>Ga0247814_10001270_pt1 | contig 15180 bp, 15 predicted proteins | sample UWRJL179409R1_FD_179947 | JGI IMG/M metagenome (GOLD analysis project Ga0247814, IMG submission 179947) | Plant litter microbial communities from Arlington Agricultural Research Station in Wisconsin, United States - UWRJ-L179-409R-1 | ecosystem: Environmental > Terrestrial > Plant litter >...
CCTTGTCACTTTTTGGATCAACGTCATTGCGTCATTATCGAACGATGGTGCTGTGTCAAGAGCGATTGGCGCCTTCAAAGCTCTCCGAGCCCTGAGATTGCTCAATGTCAGCGATAGTGCCAGAGATACTTTTCACTCTCTGATCGTTATCGGTGGCTGGAAGGTTTTCTCTGTGAGTAAATCTTATTAGACAATCATGTTGTCCTACTAACAATTATCTAGGCTGCTTTCGTTTCACTGTCCCTTCTTATCCCATTTGCCATCTATGGTGTGAATCTCTTCAACGGAACATTCGAGTCCTGCAATGATCCCAACTTCACAGGGAGCCTAGTCAATTGTTTTGGAGAGTACAACTCTTCTCCCTTCAGTGACTGGCCATTGTTATCGCCACGAGTCGTCTCCAACCCCTGGTACAACTTTGACAATTTCCCCAGCTCACTTTTCATCCTTTTTCAAATTGTATCCCAGGAGGGCTGGACAGCTGTCACATGGAGCGCAGAGTCAGTTACGGGTCGAGGACAACAGCCAGAGGAATTTGCTTCTCAAGGCAACGCAATGTTCTTCGTCATCTTCAATCTACTCGCAACCGTCTTTGTCTTGACTTTGTTCATCTCAGTCTTCATGCGCAGTTATACCGAACAAACTGGAGTTGCTTTCTTGACATCTGATCAGCGGTCGTGGTTAGAGTTAAGAAAGCTTTTAAAGCAGGTTTCACCATCCAAGCGGCCATCCAATACAGAAAGACAAACTTGGAAAGACTGGTGTTATAAGAGAGCTGTGCGAAAGCATGGCAAATGGCAGCGTGCCGTGACTATTGTACTCGTGTTACATCTAATTTTACTCTTGGTTGAATACTATCCAGAACCTGCTTGGTGGGACTTAACAAGGACTTATATATTTCTGGCTTTCACTGGATTCTACGCATGCAACTGTGTTATCAGGGTCATCGGACTAAGTTGGTCAAGGTTCAGGAGAAGTTCCTGGGATGTCTTCTCGGTTTTTGCGATCGTTGGTGCCTTTGCTACGACAGTGCTCCTCATAACGGATTTTGGGTCCGAGATATTCATCCAGATGCACAAAACATTCCTAGTTGCTATCGTATTGCTCCTCATACCTCGCAACGATGCTCTGGATCAGCTCTTCAAGACAGCAGCTGCAAGTCTGGCAAATATTGGTAATCTTCTAGCGACTTGGTTTGTGCTCTTCCTAGTATTCGCTATCGCGTTAACTCAAACTTTTGGACTCACTCGATTTGGCCCCAATGGCGATGGTAATATCAACTTCAGGACCGTACCAAAAGCTCTTATTCTACTTTTCCGAATGTCCTGTGGTGAAGGTTGGAATCAGATCATGGAAGATTACGCAACTATTCAAGCTCCGCTTTGCGTACTAGGAGAAACCTTTTTTGACAGCGATTGTGGTAGTTTGTCATGGGCAAGAGCTCTTTTTATTTTATGGAACATTGTCAGCATGTATATCTTCACGAGCTTGTTCGTGTCTCTCATATACGAAAGCTTCAGTTATGTCTACCAGCACTCCAGCGGCCTCGGGAAAGTAAGCCGGGAGGAAATTCGTCGATTTAAGCAAGCATGGGCTACGCTAGATCCCGAAGGCACAGGTTTTATCACTAAGGAGCAATTTCCCAGACTTCTGGGTGAACTTTCTGGAGTATTCGAAATGCGTATCTACACGCAAGAAAACTCTGTCCGAAACATTCTCGAGGATATACAGTCACAGCCTAGTAATGGTAGGATCTCCTCAATGTCAAGTGCTAGCGGAAGCTCGGGTGTAAACCTCAAGGCCCTGAACAAACGTCTCGACAAAATTGATGCCAAGGCAGTTCAAAGGTCCAGGGCGAGATATAATATGTTCTTTGAGGAGGTCATGGTATCAGCCGATGGGGAGAGAGGTATCTCATTCACTACTGTTTTGATGATCCTAGCGCATTACAACGTCATTAGTGACAACAAAAGCTTAAAGTACGTGATTCTTGATTCCTTCTTTGCTCCTACTGACCTGTTAGACTCGAGGAATTCTTGCGACGTCGTGCTCGCTTACAAAGGGTGGAAGAAGAAGTTCGGAGACGGATTGTTCTTGGGTTCTTTGATACAATGTAAGGAACATCCTGTCGAGAAGTTGCGGATGACTAACAAATTATAAGGTACTGGAGCAGGAAGTTTAGGAAGCACATGGACCGGAAAAAGTCCGGACGCATGACAGCTGTTCCTCAGTTAGGCCCAGAAGTATTTGTTGACGATAGGGACATAGCCAGGCAAGAGTCAAGTCGCTCGGGGATGCTCTCACCAACAAGCCCCAGAGACCTCAGGGATGCTCGGGTATCTTTTGTCACTCACGGTCTGGATGGCCCAGCCCATCAACGACGAGGTACGGAAACCTCCTTGGGCGGATTTATTCCATCTGGCTCCCATGGAATGATGAGTGTAAACATGTCGCATGGAATATCACCAGGTGTCTCACCTCAGCGATCACCACAGTTGTCACCTCATCGTCCTCAACATCGACCGACAAATTCCGCTTTCAGTTTTGAGGGATCAGAGCATCTTGGTAGCAACCACGGAGGTTCAGTCGGCTCGGGCCAGAACAGCAGGCGTGGTAGTGTGACTGCAGCCGAAAATGTGCTACAAGTGCTCGATGAATCGGCTTGGGGGGAGAGCATTCGACGCAGTTTCACGATGAGACGGCCAGGAGCCGGATCTTCGTGATAAGGCTCGATAGGCGGGGTGGGTGGACTACGCCTCTGCCATTTCATGATTGTTTTAGGGACACAGATGAGGTGTTTGGATGACTCAGAAACATGTTTGCAATGTTTGGAGTTCAGTGTCAGGTAAACATACGGGACATGCATTGGAGTGTTCCATGGCTCATGGGAAGGACAGCATCTTGATGCTAATGATGGACGATTTTGGTTATTATAGAAAAGGATTCTACATTTTTGGGGGATAGATTGATCGTCAACTATCGATCAGAAAGCATAGCCTTGGAGTTGATAGACTTTGTATTTGTATATGGCGTTTCTGGCCTAATGACTGGCCTTACATAGCGTTCTACGATAATGCTAATCAGACAAAAATAACCACATAGACCAATTGAGTTTCTTCTAGTGATGAAGATGTGCCCATGTTCCACATTCTGGGGAGAGGAGGGGCTGATTCCTCCCAATCCGTTCAGCATTCTAGAAGTAATCATCCACATTCTATATTCCATATTCCGCCAGATACCACATTGCAGTATTTACCATGATACTTTCGACTTGCTGTATTATAATGGACTGCTCCCAAAACTTGCTCACCCACCATCTCATCGATCTTGGCTCGTCTCGAAATCTCGGCTAAGTCTGAGACGATACAGCCAGACAGCCTAGATTTGCCCGCCCTCCCTGCGCTGAAACTCGTCGCAACTTTTTTCCACGCCTGCAAGAAAATACGAAAGCAGGTGCCTGGAGAGGCCAGATTAACCGATGGTCGTTTGATATACACTGCGATTATGGGCCGTGGGTTACGTGAGTAATTATTGTCGGGAATGGAGGTTCGTACGAAAAGCGAGCAACGTACTGTACATGGACCGACTGACTGACCGGTGATGGAAGAAGCTTGTTACCTACCTACCTACGTAGTGCGGTGAGCTGTAAGTATATTTATTACTGTATGGATGGATGATGATGGGGAGACAATATGATATCCCCATCACCATCACCAATGCGAATTATTTAGCAAGGCTCGCCTGAAGTTGCTGAGCATTGAGTATTAGGCATTAGGCATTAGGCATTAGGTACTAGGCATTGAGCATCAAGGACTTGGGTGTTTTTTGCTTGTTGTTGTCTTTGTTGTGGTGGTTGTGGTCGTGGTTTGTTGTTGTTGTTGTTGTCATTAGTATTGCTCTTCCTGGTTTCTGCTAGTCAATTTCAAGTCAGCATCACATCACATCGCATCGAGAGATGTTTCTGCTTTGTTTCTAACGGTCGCATTGTCGGTGGCCGCTGGGGCCCGCAGTCTGGGAAACGAGGCAACGTGGAGATGATCTCTCTCTTTCTCGAGTCTCCGTCTGGCTCTGGGTATTATTCCCCCCCTGCCAAGCTTCCCTTTCCAGTTTCCCGTTTCCACTACCTGACCATCCTGACTATCCTGACCATCTCCGCCATCTCTGTAACATCCACTTCATGCTCTCGAGCAAATCCCTCCCAAGTCAACCGAGCCAACTACTCTCAGCTTCAGACTAAGCCACAGCAACAATCCTCACTACCGGAGTTTTACCTATGATGTTACCGTGCATTCTTCGCGGAAGGAAGAAGCAGTCGTCGTACTCCGTAAATCTCTCTACAATCTATATCCCTCGTCTGTTCCCCCCCCCTGTTATGCTATATTATATTACTTCGTACTAACCTAACTATCCTTCCTCCCCATATATTGCATTTTGATGAATTACGCTATTGGCAACGTCTCATTCTGATGATCTGATCACCGACTGCTCCCTACTGTACAATACTACCCCTTGCCCTTGCTCATACTTCTTGCAAGCATCTCTTCTCCTGGATCTGCTTTGCAGTCTATTTCGGTGCGAGGAGGTCCACCCGGTGCTCATTCACCATACAAGTACCGGGTCTTACGTCGTACTTTGAATTGCTTCTTCAGTTTTGCTCAGCATTTCCCGGTCTCGTTCTCTTCTTCATTTGGTTCGATTAATCTCGAGTTCTTCAACTCAGCAAGTCTATCCTAGACAGTCACTCGTTCATCTTCAACCATTCAGGCTGTGCCTTTTAAACAACCACACTTGCAATCCCTTGCACCAACTACATCAACGAACCTCCTTCACCCACACTTCACCTTTCACCGCTCCATCTTCCGCAGCTTCTTACATTATTTATTTTTAAAAGATATAATTCTTACCCTCTTTCTCAACCCAAAGAAACCTACACATCGTCAAAATGGTTTCCTCCCGTCTCCGTGATTTCTCCTTCTCCAGCGTCCGCAGCTCCCTCCGACGATCATCTTCGCCATCCACATCTATTTCCTCAAGCAACCGTCACTCCTACTCATCCTCCAACTCCGACTCGCCTGTCCGCACCATCAACGCTATCATGCATCGACGACCTTCAATGCTCGAAATGGACGAGGAGAAGCGTAGCTTTGGCTCTGGCCTTGAGGTTTTGGAGCCAAGACCAATTGTCTATTGGGGTGGGTTGGAGGAGCGTATGGAGCGGATGGGCTCTTTCTAGGTTCCCTATTCCACTTGGATGGGGTATCTGTGGGAATCAAAAGATCATGCTCAGACGTCAGTGACAGCTATGCGGCATGATCGGGTGGATGGGAAATGACTGAGGCAGGATCGAGGTCTGGAAATTCGCGTTATGCCTTTTACGACCTTTTTCAAGAGCCAATTGGGTGGGGATTATTGGGGCGTAAATGGGCTGTGAGAATCGGTTCTCTTGATTCTAGGGATTGTTTTGGGATTGGCGGTTCTTTCTACCATGTAGATGTAATGCCACCTCATGGTTTCTTTCCTACCAAGTGGAACTATGGCTTTCTACTTTTTATATTTGGTGGACATGCTCGCTTTTTGGGTTATGGATACTAGTTACGACTTTTAGGTATTGCTGAAATACATAATTGTTCGACGGGCCCCAATACTTGCATTTTCCCTACGTTGGTGAACAAACTTTGTGAGTGAGTTGCTTGTTGCTCCTTTGTTCTCCCACTGTATAAGTGGGGCGGCAGGCGGTGTCTCCGATCTTTTCGTGGCGCCCAACCATCGTTCCTCCTGAAACACACATCTCCGTCCAGCTCCCCGAACAGAGTTTGAAACTCACATGCTTACCCTCGCCCCGAGAGTCGAAATCCCTTGAAAACAGCAGGTTTCAAGATGTCGATCGCCGAATTTTCACCTCAAAACTCATCACCGCCACATGATGAGGAGCCGGCTGTTCTTGCCTCAAGGGATGGAGATGAAGAGATGGCTTTGGAAAATGGCATGACGAGAGACCAGGCATGGAATTTGTATACGAGCCATTTTTTGTCAACGTGGAATGTTCGGGGATACGAATTTGCGGCCGTGAGTGTTTGCCTTCTAGTGAGGATTTAGAGGTGGATGGCTGATGCTGATGCTGATGCCATTGTTTGTAGATTGTGTTTACTGCCGCAGCATATCCTGATACTCTTGTTGCTCCTGCGATTAGGTGCGTTTTGGGTTGTTGTTAACTTTGCGTTGTTCTTGCGCTATTTCCCTGTGTTGAAGACCGCTCTCTGCTAGCTCCAGAGTTCGCTTGTCTTTTGAAGTTCGTACCTCTCTGCCGTAGAGGCCAGATCAAATGTGCAAAAAACTGAACAAATTCCGAATTTCGTTTCAGAGAAGAAGTGTACTGGTAACGTATCTGATGCTCAATTTCATACTACCGTCTATGAGATGTCTGAATAGAACAATGTAGCCCAGATCACTTCAGATCAGCTTGAAATTACAGTATATAAATCGCCGTGCTAGGGTTCATCGCTAGTTTTTAACCCTTCTCAATTTGTACCTTTCTTGTCGGCACAGTTTGTGCATGTCGTGCTTTTGTTCTTGAAGCTAATATCCAATGCACTAACGAATACAATTTGACAGAGGTATCATAAGAACCATAGCATCAATATGCCTGTCTTCGAGGGTAGGCCGATGGGTGGACCAGTCCCCCAACCGACTCAAGACCCTTCTCACCACTATAGCTGTCAATAGAATCTCTGTCGTCACTGCATCTGTTTTGTGGTATTTCATGGTTGACCCAGGCGCTCCCTTATGGAAACTCGCGAAGAACAGCCCAGAGCTATTGGGAATGTCGGATGAGAGTATCATGAAGGGAATGTTCTTCTCGTTACTTCTGCTCCTCGGTATTGTTGAAGAACTAAGTGCGTCTGGGAACATGCTCTCCATGGAGAGGGATTGGATAGTTGTAGCGGCAGCTCCGAGTGGAAAACCATATGATCTAACTCACCTCAACTCAACTATGAGAAGGATTGACCTTATTTGCAAGCTCATTGCTCCGATCATAGTGTCTTTAGTGATATCGACCGCGAGCGTTAGAATAGGAGTAATAGCCACTGGGTTGATGAGTATAACTAGCTGGGGAGTAGAAATATGGTGTGCAAGGAAAGCTTGGGCTCTCAATTCTCGACTAAGGGCAGTCAGGCCTGCTGCGGAAGATCTATTACCCCAGGATTCACGTATGCCCATTCGGCGCAGAATGTTGCTCGGGTTACGACGATATGCTGGAGATTTACAAAACTACTTCTCGACAAATATATGGCTTCCATCTATCGCCTTATCGCTTCTTCATCTGTCAGTGCTATCATACGGGGCGACATTCGTTACGTTTCTGCTGAGCACAGGCACGTCCCTAGAAGTCATTACCATCGCCAGAGCGGCCGGAAGTGTGGTTGAAATAAGTAGCACAGTTGTCACCCCCATCGGGGTTCGCCATTTGGGTAAAGCCTACAAACACGGCATGCATTTAGGTGGACGCCATACCAATAATGAGTCCACGACGCTATTAGAAGGTAATCCTGAGGAGGAAGGCAGGATAGAGACCGGACTAGAAAGGCTGGGTCTTTGGGGTCTTTCGTGGCAACTTCTCAATTTGGTAAGCACTTTGCTCAAGTTTGAAAGGTTGTGCTAATTTAAAAAGGTGCCCGTCGTAATTGCCCTTTGGGCGCTTTCGGGAAGCAGCATACCTACCTCTTATGTTTCGCCGCTTTTTGGTTATGCATCAGCTCCGGGCATCTCTAAGCCAGTGCTTATATTCACGCTTTTCTTCTTCCTCTCCATCTCTCGTCTCGGTCTATGGATCTACGATCTCACCACACAACAGCTCACACAAACCATGACGGCACCCTCCCAACGCTCGTCTTTCACCGGCGTTGAATATAGCCTTGTGTCTTTCTTCACGCTGATTCAATATGTAGTTACAATTGCCATGCATCGATCAGACCAATTCAAATGGATTGCATTGATGAGCTTCGGTGCGGTTAGTGTTAGTACAGTGGTGTATGCCGGTTGGGTCTGGAAAATGCGAGGCCATTTGGTACACTGGGAAAAGTTCAAGAAAAGTTGCAAATGTGTCGAAGGGAGACACAGTCATTGACAGATCTTTATCGGATGGGCAGGTGGAAGAAAATCAAAAAGTAGAGTCGGTTGGTGACACATATAAAGAATAACTATGTCACATTTGAACTACACAAAATTCTTCCACCTGTCTTTGCAATTATTTCAAAACTATTCAGATCAATAACAACCCGGGTGCTTCCTGAAGAAGATGCTCAAGCTTTATAGATCTCTTGTTATCCATAGCCTGTTGACAAACATCTAAATTAAGATGAATCATAATTTTTACAAACTTTCAATCAGAAGGATGGTGTAAGTCGGGCTATTTGCCAAAAAACATTGAAATGGGCCATTGCTGGAAATGGACTAAAAGTATGCCAGGCAGATTGAGCCTTTGAAAGAATATGATGCTTCAAAAGTAGATCATTCGTTGCCGACTTTTGATGGAGGCAGTCCATTATCATTAAAATTCCATGCAGCATTACAACAAAGAATATGGTCGCCTGAATGACCCGAGCCAATCACACCTAAGAACATCCAAGGCCAGGGCCAGTCCTTGATTAGATGTATAAACCCTTTTACGAGACTAGGCCCTGGCGAAAATATCAGTACCCTCAAGCTCCTAGCCACGATTGTCGAGCAAACTTGAAGCCAGCCTGGTTACAGTACAAGAGCACCATGCAGGGATAAAGGAGTCGTAGCCGATGAAATGATTGATCTTGCCATTTCGGATGGCAGTATAAGCCTGCCTAAGTCACTAACATGTGAATCAGTTGATTCATGAGACTCGTATAGTTCAGTCTACTCCGAAGATATTTCAGATGTGGATATCCTTCCTTCGTCTCCCTCCTCTTTGGAGACTTCCAAGAGACGGAAATGATTTGATGAAACTCGTGATAACGCAGTTTTTACCAATCTAACACTACCAGCCTCTCTTTCGGAGACGGTTATAGCAGCTTTTTCAGAGATTGATAAGCAGTACAATTCGCACTATCATTTTCCAGCCTATTCTCCTCTAGGACCAGTATCATCCCCAATACTGGACTATAAGGTAAAAACGTTAGATTTCGGTTTCCAGCCAATACTAGAGCGAGCTACAATTTGAAGCAGCGTGGAAGACATAGTAGAGCCAACACCAAGCTCAAGGGACAAAATTCAAATCAATAGATTGAGTTCTAGCAGTAATCGCCGCAGCAGAGAGGTAGGGGGGATCATTGATGAAGGAAACATGTAATACATGACTTATGGCTAAGGAGTATAACAAATAAAACGAGGTATTTCATTTGCACAATAAAGAATTTTGAAATGTGACGTCCAAGTATTGAAGACTACTCAACCCCTACTGCCAGAGCAAAGAAAAGAGGTGGAAAGAAACGGGCCGTACCCCAAAGCCATATGGATTTACATGGCTGATGGTTGGAGACTTTAGCAGATCAAATAGACTTTTTTTTACTAAACCTAATGAAAGGACTACTTAGTCCTCAGCTATTGTATTTGAGCGAAGGCAGGCTTCATCTCTAGATAACCCATAGAATTGCAGCTTAGCATATTCACCAGAAAATCTCTCCCTGCTGGGATCTTTATTCTCAGTTTATAATTGCGTGGTCCCAAAAGGAGGCCTTCTTGTATTTGATATTAAAGTGCTCTGGCTATTGTGTCAAGCCTCTCAAGTTTTGTTTCGAAGTAAGAGATTGGTTCTCGAAATCATCCCCCTTGACATTTAGCAAAATCAGCCAATACACTTCAGATCACTCCTCAATTATCTAGGTCGAAATAAAGGTGCTTGTTGTATCTCCGACACGTAGCTTCCCAAAGGTCGTTTCCTCCCACCATCCAGAGATGAGCGTCGATGTACATACGCATGTCTTTCGAGACATTTCCAGCTGCTAAGAGCTCATTTCTCATGTCAATGAGCTCTTGCTCTTTCTCTAGAGTCAACTTTCGGACAAACGCGAGAGCTTTATGCGCAGGGAGCTTGTGCTGCTTCATAACAATCAAAACGGCATTCATCAGTCTCGATTTGCCTGAAACGTGCGCATCTCTTTCCTTCGGCCACGACCAGTAGTCATTACACAGACCCTGGCATAGTCCTGACAAGTCTTGAAGTGGCTTTAGAGAAAGTCTCTCAGCTGGAGTAATGTCGAGCTCCATGGTATACTCTGCTATCAGAAAGAAGGTGCTGCTTAGGTCAGTTCGACATACCTGGAGGCACATGGCTTTTGGCAACTTACAACAAGCCAACATTAATGATACGAAACTCCATATAATCATCAAGATTGTCAAAATCTATCAAGTCTTTCGAATCTGTGTTCAGCGCCCAATATCTCCAACCCTGGAGGATAGCCAGTCCTCTGGTATAATCGACTTTCAGAAGTGTCCTGATTTCTGGGACTAAGATCTTTCCTAACGAAGAGGTTGGCTCCTTCACACCGGCATCGTCCAAGATGGCTGCGACTTCAACATTTAATTTCGTATGCGCCTCAATTGAGTTAGCAAAATATATCCAAGATAAGAATGAAGAGGAGCGTACAATTTCACGAGCGAGCCCCTCTCCCTTATCTAATCAATCAGACAAATCAGCTTTAGAACTTCTCTTGCCAGTTAAACTAAGAGTACGTAAACATGCCGTCGATAAGGAAGAAGAATTGCGTCCACCACACTTGGAGTCTCAGCCTTTCTGGATTCGACTCTGGTAGAATCAAGGAGTTAAATTCTCCGTTTATGTCGTTCTCGACGCCGTAAAACCCCTCAGTAGTACTATCTGCAACAACCTCATTCCAAGTAGTTTTCAAGTTGGACACTGCTTCAACAACTTCCTTGTAGTGATTATTACGGCGAGCTGGTAAAAGGGAGAATGCTCCGTGCTCTTGGAACTCTTCATTGCTGACAAGATGAGAATAGCGATAGTCCGCTTCGTCGAATTGGAATGTTTGTGCCATGCTAAAGAGTATTGAAGAGAAAAAAGAGAGGTTTTTCGTTTCTGCAAGTAGGGAACCAACCGGACAAACATAAAACAGCTATTATATAGACCTGCCAAGGCCAGGCCCCTGGCGCTAAACTAGCGTCCCCCGTAAGTCCCCTTGAAGTAGTGAGGTCGTAATCAACGGCTAGCCCGAAGCACTCGCCAAAGGAATAGCATTCAGGGGTGAAATAAGAGATTTTACGAGATGACATAATTGCCCTAAATACAATAGAGTATTTGCCATGCAAAGCTGATACAGTAGTGGCTGTCCGGTGCTCGAGAACCCCTTTCATTAACACATTCGGACGAATCCGAGCACTAGGTAGAGTGTCCAAGTGTCAGTTGGTCAGGCCTCCATAGCGTAAGTGCCAGCAAACCTTATATTATGTGGGACTTTCTTCCTGCATAGCTCATTTAATCATAGACAGTGGGATAATCGGCACCCAGACTCTCGATATAACCAGTTTGGACTACTACTCCATTCTTGGCACCTAAACGAATTGTCCTTTAGGTTACATTGTCGAGAATATGTGGACGCGGGCCGAGGCGTACCGTGTACCGACTGGCCGGTCTACTGACCATTAGACCCCTAATCAGTTGTGTGGAAGGGAACTATCACATGTACTGAGGTAAAAAAGTAGACAGAGCAAATGCATGATATTCAAGTTTTATCTGTTAAATTTAGAAAACTTTAATTTCACGTGATGCTATCCACTATAGAGCTTAGATTCCTAAGAATGATTGATTAGGTTTTCGGCTAGAAACTCGGTGCAATAAGGACGGGCTAAATGGGATTTCAATCATGGAATAATGGTGAACTGAGACGCTTCAAGACACCTTGGCCCAGATGAACCGTAATAATCTAGAGTCTAGAGTTTTAAATTCTTTCGTAGATGGCCATTTCAATTTGGAAGATGATTGTAAACCTCTACCAGTAGATCGTCCCTTCAAGTTCGTCGTTACTATTGGTTGAGTATAATACTAGTCGCTCCTATTATTGTGCTACTTTCAAGTGAGGCTTAAACCTCGAAATATGATTGAATTGGCTTGTAAGTGGCTAGTACGACTTGAGGTGGTGATAGTAATTGGTGTCAGTCTTGTTCATAGCGAACAGATTGAAGGCGTTTGTTATATTCTCCTTTCGAAGTGAGAGTGGCCTACAAAAGTCTTATGATATCGTATGGCATTACTTGTCGTTCTCGAGTAGTTATGACGACGCAGTATCAGAATAAGCATGAATGAAGTCTTATTTCCATATCATCATTGCACGTACTAAGTTAGTATATGCCCAAATACAGCTTCGACAGCCATATGCATCCAGAAAAGGGGTTAAGCGAAGAAACCTCTGATAAGCGAACCAGTCGTCTCTGGACTTGCATGGTAACACAACGTCCGACTCGAGTCATCCTCTGGCGGCTTTCCCTGAGTGAGTCTCCACAACACTCCATTTTCATAACACTGACTATGGAGTTATTGGAGAGAAACCTCCTATTCGTCCTCCGTAAGATGAGCTTGATTTTCATAGCATCAGTACGTTTTGACTCGGTAAGAGTGAGAAAATCAATAGTCATAATTGTGGGATATTTAAAATTAACTGATATTGGAAGCGTTGCAAGAAAACACTTCGATATCATTCGGTCAAAATTGAGAGACTTTCATTCTTAATACTCATTTATTTAAGGATCCTGTAAACAAGCACAAGTTAAAATAAGATAAAGGTATATAATTGTACTATGGGCGGTTCCTTCACTAGCTATGGTAATGCGTCAACATTCTCGTTGCTTGAATTAGTATAAAACGATTTCTAGTGATTCCAAAGAGTCTTTTCAAAAAGAGCAATCCTGTTTGTCCCGGTGATCAAATTCTCCGCCAAATGGGTAAAGAATGCACCATTCCTTAAAGCGGCCGTTGGGGGCGTAACCTCAAGAACAAACCTTCTACGCTTTAGGGTCCCGTAATTACTCACAAGATAACCATATAGTATTCCGAGAGCCATATTGAGTCTTTCAAATACAACCCTAGTGTCTGTACGCCTTAGCTCACATATTGAGGGTTCCAAAAACAAGACTATTAAACACTGCTTATGTTAACTACTAAGAAAACTTCACCTAAAGTATTCGATCTAGAATGAACTTGCAATAGAGTAATAAAATTTAAATTATGTAACGATGTCTCTTTTTGACACTTCCAGAACAAGTTACCCGAGATGTCGCCAGAAAATCACTTTTAGTGTTGTTTCCTTTTTGGAGGCGCTCCTAAGACTCCTAAATATCAAAGGCAAAGAGGGGCAGTTTTCGGGAATATTTAGACTTGATAATATTACTCTTGAGACTCTAGAGGCTCTAATAAGTTAATATCATCGCTGGGTTCAACTACCGGAAAAGCAGTTCTGAGCATGTTACAAGTTGTATGTTCATAGAGCAGAGAAGTTTTCTGTTGTCTTGGCTGATAGTCATAATTATAGCATAGTAAATTGCTCCACCAAATCTTCCTTCAACAACAGTAAGTCTAGAAAGTACTCCTAAAGGTTGCTTTGCATTGCTAATTAAATAGATTAATAGCATCACGCTTGCGAGATCAGTCAGCCACGCAAGTTGATTATGACCTTGGGCAGTATATTCGCATGAAACGAATACCAGACTACGAGGAGATGGCGAATATATACGGGATTTTCCCCCACGGTATTCGATGTAGAAGATGAGTAATCGAAGGGATTGATAGCGGTAGGGCAGATATGGGAAGGAAACCAGGTCGCGTGAGAGCTAACAAATCTCATATGGTGGAGGGGGTAATCGGGGTCCTAACTGGCAAGCCATACAGTATGCTAATCAAAATGAAGTCGCACACTTCCTATTTGACGAATGGGGCATTCAAGTTACTCTACCTACTGATTCTAGGCAACTGAAGGAACTGGGAATCACTAGCAAGAAACCGAGAGCTGTGTAGTAAATATGTTAATGGGGAAAAATTAAGGAAGAATGAAAAGAAACTAATTCTAGTTTGAAAGCTGTGGAAGTTCAACTGCCCCACCATCGTCTTGAACCATCACCGCCCTAACCATCAGAAATTTAAATCAAGACCTCACTTCAGCCTAACTCCTTGCATGTAAATAAGAAATGGACCGGCCATAATCAATCGAGGTTATCTGCGCTCAATTCTTAGCCACGGCAATATAAAGGAAGCCCCGAAAACACAAAATGCCTTCAACCCAACCCCCCCTCTCAAGCATTCTCCCCCCTCTGGTCTGTGGCACCGCAACCTTCAACACCCAATACAACACCGATCCATTCCTGCTCCCCACGACCTCCATAATCCACCGCGCTCTTGCCCTTGGTATCCGCGCATTTGATACATCCCCTTATTATGGCCCTTCTGAATCTCTTCTGGGCACCGCCCTTTCCCATCCTTCGAACACCCACGATCGATCCTCCTACTTACTCCTCACGAAAGTCGGACGCATAGCCTCATCCACCTTTGATTACTCACCCCAGTGGGTACGCAAATCCGTGGCAAGGAGTTTACAGAGACTACATACAGAATACTTAGATGTGGTATATTGCCATGACGTCGAATTTGTGTCTCCAGAAGAGGTATTGGGAGCAGTGAAGGAACTAAGGAGGTTGAGGGATGAGGAGGGGAGTGTGAGATATGTGGGGATTTGCGGATACCCGCTTCAGGTATTGTGTGAGCTGGCGGAGATGGTGATGAAGGAAACGGGGGAGCCGATTGATGTCGTGCAGAGCTATGCGCATTGTACGTTGCAAAATACTGCGCTTTGTGGGCAGTCACTGCAGAGACTCAAAGATGCAGGTGTGGGTGTGTTGCCAAATGCAAGTGTGTTGGGCATGGGGTTGTTAAGAGGAAATGGTGTACCGGTTGGTGGTTCTGGTGACTTTCATCCTGCGGGACAGGAGTTGAGGGAGAAAGTCGCGGAGGCGGCAAGGTGGGTGGAAAGTAAAGGGGAGAAGTTGGAAGTTGTGGCTATTCGATGGGCGCTGGACACGTGGGCGCGAGTAGGAAAGGACGTAGGTGTTGGGGGTATAGGAGTGAGTGTTATGGGAGTTAGTAATTTAGAGGAACTGGAAGAGACAGTCTCAGTTTGGAATAGCGTTTTGGATGGGCTAGATCTCCGA
>Ga0247814_10001272_pt1 | contig 15177 bp, 12 predicted proteins | sample UWRJL179409R1_FD_179947 | JGI IMG/M metagenome (GOLD analysis project Ga0247814, IMG submission 179947) | Plant litter microbial communities from Arlington Agricultural Research Station in Wisconsin, United States - UWRJ-L179-409R-1 | ecosystem: Environmental > Terrestrial > Plant litter >...
CTTCAGGCCAAGCGGCGCAGTTTATCGCGTTGAATAATATTCTCCAAGCCGGAGATAATTTTGTTTCCACTTCATTCGTATACGGTGGAACTTACAACCAATTCAAAGTGGCTTTCAAACGATTAGGGGTCGAGGCCCGCTTTGCGGATGGTGATACGGTGGAAGCTTTCGAAAAACTGATCGATGATAAAACCCGGGCCATTTATTTGGAAACCATCGGCAATCCAGGTTTTAATATTCCCGACTTTGAAAAAATAGCTGCCTTGGCCCAAAAATACGATTTGCCTTTGGTGGTGGATAATACATTTGGCGCGGCCGGATATCTGTTTCGTCCGTTGGAACATGGGGCCAATATCGTGGTTGAATCGGCCACCAAATGGATCGGCGGACATGGAACGAGCATCGGCGGGGTAGTGGTTGATGGCGGAAATTATAACTGGGGCAACGGTAAATACCCACAATTTTCCGAGCCATCCGAAGGGTACCACGGGCTGAACTTTTGGAATGTTTTTGGTGAAAATAATCCGTTAGGATTGCCCAATATAGCCTTCGCCATCCGTGCCCGCGTAGAAGGGTTGAGGGATTGGGGCCCGGCCATCAGTCCGTTCAATTCATTTCAGTTGATCCAGGGTTTGGAAACACTTTCTTTGCGCGTGGATCGTATCGTGAGCAATGCATTGGAAATAGCCAAAAGACTGGAAGCACATCCCAACGTATCATATGTGAATTATCCGGGTCTGGATAGCAGTCCATACTTTGCACTGGCTACCCAATATTTGAAAAATGGTTTTGGTGGCGTATTGTCGTTCAAACTTAATGCGGATAAGGAAGAGGCCGATCACTTGATTTCGAACCTGAATTTGGTAAGTCATTTAGCCAATGTAGGCGATTCCAAAAGTTTAATCATCCATCCGGCCAGTACGACACATGCACAACTTTCTCCGGAAGAACAATTGACGACTGGCGTTGTTCCCGGTTTGCTGCGCTTATCGGTGGGAACCGAGCATATAGATGATATCTGGAACGATTTGGAGCAGGCTTTGGAAAAAGCGGTGAAAGAAAAAGTAGCGGTCAATAATGCATAAATCATTCGAAATATATACGTATTCAGCGGATTTTATAACGGAAAGTGGAGAAATTCTCCATCGACCCACATTGTCTTATACCACATATGGAACCATCAATGGCGATGGTTCCAATGTGGTTTGGGTTTGCCATGCACTTACGGCAGATTCGGATGTCTTTTCTTGGTGGGAGGGTTTGTTTGGTCCGTCAGATATATTTAATCCGTCAGATTATTTCATCATTTGTGTGAATAATCCGGGTTCTTGTTATGGAAGTATCGGGCCATTGTCTATCAACCCAAAAACGGAAAAAATATATGGCCACGATTTTCCATATATAACAGTGCGGGATGTGGCAAAATTATTTGATTTACTCCGGGCGCATTTAAAAATAAAGAAAATCCACGTATTGATTGGTGGTTCGCAAGGTGGTCATATTGCACAGGAACTGATCATCACGGCAAATTTTGAAGTGGAACAGTTGATATTAATTGCCACCAGCGCACAGCATTCGGCTTGGGGAATTGCGTTTAATGAAACACAACGTTTGTGTATCGAAACGGATCACACATGGAAAACGGATGACATATATGCGGGTAAGGAAGGTATGAAAGCTGCTCGTGCGTTGGCTCTGTTGAGTTATAGAAATTATCACTCATACCGCCAATTCCAGTCGGGTACCAACGAGAACGGAACCCCAAAATCCATTACATACCAGCGGTATCAGGGCGAGAAATTAGCCGCCCGTTTTAATGCCTATTCATATTATGTGCTTTCCAAACTGATGGATTCTCATGATATAGGCCGGGAACGAGGTTTGGCAGAAAATATATTGAAGGGAATTTGGTCCAAAACATTGGTTGTAAGCGTATCGTCAGATATATTATTTCCACCTGAAGAACAGGAGTTTTTGGCAAAAAATATAACAAATGCCGAATTGGTTTCCATCGATTCCATTTATGGGCACGACGGATTTTTAACGGAAACGGAAAAGCTTTCCGTAATTATTTCCCAATTTTTAAATATTCCGGATAAAAAAAATATATCCGAAAATATAACAATATATACAGAAAATGACACAACACCATATTAGGATAGGATTATTTGGTTTTGGATGCGTAGGGCAGGGCCTGTACGATGTATTGCATCTTACGGGAGGCGTGAAAGCTGAAATAATCCGCATTTGTGTGAAGGATAAAACAAAACCCAGGAGCTTGGATTTATCCTATTTCACGTTTAATAAACAAGATATATTGGAAGATAATTCCATCAATACCATCGTAGAGTTGATTGACGATGCGGATGAGGCATATCTTATCGTGAAAGAAGCATTACGGCGTGGAAAAAACGTCATCACGGCCAACAAAAAATTATTGGCTTTCCACCTGAAAGAACTGTCTGAATTGGCATCTGAAAAAAAGGTATCCTTATTATACGAAGGTTCCGTATGTGGTTCTATTCCCGTTATCAGGAATTTGGAGGAATATTATGATAACGATTTACTGAATTCAGTCTCGGGTATATTCAACGGTTCCACCAATTATATTCTCACCAAAGTATTTTCCGAGGGATGGGATTATCCCACGGCGTTAAAAAAAGCACAGGATGCGGGTTTTGCCGAAAGTGACCCATCGTTGGATGTGCAAGCCTACGACCCATTATTTAAAACTGTGATATTGGCCGCACATGCTTTCGGTGCATTTTTAAATCCAACGGATTTATTCCATTTTGGTATCGATACCCTATCCCAACAGGATTTGAATTATGCATCCGAAAAAGGATTTAAAATCAAATTGATTGCGGAAATATGTAAAACAAAGGAAAATACCATCACCGCATTCGTAATGCCGCGCTTGGTTCCGTCCAATCATTATTTATATAACGTGGAAAATGAATATAACGGTGTCGTGGTGGAAGCTGCATTTTCAGATAAGCAGGTGTTGATGGGCAAAGGTGCAGGAAGTCATCCTACGGGTTCAGCTGTCCTGTCCGATATTTCCGCTTGTGGGTACGGCTATGTGTATGAATACAAAAAGGTACGGCAAGGCAATATCCCCGCATTTACAAATGACGCAGAGGTTAAAGTGTTCGTTCGTTATTATACCGGAACGGATATCTCATTCTTGCCATTTACGGACATAGACGAAACCTTTACCAGTAAAGAATACGCTTATCGTACAGGGACAGTGAATCTAAAAGATTTATTCCTGGATAGGAATAAATTGATTGATGCCAATATTTTTGTGGCACGGATAGCTTAAGATTGGTGTATTTATTTCAGTTTTAAAGTCTGCCCTGCGGATACATTTTCGGCCGTTAATCCGTTCATTTCCATGATGGATTGTTTTTTTACGCCGTGCATTTGGGCAATCTGTTCCAAGTTTTCGCCATCTACCACCACATGCACGTCAATCTGCTCGCTTCGTTCTTTCTTTGGCGCCAAATAAATCTTTGTGCCCGGTGTAATCGGTTCGGAAACTTTCAGGTCGTTGTAACGGCGAATTTGCCATTCCGCCATATCCATTTCATCTGCCAGTGAAACCTGCGTATCACCCTTACGGGATGTAACATACGGGATGCCATTATTCTCCAAGATTTCCCTTTGTATGGTCGGTTTTACTTTTTCTGCGGTGCTTTCTTGGATTACTACACGCTCTGTCACTTGTGACTTAATTTCTTTGACTTCCCTTTTTATGGGTTGTTTTCCAAGCTCGGACTCTTTGGTGGCTACTGCCTCCGGTTGTATTTCCGGAATAATTTGTTCGCCCGGTTTTATGCCCATCAAGGTTAAGGCTTCTTGATCATATTCGTGTAATTTAAACCGCTCAATCAATCCGATTATTTTTTCTGGATAGGTAGGCAACGTGGCATAACCGGCTGCTTTGAGTTCTTTGGCCCAGCCTTTATAGTCGCATACATCCAGTAAAAAGCATTTAGCGTAGCGGGACCTGGTTTTTAAAAAGCGGGCATGGTCTGCATACGAGTCTTCTACGGATGGGTATTTTCGGAAACACTCCTGTGGTGCGTCGTCATCATGGTGATAGGTTTCACCTGTCCAATCGTGGCATTTAATGCCGAAGTGGTTATTGGCATTGGTGGCCAGCGGACTGTTCCCGAAGCCCGACTCAAAAAGTCCCTGGGCCAACGTAATGCTTGCCGGTACTTTGTGTTTCACCATATTGGAAACCGCGGCCTCGTGGTACATGCGGATATAATCGTCGGCTGTATAGTTTGCTTTTGTTTGCGCATCAATTCCCAAAAACGCCAAGCATAAAATCGCGGAAAATAACCAATTCTTCATAACACTACGGATTTACCCGATGCTAAAAGTATAACGTCCATCCGCGCAAAAACGTTTGCCGTGGGGCAATTTAAAAACAGGTGAATGTTAAAAACGATTAGATGTAATATTTAAAAATTGAATTTTATATGGTCCACATACTTAGGATTCCCGGTTCAATACCTTTTCAAAAGCTTTTCTTGCCCCACCCCTAAGGTATACTTCACCGCAATAGGTATAGTCCAGTTTTTCCATGATTTTCAGCATGGGTAGGTTGTCAAAATTGGTGTCCACTCTTATGCTATATGTTTCTCTTTTGATACACATTCGCTCCACCATCTGAAAAAATGTAGTGGCGATTCCTTTTCCTTTTGCCGATGGTGAAGCCGCTACGCGGTGTAAAACAGCATAGTCGTCGTGGGTGAGCCATTTTCCTTCAATGATTTCATAAGCGGGTTCTTTGCCAAAAATGATGGCTGCGTACAAAAGCACCATGCCGTTGTCCTCCATCACATAGGCATAACCTTTTTCCAGGTCTTCTTGGACCGTATTGATATTAGGATATCCATCCTGCCATTGTTGGCTGCCGTCCAGTCTTCTTTGTTCTATGGCGTACTGGATAATTTCCCAGATAATTGCTAACTCCGATTGCTTTGCCTTTCTTAAGTTCATTACTGCATAATATCAAGAATCGTAGTTCGGGATATTGGTCAATCTACCCTTTCTTTCTTCTTTCCAATTCTGTTTTAATCAATGACAGCTCACGTCCCGTCTGCCCTTTCACGGATGTGTTTTCTTGTGCCCGGCGACTTAGGTACGGGATTAATTCTTTCACCGGGCCGTACGGCACATATTTGCCCACGTGATAATCTTTGGAAGATAAATTAAAACTGATGTGGTCGCTCATGCCCAATAATTGCGCAAACCAAACCCGGTCATCATTTTTGGCTACGTTCGATTTTTGCATTTCATTCACCAACAACATACAACTGTCTTCATTGTGCGTACCGGCACAAAAGGAAATTACGTCCAAATTGTGTAGGCAGAATTTGATGGCAATATTATAATCGGTATCCGTGGCCGCTTTAGTGGGCTGTATAGGATCCGGATAATTCATTTCTGCGGCACGTGCCCGTTCTTTTTCCATGTAGGCGCCGCGTACTACCTTTAGCCCTAAAAAGTAATTATCCGATTTGGCCTCGTCCGTCACTTTTCTCAAATAGGCCAACCGATCGTGGCGGTACATTTGGACGGTATTGAATACGATGGCTTTTTTTCGGTTGAATTTGGCCATCATTTCTTCAGCCAGATTATCTATCACGTCCTGTATCCAGGAATCTTCGGCGTCCACAAAAATCCGTACGTCACTGGCAAAGGCGTGGCTACATATTTTTTCTACGCGATTTTTCAAACGGCCAAATGCAGCCTCGTCTTCGACGCTCAGTATTTCATTGGCATTCACGGCTTCCAGTAGTTCAAAAGGTCCCAGTCCCGTGACTTTAAAAACCGAAAATGGAATGGCCGGGTTTCCCTTCGCCTTGTCAATCGTGCGTAATATTTCTGTTGTACAGGCGTCAAATGTTTCTTCGTCGCTTTTGCCTTCCACCGAATAATCGAGGATAGTTCCCACGCGGTATTGGTGTAATTGCCGGATGGTTTTTTCGCAATCTTCAATAGTTTCCCCGCCCACAAATTGCTTAAACAACGTGGCTTTGATGATTCCTTTGATGGGCAATCCGATCTTCAGCCCGAAAATGGCCAAGGAGTTGCCCACGGAAACTAACTTGGGATTCGAAATCACTGAAAATAATTGGGAAGCACGGCGCAAATCGCTGTTGGATTTGTGCTTAAAAGCTGTTTCGGTATCGTGAAATGAAATCATAGGCAAATGCTTGGCAAATGTATGAATTAGACGTTAGATGTCAGATATTAGATTTTAGACAAGGCATACAAGCTTATGCAGTACAAAATGTGTAAGATATTTAGCCTTGGGATAAGGCGGCTCGGTGAATTATTGCAATTAACAAAGTCTTATATCTTGCGTCTAATATCTTATGTCTAATTATCGTACCTTTGCACCTCCAAACAAAGTATGAGCGATAAAATCAAACATGAGTGCGGGATTGCCTTCCTGCGCCTACTGAAACCATTGGAATTCTACCGTCAGAAATACGGTACCCCACTTTACGGCCTCAATAAAATGTATCTCCTGATGGAGAAGCAGCACAACCGCGGACAAGATGGGGCAGGAATTGCCAACATCAAGTTTGATCCGGAACCGGGACACCGCTTCATCAGCCGCTCGCGCTCGATTGCACAGCAACCCATCAAGGACTTGTTCGAACGCATCATGGGTCGTGTGGAAGATGCCAAAAAACATGACAAAGAGATATTCACCAACGTAGCTAAGCTTAAGCGAGAAGTGCCTTTTGCCGGTGAGTTGTATTTGGGACACTTGCGTTATGGTACCTACGGAAGAAACAGCATTGAAAGCTGTCATCCCTTTTTGCGCCAGAATAACCGCATGACGCAAAACCTCATCGTGGCCGGTAACTTCAATCTCACCAATGTGGATGAGTTGTTTGACGAGCTGGTGGAGTTGGGCCAACACCCGAAAGAAAAAGCGGATACGGTGACCGTAATGGAAAAAATAGGCCATTTTTTAGATAAGGAAAACGAAAAATTATATCGTGAATTCCGCGACGCGGGCAACGAACGTAAAAAGTCTGTTGAACTGATCGCGGAGCATCTGGATATTGAAAATATTCTCAAAAATGCCACCGAACGTTTCGATGGCGGCTACGTAATGTCTGGTTTATTTGGCCATGGCGATGGATTTGTGTTGCGCGACCCGAACGGAATTCGCCCGGCTTATTATTACGCCGATGACGAAATCGCGGTGGTGTGCTCCGAACGTCCGGTTATTCAGACGGTTTTCAATGTGCCATACGAGGAAATCAATGAATTGCCGCCGGGTAATGCTTTCGTCATCAAAAAAAATGGCGATTGGAAAATTTCTGAGATCAACACGCCGGGCGAGCGTAATGCTTGTTCATTCGAGCGTATTTATTTCTCCCGAGGCAGCGACAGCGAAATTTACAGCGAGCGCAAACAACTCGGTAATTTGGTTGTTCCGCAAATTTTGGAAAAAATCGATAACGATTTAGATAATACGGTATTCTCGTTCATCCCGAACACGGCCGAAACTTCATTTTACGGAATGGTAAAAGGCGTGGAAGATTACCTGAACGGAATTAAGGTAGATAAGATAAAAGCCTTGGGAGCCAACCCAAGCGTGGAAGAATTGACGTCGATCATAGCGGAACGTCCACGCGTGGAAAAATTAGCCATCAAAGATGTGAAGCTGCGTACGTTTATTACGGACGATGAGCACCGCGACGATTTGGTGACGCACGTGTACGACATTACTTACGGAACGGTAAAGGCGGACGTGGATAATATCGTGATCATTGACGATAGCATCGTTCGTGGTACCACGTTAAAGAAGAGTATCATCCGTATGTTGGATCGTTTAAATCCCAAACATATCGTAGTCGTTTCGTCAGCCCCGCAAATCCGTTATCCGGATTGTTATGGCATCGATATGGCGAAAATACAGGATTTTATCGCTTTCCGTGCGGCAGTGGCCTTGCTGGAGGAGCGTGGTCTTTGGAATACCATCACGGATGCTTATACGGAAGCCAAAGAATTGGAAAAGCAAGGTTTGTTGCACACTAAGAATTGTGCACAGCAAATTTATGCACCATTTACCGACCAGGAGATTTCTGATAAAATCGCCGAATTGGTCTCACCGGTTGACGTGAAGGCAAAAGTTTCGGTCGTTTACCAAACGGTTGATCATTTACATCAGGCATGTCCGTTGAATACGGGCGATTGGTATTTCACCGGGAATTACCCGACACCGGGCGGCATGCGTGTAAGTAACCGCGCACTGATTAACTTCGTGGAAGGAAAGAACGTACGGGCTTACTAAACCTATATTTTCTTATTTAATCCTCGGTTCTGGGGCATGCTCCGCAATCAATTTCTGTAATTTCAGTTCCTTCCAAAAAGCTGCTGGAATCTGGGCATTCATGGAGGCTGCATTTTGTTTGGCATGTTCGCCACGCCGTGCACCGGGAATCACTGAAGAGACTACGGAAGGTGCAGCCGAGAATTGCAAGGCGGCCGTGCGTAGATCCACATCGAATTTCTTGCAGACGGTTTCAATTTTGCTACGTTTTTCTTTCACCCCCGCAGGAAAAGTCCCATTATAATCATAACGGTCTAATCCCGCAAGAAAACCTGCGTTTAACGGAGCGCCTATTACCAGCGAAATGTCTCGTTTCTCACAGACGGGAAATAGTTTATTGAGCGCATCTTCGTGTTTAATCAGCGAATATTGGGTGGCTGAAAGGAAAATATCAGGATCGGCTACATCTATGGTTTTTAAAATAGGCTCAATGGTATTTACTCCCAATCCCCAACCTTTGATGATGCCTTCTTCACGCATTTTGGTGAGTTCAGGCATGGCACCCTTTGCCGCTATCTCAAAATATTCCGTCCATTTGTCTTTCATGTCCTCATTGTCGGGAGACAAATCATGGATAAAAACAACATCCAGATATGATAAACCCAAACGTTGCAAACTGTCCTCAACGGAGCGCCGTACGCCGGCTGCCGTGTAATCATATTTGTAATTGAAGTTGAGTTGTCCTTTCCATATCCCTTTTTCCAACGTAAAGTTTTTGTCGGCATTCAGGATACGCCCCACTTTGGTAGACAGAACAAAATCTTCCCGTTTTTGTGTGGTCAAAAAATGGCCAAATCTCCGTTCGCTGATGCCTAGGCCATACCAAGGCGAAGTATCGAAATAACGGACGCCGGCAGCCCATGCCGCGGACAATGTTTCGTTGGACTGTTCGTTGGTGCTCACGCTAAACCCGTTCCCGATCGCTACCCCACCCAATCCAAAATTATTCTTCGGGCGGAATTTGTCTTCATATAGTTTGGGTGCCGGGATGGTAATATGTTCCACTTCGCCAGCTTCGGCTACCACCGCATTCCCCATGACTGATGAAACTACCGCACCGGCAGATACCAGTACGCTTTGGTTGATGAAATTTCTTCTGCTTACCATGGTAACATTTGTTATATTAATTATACACTTCAGGGTTCACGATATGCGGCATTTTCTTATTATTCAATGCCGCGATCAGGTTCTTTGCCGCCAATTCTGACATAGCATTGCGCGTTTCCACCGTGGCAGAACCGATGTGTGGAAGTACGCAAACATAAGGCATACCCAACAGCGGGTTGTCTTTATCCATCGGTTCCGGATTGGTTACGTCCAAGCCTGCTCCCCAAATAGAGCGACTTTCCAAAGCACCTATCAAGTCTTCTTCGTTATGGAAACCACCCCTCGCCGTATTAATAAATATGGAAGATGGTTTCATTTGCGAGAAAACATCCGCATTAAAAATGCCCTCCGTTTCTGCTGATAGGTTGGCGTGTACTGAGAGAACGTCGCTTTGTCTCAGTAGTTCGTCAAATGGGACATACATGGCATTCAAGCCTTTTTCGGCCTCCTTGTTTTTGCCTCGGTTATGGTAAATGATTTTCATATCGAAAGCGGCAGCACATTTCTTGGCCATTTGGTAACCAATCCGCCCTAACCCAAACACTCCGAGTGTTTTTCCATACAGTTCAACGCCCAAATCCTCCGTCAGGTTGGCGTATTCCCATTCCCCCTTTTTTATTTTTTCATACTTGAAAATGGCATTCCGCGAAACCGCTAACATGAGTAAAAAAGCAATATCCGATGTAGATTTATCCAACACTTCGGGCGTGTTTCCTATCGGGATTTTTAATTTGTTGGCCATTTCCAGATCCACATGGTCGTATCCCACGGAATGGAGTGCAATTCCTTTGAGGTGTTTACATTTCTCAAGCAGTTCTTTGTCGATTTCATGCTTTCCGGCACTTAGTAATGCATCAAATGATTGGCATATCTCTATCAATTCTTGTTGGGTTAAATCGCGGTTTTCCTCGTTTACGGTGACGGAAAATCCAGCACCTTCTAGCAGTTTAAGACCCGTATCGGCTATGTTTTTACTGACAAAAATTCTCATGCTATTTTTATTTAGTTGTGGGGTATATTGACACTTACAAATTCCATACTATAAAATATGGTTTTTTGTTGGCATGTACTCTTTGGTTTTGTCTATCTATGGCATAAGGTTTGACGAAATATCCTGCCATTTTTGCATTCGGGATTAGATAAATGGGGTGGTTTAACCTATGGTAAATGACTTTCACTCTACAAAAAATGCCTTTATTTGTCGATGAAAATATGGGGTTAATTATGACGTTTTATCTGAATACTTGACACTCTGTACTTGATACTATTTTATGCACATAGAAAAGATAATACTCCCCAATGGCTTGCCCGTCATCGTTCACCCGGATGCCAACACGGCACTTAGCGTAGTGAATGTATTGTACAATGTGGGCGGAAGAGATGAAGACCCGAGTCGCACGGGTTTTGCGCATTTGTTTGAACATTTGATGTTTGAAGGCACGCAACACGTAAAACATTTTGATCGCCATGTCCAGGATGCCGGCGGGACGAACAATGCATTTACCAGCAACGATATAACGAACTATTATATCTCGCTTCCCGCATCCAATACAGAAACCGGAATTTGGTTGGAGGCGGACAGGATGGGTTTTTTGGATATCACACAAGAAAAGTTGGATGTGCAGAAAAAAGTGGTGATCGAAGAATTTAAGGAACGTTACCTGAACCAGCCTTACGGAGATGTTTGGGCTGAGTTGAGGAAAATGGCCTACACGGTGCATCCTTACCGCTGGCCTACCATCGGTAAAAGCACGGATCACGTGGCGGATTCTACGTTGGACGAAGTACAGGCTTTCCATAAGAAATTTTATCTGCCGGATAATGCCATCCTCTGCGTAGCCGGAAACGTAAAGGCCGACGAGGTTTTTGCGATGGCCGAAAAGTGGTTCGGGCCATTGAAAGGCGGACTGGATTATGTTCGAAACCTTCCGAAAGAACCCGTGCAAAAAGTTCAACGGCGCGTAGAGATTGAAAGGAATGTACCGCAGGATTTAATCATGATGGCCTTTCCTTGTCCAAAATATTGGGCAGAAGGCTACGCGGAACTAGATTTAGCTTCGGATATTTTAGGTTCTGGCGAAACATCACGCCTGTATCAGGCGTTAATCATCAAAAAGAGGATTTTTACGCAGGTAAGTGCTTACGTTACCGGTTCGTTGGACCAAGGCTTGGTCGTCATTTCCGGGCGTTTGGTTCCGGGCATTTCTTTCGATGAGGCCGAAAAAGGTATTTGGGAAGAACTGGACAGATTAAGGACGCAAGGTCCCGATGCCAAAGAATTGGAAAAAATACGCAATAAAATGCTTACCAGCCGTGCCTTCGAAAACGACAGCATCATGAACAAGGCCACCAAACTTTGCATATTCGAATTGCTGGGCGATGTCAACAACATTAGCCAGGAAGAGGCATTTTATGCAAACGTAACGGTAGAATCGTTGAGGGAAGCAGCGGCCATTTTCGTGCCTGAGAAATCAAATATTTTGTTATATAAATCAATCAAGAAGTAATGGGCGAGTCAATCTATATAACAGGTCCGGCCAAGCAGTCGTTTTCTGCACCCACATTTTCCGCACCGGAACATTTTACGTTGGATAACGGTGTGGAAGTATATGCCGTACTATCCGACCAAACTGAAACTTTAAAGATAGAATGGGTTTTTGAGGCCGGTTCCACCGTTGCACAAAAAGTATTGCAAGCCACTGCCTGTGCCGATTTGTTGAATAAAGGAACGCATACAAAATCAGGTTTCGATATCAATGAGCAACTGGATTTATACGGATCCTATTTTTCGGCAGATTCCAGCCGCGACGATATCACACTGCATTTATTTACGCTACGTCGTTTTCTGCCGCAGGTATTGCCCATCATTGCTGATTTATTGAAAGAGGCAGCTTATCCGGAAAACGAATTTGACGTATGGCTCGATGCAAAAAAAAGCATCTATGAGGTAAACCAGAACAAAACGGATTTTATGGCGGCAACCCGCTTTCCGTCTGTTATATTCGGAAAAGATACACCTTACGGTTTTTTTCTAAAAAAGGAACATTTTGGCCAGTTGTATGTGGAAGATGCACGTGCACACCACCAATGTTTGTTGGAATCACCTTTTAAGATTTTTGTGAGTGGAAGTGTTCCGCCGAATTGGAGAATGCTGTTGCATGATTGTTTTTGTGATTTGCGTCCATCAGAAAATATAACAAAAAAAGCCTTTGATGAAAGTGTCCCAACGGATGACCGATTGTTTGTGGAGGTGAGCGATTCGGTACAAAATTCTATCATCGTAGGCAAACGTTTGATGGTGCGCGATGTGGAAAAATATACACGTTTTATGGTCATGAATACCATGTTGGGCGGATATTTTGGAAGCCGGTTGATGGCCAATCTCCGTGAGAAAAATGGATTTACCTATGGGGCGGGTTCCGGTCTATCTCGCATGAAATTTTCTGATGTTTATAAAATATCTACCGATGTAGGTGCCGAAGTATCGGATAATGCACAGCGTGAAATATTACACGAAATAAAAGTGTTGCAAACCGACTTGGCCAAGGACGATGAACTGCAACGCGTAAAAACATACATGAGTGGCTCGTTTCTTCGCTCCTTTGATGGGCCGCAGGCTATTATGGACCGGTATAAAAGTTTGGTTTTATATGGCATGCCGATGGATTTTTTTGGTCTTTATGCCGAAGGGATACATCATGTTTCGGCAGAAGATGTCCGCACTTGTGCACAGGACTATTTGCAAGAATTAAAAACAGTCGTATCCGGTAAGGAAGATACATCCGGATAATATTTATACAGGTGCTTAGGATATAACTATTCCAAGTGCTTTTTTGTTATATTAGCCTATCGAAATAAAAGCCATGAAAATTAGCCGTCTGTTTTTATTGTTCCTTTTATTTATTTATCAACCCGAAATCCATTCGCAGAATTATATTCCGTATTATAATTTAGTGGATGAGGCTGAATTCCAAGCATTTTTTGGAAGAAAAGATGTAGCTTTTGGATTGTATAACAAAGCTTTTTCGCTGAAAGGGATTTCTCCGAAGGCAAGGGATCTGTATTTCATGGGTAAATTATATCTGGAGCGGAACGAAAAAGAAAAGGCCACCCTGTGTTTCAAAAAGATATTTCCTTTGCCTGACGGCTATTTTTCGCTTTGGGCCAATAAACAAAAAGCCTATTTTTTGAACTATTACAAGGAAATTGAAATTCAGTCTCTCATCACGGAAGCGGAATTAAAGGAAAATGAACACTTTTTGGAAGTAAAACCTATCCAAGATTCACTAAGCCGATTTGTTTTTGAAGACCAACGTTTACGGAAATTTTTTATCGATTCCATTCAGCCTCGTTACAAGGAGGGCGACAAAATTTACGATTCGTTTGTGGAAAGGGTGGACAGCAATGATTATGTAAACCAGTCACGGTTTTTATCATTCATTAGAAAGCATGGTTATCCAGGCTTATATTTGATAGGGAATGATGAAGCAGCTTCTATCTTAATGCACATCCATTGCGAACAACTCCAGGGATACAAGGAAACACTATACGATTTATTACTCAAAGGCAAAATGGAGCCATTCCATTATGTTCATATGGTGGACCAGGTAACATTAAAATGTATGGGTCGGGCAGTTTATAACGATGGGATTGTTTGTGATATCTGCCCCGAACACCGGGCAGAAAAGCGTGCTTCTGTAGGTATGAGCAAATATTTCAATGATCCCGGCACCAGACCTTATATCGAAAGACAATTTTTTAAGGACTTTTGATAATTTATTTTATCTGATTTACAGGTAGATAGAATATTTTCGTCCCTCTTTTAAAATATTACCCATTCCCGTTCGTCATATCCAATATGAAGGACAATACGTCTACATTTGATTCAGTGAAAACGGACAACCAGAACCAATCGGTCGATGATGCGGTGAAAAGGGACGGACCACGTTTGCTGAATTTCATCCGTAGACGTATCTCGGATACCGACGATGCCGAAGACATTCTGCAGGATGTTTTCTATCAGTTGGTACAGGCACAGCGCCTCATGAATCCCATTGGCGAAGTAACGGCATGGTTATATACGGTAGCGCGTAATAAAATCACCGATAGCTTTCGTAAAAAGAGAACCGAATCGTTGGACAAGCAACTAAATTTTGGGGAAGAAGCCGAGGACGAAATATTCAATCTGATGGATTTATTACCCATGGAAACCGATGCGGCCGAAGTAGCTATGCTTCGTTCCTATATTATGGAAGAGTTGGAATCGGCCATGGATGAATTGCCGAAAGAACAAAAGGAAGTCTTTATTCTTCATGAAATGGACGGAAAAAGCTTCAACGAAATTTCGGAGATGAAGGGGATCGGTATCAATACCCTGATATCCAGAAAAAGGTATGCCGTGTTGTATCTAAGAGAGCGCCTTCGTGACTTATATGATGAATTATTAACGGATTAAAATTAAAACATGAAAAAGCATTGGATCGGGAAAGTATTATTATTTGTATTGGCAGTTGTCGGGTTTTCCATTTTGGCCGGTTTGGCCGTGATGTACCTCTGGAATTGGTTGATGCCAGCCTTGTTTGGCCTCACCACGATCACTTTTGTACAGGCATTGGGTGTATTTGCCTTAGCTAAAATATTGTTTGGGTTCGGTGGCGGCCGCGGTGGTATGCGAGGCGGTGGAAGAGGAGCCT
>Ga0247814_10001275_pt1 | contig 15143 bp, 12 predicted proteins | sample UWRJL179409R1_FD_179947 | JGI IMG/M metagenome (GOLD analysis project Ga0247814, IMG submission 179947) | Plant litter microbial communities from Arlington Agricultural Research Station in Wisconsin, United States - UWRJ-L179-409R-1 | ecosystem: Environmental > Terrestrial > Plant litter >...
CATCCTCAAGGAGAAGCTCATCGGCAGCGGATCCGGCAACCTCACCTCGCTCGAGAAGGTGCTCAACGAGCAGGCCGCAAAGGGCTACCGCCTGCACACGATCTCTACCGCCTCGTCTGGCACCACCGGCCTTCTCGGCGGCGACCGCATTCAGGCGACTCTCGTCTTCGAGAAGCTGGCCTAACCCTCGCTGACGACGCGCCGCCCACCCGGGCGGCCGCGTCGGATGCCCATGAGAGCCTATGAACGTGCCATTGGATTTCACCGCGATCGACTTCGAGACCGCGAACGCGTCGAGCGCGAGCGCCTGTTCCGTCGGCATGGTGAAGGTGCGCGACGGCAAGGTCGTCGACAAGATCGGATGGCTCATCAAGCCGCCTCTCGGCCACGATTCGTTCACGGAGTGGAACACCCGCATCCACGGCATCATGGCCGTCGACGTCGCTGACGCGCAGCTCTGGAGTGAGCAGCTGCCCGCCCTTCGGGAGTTCGCCGACGGCGACCACCTCGTGGCCCACAACGCGGCTTTCGACATGGGCGTGATCAACGCGGCCTGCATCGCGTCGTTCGTGCCAACCCCGAACTTTCGCTACCTGTGCAGCCTGCAGGTGGCACGCAAGACCTACAATCTCGACTCCTACCGCCTGCCGGTTGCGGCGATGGCCGCCGGCTTCGAGGACTTCGCCCACCACGACGCTCTCGCCGACGCGGAGGCCTGCGCGGCGATCATCATTCACGCTGCTAAGCGCCACGGCGCCGAGAGCATCGAGCAGCTGAGCACCCTGACCAACGCGCGCATCAACCGGGTCGGGCAGGCGCTCAAGGCCGCGATCTAGGCCTCGGGCAGCACCGACTTTCGCCGGCCGGCGACCATGAACAGCATGGCCGCCGCGAGCGCGAGCATGATGCTCAGGCCGATGAGCGGCAGCAGCCAGCCCGGCAGTGGCGGAATCACCGACACCGGCACGGACTGCTCGAGGTACTCGCCGTCCTCTGACATTCCCATGAGCACGAGGTGGTGCGATCCGACATCGGCGAAGTCGGGCACGGCCGTGCTGCCCGTCACGATGCCGTTCTCATCGGCGGTGACGCTGGTGAGGGTGATCGGGGTCGAATGCAGCTGCACCGTGACGACATCCCCCGGTTCGTAGCCGCTCGCGGTGAAAGCGATCTGACCGCCCTGCTGCACCGTCGACGACCCGGGTGAGTCGAAGTCGACGCTGGCGTTCACCGAGAGCAGTGGTCCGACTGTGCTCGCGATCGTCGAGAAGATGGGGATGTCGGATCCGCGAAGGCGCAGCTTCCGCTCGTCCGACGGCGCCACCCGCGTCACCGATGTCGACCACTCGACGATGGCGTTCGTCATCGCCTCGAAGCCCGCGACATTGGGGTGGAACGACTCCGGGGCCGTCACCTTTGGTTTGTTGACGGCGAGCTGCCATCCGTTGATCAGGGGATCCTTGCTGCACGAGGTGCGGTCGGGCAGCGCCATGAACTGGGTGCTGTCGACGTAGTAGACCTCGTAGCCGGCCGCCCGCACCTCGGCCACGGATGCCTTGATCTTGGCGTTGAGGGCGATGCCGAGCTTCTCCATGAACTGCAGCTCTTCGACGCTGAAGTTGCCGCAGGCACCAAACCGGGCGTCTTGGGTGATCTGCGGGTAGCTGAGCACCATGACCGGCGCGAACCGGCCGTCGCGGTGGTCGACGTAGTACTGCGAGTTGAGGTGCTTCCACGTCTCGATGTACGAGGTGCGCAGCTTCTCGCCCATGCCGGCGATCGTCTGGTACTTCGAGGTCATCCACTCGGTGTCTTTTGCACAGCCGTCTTTGCTGGGGATGAAGCACTTGCCGACGATCTCTGCGAAGCCGACGTCGTTGCCGCCGATCGACATGACCACCGCGCCAGGCAGACGATCGAGCGAGTCGAGCTGGGTGAACTGGGCCGAGGCGCGATCCGCCCGCGGCGCTGCAAAGTCGGGGGTCTCCGCACCGGAGCAGGCGAGGATGTCGACGTCGATGTCGTGGTTCTCCATCAGCGGCACGAGATAGGTCTTCGAGCTGCGGTGGCAGTCGGCATCCACAACGTCGGTCTCGGGCAGGTAGTCCTTGGTGCCCTCGCCCGACGAGTAGGAGTCACCCATGATCACCAGCGAGTTGCCGTCGGCGGTGACTCCCTCGAAGAGTTCGCCGAGGTCGCCCGCGGTGTACTCCTCAGTCGTGGTGGTGAACTCGCGGTCGACGACGGCGGCGCTGCTGCCGCGTGACCACGCCTTGACCGAGTAGGCGGCGTCCGAGATTGTGCCCTTCGCTCCCGCGGTTATGGTCCAACTGCGGGTGACCACCGCCCCCGCGGGCAGGTTGCCCAGCCGGATCGTCGGAGGAATCACCGCGGGAAAGATCGTGCGCGCCCCGGCGTCGGCGAAGGTCAGGTTGACCCGAACATCCTCTGCCTCGAGAGCGGATGGGTTGGTGACCGTCGCCGTGATGGTCGTTGTCTCGCCCGAGCGCGGCGCCTCGTTGGCCGCAACGCTCAGCTGCACCTGGGGAACGCCGAGCTCACCGATCACGTCGCCGAGCTCCTCGCCGTCACCGACGTCGTAGTACTTGCCGCCGGTCGCGGCGGCGATGCATTCGAGCTCGGCGCGACCGGCCTCGGAGATATCGAAGCCGACCGCCTGGATAGTGATGTCGAAGCCGGAGGCAGCGAGCCCCGCAGCTACCTCGCACGGGGGAATACCACCGCAGTTGCTCTCGCCGTCGGAGACCAGCAGCAGATTGGCCTCGCCGATGCTGCGAGCTGTCAGGTTGTCTGCCACCGCCTGGATGGCCGCGGCGGTCGGGGTTCCGCCGTCGGCCTGGGTGAGGTCGAGCTTGCTGATGATCTCTGGCACGGCAGTCTGGTCGCCGACGTCGACGAGGTACTCCCCCGCCCCGCAGTCGCCGGCATTGGGGTAGGTCCAGATGCCGACGTTGCCGGTGCCAGCGAGAGTGCGAACTACGGGCTCGAGGGAGCGCTTCGCCGCCTGCAGCTTCACCACGCTGCCGACGCTCTCGTTCATTGACCCAGAGATATCGAGGATCACGACAAGAGGCACGGCCGCCGCGGTGCTCGAGGTCGTCGTCGATGCCTCTGGCTCCTCTGCTCCGGCCATGGGAATGCCACCGAGGCTGAGGGCCGTGGCCAGCACGACCGCTGCGGCTGCGATGCGTCGCATCAGCGCCTCGGCAGGGCGGCGATGGGCGCGCTCGCGCCGAGGGCAGAGAGGTCACCGAAGCCGAGCTCGGTCGACGAGCCGGTAAGAGTCGTCGCGATGACCGAAAGCGAGAGCACACCGGTCAATCGAAGGTCGACCTGCTGCGGGGTTCCGTAGGCGACATCGAAGAGGGCGATCTGCACACCGTCGGCGATGATCTGCACTCGCACCGATGATGCGGCGTCCTCCGAGTCGGGCACGCCTATGGTTCCAGAGAGGATGTCGACGGCCTTGTTCAGCTGCCACGACACTTCGCGCCCCGAGGTCGATGACGAGCACGAGATTGCGTTGGCGAAGGTCTCGCCGTCGATGAGCATCGAGCCGTCGTTGCTGCAGCTGGAGCCGGTGCGCTTGAGCTGCGACAAGAACACCGCTGAGGGGTCTGCGGTGACGGTGAGCACCACTAGCTCTGGCAGCGCGGAGCCAGCGACCGGCTCGACCGAGCGCACGAAGCCGACCGGCACGTCTGGCAGGTAGATCTCGACCTGGTCAACGCGGGCACCGAGCTCGATGAGCAGATCCATGGCCTCGTCGGTGGTGAGGCCGCTGAGATCGGGTACCGCTGCCGGTGCGCTGACCGTGAGCTCGACAGTGCCAGGGTCGACGGTGCCGAAGACCGGGGACTGCGCGATGACGAGGTCGCTGGGGCCGGCGAAGGGCTTGGTAGTCACGGTCACCCGCGAGATCTCGACACCGGCGTCGGCGAGCACCTCGAGGGCGCCATCCTCATCGAGCCCGCGCACGTCGGGCATGAGCGAGCTGCTCTGCAGAATCGTGCCGACGGGCACCTCTATCACCGAGGGCTCGGGGTTCGGCTGCGAGGCGACGACCGTCTGGGTGGCGAGCCAGAAACCCGCAGCACCTGATCCGCCGACCACGGCAAGCACAGCACACAGCCAGGCCGCCGCGAGCACGATGCGCCGGCGGCCAACCGGCCCGAGACGACGCTTCGGGGGCGGGGGTTGCACGGCGGGAGCGCCTGGCTCTGCTTCAAGGGTCACGGGTTACTCCGGGCTGTGATCCGACAAGGATGCTACGCAGTGTAGTGCGATTGACGCGCCGTTGGTGACCGAAGCTCAGATTGCCGTGGCGGGGTTAGCTGACCCAGGTCGCGCTCTGAACAACGCGATCCGTCAGCTCGAGCACCGCGGCCGACGGTGAGCCGTTCGAGAGGGTGAAAGCAATGGTCGCGAGCCCGCGCTGATCGGCGAACTCCAGCCAGTACTCGACGAGCGGCGCATCGCCACTCACCCGTGTGTAGCGGCCCGCCGCAGAGCTGCCGGGCTCGCCGCCGAGGCGATCGGTCATCCGGTCGAGATGCGACACGTCGCCGATCGCGGGCCCGATCTCGTGCCAGTTGGTGGTGATGGCAACGCCGAGCGGCTCGCCGTCCACCGGCACCACGGTCACGGCGAGAAACCGTGCACCGGCGACCTTCGCCGCATCGACCACGCCGTCGATGAAGCGCTGCAGACCGAGCCGGTTGCTCTTCGCAAAGAACCCCGGGTAGTGCTTGCGCGCCGTCGCCTCGACCGCCGGCCGGTCGAGGTCGATGGGCGTCCACGAGTCGGCAAGCCGAATGTCGAGGGCGAGCGGATGCTGCTGCCCCGACTCCGCAAGAATCTGGTCGAGCTCGACAGCCGACCCCGCACTCGCAGCCCAGGCCACCTCGTCGTCGCCGACCCGCGGCTGCAGTGAGGCGAGCACGTCAGTCGCCGAGGCCGTCATGGGGTGCGGCCCCGCCGGATCGAACAACACCCGGTCGAGCACGGTCGAGTTCTGCTCGAGCACCGCGACGAGGGTCGCCCCGAGCCGCACCGCGAACTCGGTGTTCTGCTCCTGCCCCGCATAGAGCGAGAGCGTCTGCGCAGACGAGAACAGCGGCAGCTCGAAGCGCTGCCTGCCCTCGTCGTCGGTGAACGCGGTGACGAGCAGCTTCGAGTCGCCCTCCCCTGAGCGCGTCAGCGGCACCACGACATAGTCGTGCCGCAGCGCCTGCCCGATGCCAAGCAGATCGCCGTTCGCGAGGGCGAGGGCGAGTCTCTCTGAGCCGATGGCGGCTATGCGGTCGCGGGGTACCCCGATCCGCTCGCTGTCATCGTCATCGGCCACGCGGGTCAGCCGTTCTGCGGAAAGCCCAGGTTGATGCCACCGTGCGACGGGTCGAGCCAGCGGCTGGTGACGGCCTTCTGGCGCGTGAAGAAGTGGATGGCGTCGGGGCCGTAGGCCTTGGTGTCGCCGAACAGCGAGTCCTTCCAGCCGCCGAAGCTGTAGTAGCCGACCGGCACCGGAATCGGCACGTTGATGCCCACCATGCCGACGGTCACCTCGCGCTGGAAGCGGCGGGCCGCCCCACCATCGTTGGTGAAGATCGCGGTGCCGTTGCCGTACTGGCTCGCGTTGATGAGGGCGAGGCCCTCGTCATAGGTCGCGACGCGTACGACGCTGAGCACCGGTCCGAAAATCTCGTGCAGATACACGTCGGATGTCGTCGCCACCTTGTCGATGAGCGTCGGGCCGAGCCAGAATCCGTCTGCAGCCCCGTTCACCTCGATGCCGCGGCCGTCGACGACGACGTCCGCGCCATCGGCAATCGCGACGTCGATGTAGCCGGCGACCTTGTCGCGGTGCTCTTTGGTGATGAGCGGGCCCATGTCGCAGCCGCGGGTACCGTCGCCCACGGTGAGGCCGGCCATGCGGCTCTTGATCTTCGCAATGAGCTCGTCGGCAACGGGTTCAACCGCGACAACAACGCTGATAGCCATGCAACGCTCACCGGCCGAGCCGAAGCCCGCGTTGACAGCGGAGTCGGCGACGAGGTCGAGGTCGGCATCGGGCAGCACGAGCATGTGGTTCTTTGCTCCACCGAGAGCCTGCACGCGCTTGCCGTTCTTGGCGGCGGTCTCGTAGATGTACTTCGCGATCGGCGTCGAACCGACGAAGCTGATCGAGGCGATGTCGGGGTGGGTCAGCAGGGCGTCGACGGACTCCTTGTCGCCGTGGACGACGTTGAAGACGCCATCGGGCAGCCCCGCCTCCTTGAGAAGTTTGGCCATCCAGATCGCGGCGCTGGGGTCTTTCTCCGACGGCTTGAGCACGACCGCGTTGCCCGCGGCGAGCGCCACCGGGAAGAACCACAGCGGCACCATCGCGGGAAAGTTGAATGGGCTGATGATGCCGACCACACCGAGCGGCTGCTGCAGTGTGTAGACGTCGACACCGGTCGAGACGTTCTCGCTGTACTCACCCTTGAGCAGCTGCGGAATGCTTGTCGCGAACTCGACGACCTCGAGGCCGCGGGCGATCTCGCCGAGGGCGTCGCTCGTCACCTTGCCGTGCTCGCTGGTGAGGATGTCAGCGAGCTCCCCCTTGCGGGCGTTCAGCAACTCGCGAAAGTTGAAGAGCACGCCCTGGCGCTTGTTGAGCGATGCGTCTGCCCATGCCGGGAAGGCGGCCTTGGCGACGGCAACGGCGTCAGCGACATCCGCCTCGCTGGCCAGTCGCACCTCGCGCTGCACCTCGCCGAGGGCTGGGTTGTAGACGGGGCCAGTGCGGGTCGACTTTCCGCTGAATGATGTGCCGCCGACCCAGTGCTCGAGAATCTCCATCTGGCCAGAATAGGCGCTTCGTGTCAGCGCCCGCTGTCAGACTGAGCGCATGGATCCCATCCTTACTCTCGTGCTCGGCCTGCTGCTCGGCCTCGTCATCGGCGCGGTCATCGGGCTGCTGCTCGCCCGCAGCCGCCGCGAGGTCTATAACCCCGCCCTCGTTGAGGCGCAGCACCAGGCGGCGCTGACCGCAGCCAGAGCAGGACTCGAGGCCGAGCTTGCCGACGAGCGCGCGACCGTACGCGGTCTTCGCGAGCAGATCGGCGTGCAGCAGGAGCTGTACCGCGAGACCACAGAGCGCAACCGTGCGGATGCCGAGGCCCGGCAACTGCGTGAGCAGTCAGAGAGCAAGGTACTGCAGGCCCTCACACCCGTGCAGGAGACCCTGCGCACCATGCAGGCGAAGGTGACAGAGCTCGAGACGCAGCGCAGCCTGCAGCACGGCCAGCTGAGCGAGCAGCTCAAGAGCGCCACAGAGAGTGAGGAGCGCCTGCGCTCCACCGCCGAGTCGCTCGCCAGCGCACTGCGCAGCAACAGCACCCGCGGGGTCTGGGGCGAGACGCAGCTGCGCAACGTCGTCGAGGCGGCCGGCCTCATCGAGCGGGTTGACTTCGACGTGCAGCACTCGGTGCTGTCGGATGCCGGCGCGGGTCGCCCCGACATGGTCATCCACCTGCCGGGCGGCAAGAACATCGCGGTCGACGCGAAGGTGCCCTTCGACGCCTATCTGGAGGCATCCGGAATCCCGGTCACCGCCACGGGTGCCGAGGGCGCGCGCCGCGACGCCCTGCTCAAGGATCACGTCAAGAAGGTGCGCGGCCACATCGACACCCTCGCCAGCAAGGCCTACTGGGCCGGACTCGCTTCTTCGCCCGAGCTTGTCATCGCCTTCATTCCGAGTGAGTCGCTCGTCTCGAGCGCGATGGAGGCCGACCCGTCGATCATGGACTACGCCTTCAGCAAGCGCGTCGCCCTCGCCTCCCCCGTCACCCTGTGGTCGGTGCTCAAGACCGTCGCTTTCTCGTGGCAGCAAGACGTGCTCACCGAAGATGCCAAGAACCTCTTCGACCTCGGCAAAGAGCTGTACGCCCGGCTGGCAACGCTCAGCGACCACGCCGACAAGCTGCGCCGCTCGATCGACTCGACGGTGACGAGCTACAACAACTTCGCGAACTCGCTCGAGTCACGCGTGCTGGTGACGGCGCGCAAGCTCAACGCCCTCGACGAGTCAAAGGTGCTCGGCTCGACCGTGCAGATCGAGACCGCACCCAAGGCGCTGACGAGCGACGAGTTTCAGCTCGCTTCTGATAAGCCCGACGTTCCCGAGTAGGCCCACCGCGCCATCCGGCGCGAGCGCGCGTGTGCGCACGGGCGCGCTCACGCCAGAAGCAGCGACCGGGCGGCTCAGAGCCACTTTTCGGCGAGGTGGTCGGCCCCCACGCGGCGGATGGTGCCAGAGCGGCCCCGCAGCACGATCGACTCCGTGTGGATCACCGGGCCGCGCTTGCGCACACCCTCGACGAGCTGCCCGTCGGTGACTCCCGTGGCAACGAAGTAGGTGTTGTCGCTGGTGACGAGGTCGTCGATGCCGAGGATGCGGTCGAGGTCGTGACCGGCGGCGATGGCGCGATCGCTCTCCTCGTCATCCTTGGGCAGCAGCCGCCCCTCAATGAAGCCGCCGAGCGCCTTGAGAGCACACGCCGTGATGATGCCCTCTGGCGTGCCGCCGGTGCCGACGCACATGTCGATGCGGGTGCCATACATCGCGGCGTTGATGCCGCCGGCGACGTCACCGTCGAGCAGCATGCGGGTGCCGGCTCCCGCCTCGCGAATGTCGGCGACCAGCTGCGCGTGGCGCGGGCGGTCGAGAACGGCGATGACCATATCCGCCACGTCCTTGTTCTTCGCCTTCGCCAGCGCACGAATGTTCTCGCCGATCGGCCGGGCGAGGTCGACTACGCCGTGCGCCTCGTGGCCGGCGACGATCTTGTCCATGTAGAACACCGCGCTCGGGTCGTACATGCTGCCCCGGTCGGCGACGGCGATCATGCTCAGCGCGTTCTGGCGCCCAGAGGCGGTGAGCGAGGTGCCGTCGATCGGGTCGACCGCGATGTCGCAGATGGGGCCTTTGCCGGTGCCGACCTGCTCGCCGTTGTAGAGCATGGGAGCGTTGTCTTTCTCACCCTCGCCGATGACGACGACCCCGGTGAAGCTCACCGTGCCAAGAAACTTGCGCATGGCGTCGACCGCCGCACCGTCAGCGGCGTTCTTGTCACCGCGGCCGATGTATGGGACGGCACGGATGGCGGCCGCCTCTGTGGCGCGCACGAGCTCCATGCCGAGGTTGCGGTCAGGGTGCAAAAAGAGCGAGCCAGTATCAGACGAAACCACGGAGAGATCCTTTGTGAAAGAACGCTGCGACGTGGTGATGGGTCCTACGGAACCGACGCAGACCCAATTCTAGGCTCAGTAGACTTTCAGCACACCACCGCTTTGAGGAGATCCCATGCCTGTTGCAACCCCCGACCAGTACGCCGAGATGCTCGACAAGGCGAAGGCAGGCGGATTCGCCTACCCCGCCATCAACGCCTCGTCGTCGTCGACGATCAACGGCATCTTGCAGGGCCTCACCGAGGCGGGCTCCGACGGCATCATTCAGGTGACCACCGGCGGTGCCGACTACTTCGCGGGCCAGAGCGTCAAGGCCCGCGCCTCTGGCGCCCTCGCCTTCGCCGCCTTCGCAACCGAGGTCGCCAAGAACTACCCGATCACCGTCGCGCTGCACACCGATCACTGCCCGAAGAACGCTCTCGACGACTTTCTGCTGCCGCTGATCTCGGCCAGCGAGGAGCAGGTCAAGGCCGGCGGCAACCCGATCTTCCAGTCGCACATGTGGGATGGCTCGGCCGTGCCGCTCGCCGAGAACCTCGAGATCGCGCAGCAGATTCTGCCGCGCATGAAGGCCATCAACTCGGTGCTCGAGGTCGAGATCGGCGTCGTTGGCGGCGAGGAGGACGGCGTCACCGAGGAAATTGGCGAGCACCTCTATACCACGCTGGATGACGCCATCGCGACCGTCGAGGCCCTCGGCTTCGGCGAGCAGGGCCGCTACATGGCCGCCCTCACCTTCGGCAACGTGCACGGTGTGTACAAGCCGGGTGGCGTCAAGCTGCGCCCCGCGCTGCTCAAGGAGATCCAGGACGGCCTGCAGGCGAAGTACGGCACCGCCGCCTTCCCTCTCGACCTCGTCTTCCACGGCGGATCCGGATCATCGGATGCCGAGATCGCCGAGGCCGTCGCCAACGGTGTCGTGAAGATGAACATCGACACCGACACGCAGTACGCCTTCAGCCGCTCGATCGCTGACACCGTGCTCAAGAACTACGACGGCTTTCTCAAGGTCGACGGCGAGGTCGGCAACAAGAAGATCTATGACCCGCGCGCGTGGGGCAAGACCGCGGAGTCCGCTCTCGCCGCCCGCGTTGTCGAGGCGACGAAGCAGCTCGGCTCGGCTGGTCACAGCAACTAGCCAGTCGCTACCAGCGTTTGCCCGGGGGAACCTGGAACTTCAGGAGGTCGTGAACGGGATCCCAGCTGATCTCGTTCACGGTCGCCTTGAGGGCAACGTAGTACGGCGCGATCATCATCACGCGGCGCCCCTCTGGCAGGTCAATGTCGATGCTCATCGCGACGGCCGTTGAGCCGTCCTCCTGCCCGCGCAGCTCGATGAATAGTGACCCGCTGTCTGTTCCCGGGTCGTCCATAACAGTGAGCAGGAGTCCGCGCAGTGCCGCCCGCTGGGCCGCGTTCATGCTGTCGGCACGGTTGTCTGGGTCGACGACGTAGATGCGTCCACGGAGGGCGAGCGAGTCGAGCCACGAGCGGTTCGCCTGCGTCACCAGGTCGGAGCGCAGGCGGCGGGCCAGCTGCCCGGCCAAGGCGCGGTCCTCTGTGGTGATCTCGCCGGCATCCGCGACTCTGGCAAGGAAGGGCGCGACCCTGGAGCCCAGCCGGGCGATGGTCGTGATCTCCGCTTGTCGGGCAGCAGCCTCGCGCAGGGCATCATCGGCGTCGACGGGCATGCCGGCGCGGGCGAGCAGGCGCTGGGTGGTGAGCACGACGCCGAAGGAGAAGACCGCTGTGGCGACCGTGGCGACGATGACCGACGAGCAGGCAATGACGACGGTCGAGAGACCTGTCCATGGGTCGTCCCGGCCGATGAAAGCGGGCCAGCTGGCCAAGCCGGTGAAGGCTGTGAGCACGCCGCCGTAGCTGACAAGCTGGGGCAGGGTCGAGTACGGCGCGCAGGTGGCAATGACCAGCCCCATGCCCACCGGCGCCCACCAGTTGTGCACCGCAATCTCGGAGCTCACGTTCGCCACGGCAGAGAGTGCGAGCCCGATGAGGGCAAGCAGCAGGGGACCAACGGCTCGAGCCGGGGTCAGCGGTGGGCGCATCGGTCGGGTGATCCGCTGCAGGTAAAGGCACGCGGCAAACACGAAGAGCACGCCACCGACGTCGAGCCACGGCGCGCCCGACACAGGCCACACAATCACGACAGAGCTCAGCCCCTGGGTCAGGGCAACGAGCGCGTACGACAGCGACACCCACGGACGAGTGATCCAGCTGAGCGGGTCGATCTGCTGCGGTGAGACGTGCAGGGCGTCACGCCAGGCGGAGGCACTCATTGCGCCACCTCGCTCGGCAGGGTGATGAGCACCGAGGTTCCGCTATTCGGCTTCGACCAGATTCGCACTGCGCCGCCGGCATCCTCGACCCGACGCACAACAGAACCGCGGAGGCCAAGCCGATCGGCCGGAACCACGTCAAGGTCGAAGCCGACTCCCTGGTCGATGACCATAATCGTCACGGTGCCTTCGCCCGTGCTGAGCACCAATTCAACGGATGCGATCTCGGCGTGTTGAAGCACATTCTCCAGGCAGGCTCGCACGGCGGCAGTCGCGACCGCGATGTTGTCTGGTGAGAGCCGAGCCAGCTCGTCATCCGAACCGCCGGTGAGGTCGACGGTGAGCCCGCGCCACTGCATCTCGCTGATGAGTCCGATGAGCTCGTTGCGCAGCGCGGCGTCTGTGTCATCAAGCTCGACCGAGTCGCGGGTCTCGCGCAGCCACGCGGCGTTGGTCAGCATGGCCACGTCGGAGTGAAACCGTGATCGCGTGCGTTCGTCGATCGCGCCACTCGAATTCATCACCGAGGTGAGATCGCTGAGCACCGTGTCGTGAATGACTGCTGCGGCCCGCAGCTCGTATTGATTCTCGAGGGCGAGCCGGTGGGTCTCCTGCTCGAGGCGATGCAGGTCCGGCAGCTGCGCCCCCTGCGAAGCGCGGATGCCGGCGAGCACGATATAGGTGCTCGACGTGATGGCGAGCGCAATCGTCGGCGCCCACCCGGTGACCAGGGGAACACCGGCTATGAGGTCGGAGCCCAGCAGCGTCACCATGGCCACCACGAAGCCGATGGCCGTCCAGCGCAGGGCGACGAGGGGCCTCACGATTCCCGGTGACACGAGCACGAGAATGAAGGCCCCTCGATTGAGGATGTAGACGCCGTCGTCAACAAGGGCGGGATCCGCCAGAAGCAGGCTGACCTGGTACACGCCGGCTAGCACCGAGCCGACAACGAGAAAGACGATGCGGGATCGGGTAGAGGGGCGAAGGCCCGTGTAGGCGAGCAACCCGAGTAGGCCGGCGATGGCGAGCAGGGGCACGGCAAGGTGGCTGCCGCCGGTGCGGCGCAGCACGATCTCGCAGACCACCGGCACTGCGAGCAGCATCGTGGCAACCGAGACTGCCCACGCCGCCCGCGACACCGCGGCGGTGATGACCTCGGATGCGACATCACGAGGCAGCACCGCGATGCGCGCGTTCTGGGAGCTCACACGCACAGATAACCACAGTTCGCAGGGGCATCGGATAACGTGTCGCTATGTCAACGCCGGAGAACCCCAACCAGCTTCCGCCCGTTCCCCGGTACGGGGAGTACGCGCCTCCCGGCACCGTGCCACCGCCCTACAGCGCCGAGCCCGCCGCACCGCAGCCGCCCTTCGCGCCGCCGGCCCAGCCCGCGCCGTACTATGCGCAGCCCGCGCAGCCCGCGCAGCCCGCGCAGCCCGCGCAGCCGGCTGCGTACTACGCGCAGCCGCCGACCGAGCGCCCGCGTCGCACCTGGGATCTCGTGCTCAGCGTGATCCTGCTGGTCATCGGCTTCTTCGGGGTGCTCTTTGCGATTCTCAACGCCCTGACCATCGACATGCAGATGGTGGAGCTTTACACGCAGTACGGCGCCTCGGGCAGCTACGAGCCGGGTGCGTCGGCGGCGATCGTTCAGGCGGTCATCATCATCAGCCACATCGTGCTCTACGCGGTGGCCGCGATCTTCACGATCGTGCTGATCCGCAAGCGTCGCGTGGCGTTCTGGCTCCCGCTGAGCATTGGCGCGCTGGCAGGCATCGTCTTCTTCGGCGCGTTCATGGCGCTGATCCTCGCCGACCCGAACCTGCTCGAAGTGATTACGCAGCAGTCCGCTCCGTAAGGGCGATTAGCCCTGCCTCTGTGCCAGTCGATGGCAGGGACTAGCCCTGCCGCTGTGCCAGTCGATGGCAGGGACTAGCCCTGCCAATCCAACCGGCGAACTCTGCCGCCGAGGCCGCGCTCGTCGTCGTTGCCCTCTTTGTCTTTGCGCAGTTCCTTCGGCAGCGAGAACATGAGGTCTTCCTCAGCCGTCGTGACGCGCTCGACGGTGGCATAGCCCGCGTCGAGCAGCTGGTCGAGCACCTCCTGCACGAGCACCTCCGGAACGGATGCGCCGCTCGTCACCCCGACTGTGGCGACACCATCGAGCCAGTGCTGCTCGATCTCGGTGGCGTAGTCGACGCGGTAGGCGGCCTTCGCGCCGTTCTCGAGGGCGACATCCACGAGTCTCACGGTGTTGCTGCTGTTGGCTGAGCCAACGACGATGACGAGCTCTGCCTGCTCTGCCACCTTCTTGATGGCGACCTGGCGGTTCTGGGTGGCGTAGCAGATGTCGTCGCTTGGCGGGTCTTGCAGGGTGGGAAACCGCTCGCGCAGCAGGTTCACCGTCAGCATGGTCTCGTCGACACTGAGGGTCGTCTGCGACAGCCAGACCAGCTTCTCGGGGTTCTTGACAACGATGTTCGGCACGTCGTCGGGTGAGTTGACGAGGGTGGTGCGGTCGGGCGCGTGGCCCATCGTTCCCTCGACCTCTTCGTGACCGGCGTGGCCGATGAGCAGAATCTCGTAGTCATCGCGGTCGAAGCGCATCGCCTCGCGGTGCACCTTGGTCACGAGCGGGCAGGTGGCGTCAATCGCATCGAGGTTGCGGTCGGCCGCGCCCTGCACGACGGCCGGCGAGACTCCGTGGGCGCTGAAGACGATGTGTGAGCCCTCGGGCACCTCTGTGACGTCGTCGACGAAGATCGCACCCTTCGCCTCGAGCGTCGAGACGACGTGGATGTTGTGCACGATCTGCTTGCGCACGTAGACCGGCGAACCGAAGCGGTCGAGGGCCTTCTCGACGGCGATCACTGCCCTGTCCACCCCAGCGCAGTAGCCGCGCGGAGCCGCGAGCAGCACCCGCTTCGGGGCGGCGACGGGGGTATCCTTTAGCCTGTTCCGCTGAGGGGCAGGACGGATCGCCCCGATGTGTACGGAGGCGTTCCCGTTGGTGATCGTCACCCCGCAATTCTACGCGGCACCATTGATCGGAGGCTGGGCATGAGCATCGTTGACGCCCCCTCCACCGTCGACGAGCCGTGGGCCGTCTCGACGCTAAGCACGAAGATCAAGGGCTGGATCGACCGCCTCGGCTCCGTGTGGGTCGAGGGCGAGATCACCCAGTGGGGCGTGAGCGGCGGCAACGTCTACGGCAAGCTCAAGGACCTCGAGCAGGACGCGACGGTCGGCTTCACCGTCTGGTCATCGGTGAAGGCGAAACTGCCCGACGACCTCAAGCAGGGCGACCGCGTCGTCGCCCTCGTCAAGCCGAACTACTGGGTCAAGGGCGGCACCCTGACCATGCAGGTGTTCGAGATGCGCCACGTCGGCCTTGGCGACCTGCTCGAGCGGCTCGAGCGACTGCGCGCGCTCTTGAAAAGCGAGGGCCTCTTCGACGCGGATCGCAAGCAGCCCATCCCCTTCCTGCCGAACGTCATCGGGCTGGTCACCGGCAAAGACTCCGACGCCGAGAAAGACGTGCTGCGTAACGCCCAGCTGCGCTGGCCCGCCGTCGTGTTTCGCGTT
>Ga0247814_10001280_pt1 | contig 15134 bp, 14 predicted proteins | sample UWRJL179409R1_FD_179947 | JGI IMG/M metagenome (GOLD analysis project Ga0247814, IMG submission 179947) | Plant litter microbial communities from Arlington Agricultural Research Station in Wisconsin, United States - UWRJ-L179-409R-1 | ecosystem: Environmental > Terrestrial > Plant litter >...
CAACAAAATGACCGGCGTCGCCGAGCAGTTTCAATACATCCTGCGCGACGAATCCATGCACCTGAACTTCGGCATCGACGTGATCAACCAGATCAAAATCGAAAACCCACACCTGTGGGACGCCGAAATGAAGGAAGAAGCCAGCCAGATGATCCTGCAAGGCACCCAACTGGAAATCGAATACGCCCGCGACACCATGCCACGCGGCGTACTGGGCATGAACGCCGCAATGATGGAGGACTACCTCAAATTCATCGCGAACCGTCGTTTGAGCCAGATCGGTTTGAAAGAAGAGTACCCAGGTACGACTAACCCGTTCCCATGGATGAGCGAAATCATGGACTTGAAGAAAGAGAAGAACTTCTTTGAGACTCGGGTTATTGAGTATCAAACCGGCGGCGCACTTAGCTGGGATTGATCATCAGGGCGTTGTGATCCTGATTTAAGCAATGAAAAAGCCAGAGGCGTAATGCTTTTGGCTTTTTCCATTTATGATGGCGTAAAAAGGCCATTATAAACAAATATAGATTTGCTAAAACCTTAGAACTCCGTGTACTGACTCAGTGTTATCGCTATTAATTTCGCCTATGAACTCAGTCAACGTCAGTAGCTTTTCGCGCAGCTCTATAGGGTATTTGGTGTGCAGAGGTTTAGGAACTACCAGAATAACCCCCTCACCAACCATTTCATTGAACTGATTCAAAGAAACGCCTTCTTGCAAGGTAAAAAGATGCACCTGACTTATACGGCCTGCCTCATTCAACACCTGACGCCACCTATCTTTACAGGTGGTTTTGACCGCAAGCATTCTTAGTTTAGACTCTGGAAAGTCCTGATCGTGGTACGCCGCGCAGGAAGGAAATATAAAATCAGGCCTTTTCTTACCTTCCGTTTGACATTGAGTACTAAATTTTTCCAGACCGAATTGACGAAACAAATATTCTAAATGAATCTCTAACGAACGACCAGATCGAGACTTTCGCCGATTGCTCACCGAGTTAGCCATCTGCATAAATTCGTCTACAGATGAAAACCCATTTTTGAGATGATGCAAGGTGTGAATCTCTTCAATTTGCCGAAACAAGTTGTACTCTTTCTCTCGACGCTCAATTATAAGTTTATCCGGCGTGTCTCCCCGCCAGCTAAAACTCCTCAGCAAATGAGAGATTATTTCTTCCCCACGTGGAAATGTATCAGCCCATCCGGCCGGAATATGAACGTTACTTGGCTTGACTCCTGCGTTATCAACAAAGCCTGAAAACAATTTATCCCCTTTCTCACAAATCCAACTTCCGGGAACTACTTCACCAATCTGGTCCTCGACATATTGTTCTTCTGATAGCCCTCTGCACACCCACACGTCCAAAAAGTCCGCATCAGAGCTTTCAGCTGCGATATGAAATGCGAACAAAGCTAGCGCACCAGTGTTTTCCGGATCCTGTACTGGGCTACCTTTGACATCACTATTCCATCTTGTAATACGGTTTTCATCACGCCCTCCTCCGTGATATTTGTCATTATAGTAGATCCCACGCAGATTTTGCTCCGGAAGACTGTGCGAACTGATTTTTGCGGTAATAGGACAGTCAGGATTTTTAGAAAGCTTAGTATTAATTGACGGCAAGACTTTGTTAGCTACGGACTTAGGAATATAAACACCCACCTGGTTTCCACCAGTAAGCCCAGTATCATTTCCCGATAGCCGCTTAGCGTACACCCACCAGTCGTTGCTATTTTTAGCATTAATCCACGTTAGAAAATCATCCAAAGTCTCACCTTCAATTCAAAAATTACGCACAGACTAAACACCCCAAGCAAAACTCCGACTAGTCGGTGCTCCGGATTTTGAGCACATCCTCCAGCTGGTAAGCTGATTAACCCCACCGTTGATAAAATCGCCACTCCATCCAATACCTCTACCGGTGCCCGCAAAAAGACCATATTCATCAATGGCATCAGGCAATTTTTCATGTTGGCAAATGCAGCTCGTGAACGCATCAGTGCGATCATAGGCTTCAATGCTAAGCTTTCGAAATAGTCGTTGATACGGTCTTTGAATATCCTGGTTCCAATGCGTTTTCGTCGATCTGGAAATATTCAGAACCATTTATCAGCCAGTTTGCTATCAGGTCAACAAGCAATGGAGATTTTTCTCTTTTCATTGACCTCACGGCACATTCCCACACGATGAGTATCCTCCAGCCCATTACCCTTAGCGCGTTTTCCTGCAAGCCATCACGAATCTGATTCTTTCCGATTTTTTCTAACCAGAATTCAGGGCGAGTCTGGGGAACCTTGAAATACCGGCATGCATGCCCGTGCCAAAAGCAGCCGTGAATAAATACCGCAGCTTTGTATTTTGGAAGCAGCAGGTCGGGTTTGCCAGGGAGGTGTTTTGCGTGGATACGAAAACGAAAGCCCCGCGCATGCAGGGCTTTACGAATCAAAAGTTCAGGAGATGTGTTTTTGCCCTGAATGCCAGACATCATTCTGGAACGGGTTGCTACGTCCACTACATCAACCAAAGAAACCTCCGCTCTGGAGCGCGACGCACTCCAGCGTTCGATACAGAAGCTTCTTTGACCTCAAGCGGGTAGCGCGAATTCCAGCTGAGGCAACGGGTTAACCGTTTTCTTTTTCGCTTCCAAAATCCGGTCTTTCATCAATCGTGCTACGGCCTCGAAAACCGGGACGGCAACGGAATTACCAAATTGCCGATACGCTTGGGTATCAGAAACCGGAATGATGAAATTGCTTTCTCCGGGCTTGTCAAAGCCCATCAGGCGCGAACACTCGTGCGGGGTAAGCCTCCGAGGTCTATTGATCTGATTGAGCTCGCTACCGAAATCCAGATGCTCAACGAACCCTCGGTCAACAAGGATCTCAGAGCCATCCTTGTGATATCTCGCCGACAGTGTTCGTGCAACATCGTTTGGTCGCGTCAGCCCAAATCCGAAGCCATTGCCTTTTTCTTTGTGCTTCGCAGCGTAGCGGTAAAGATAGTCCCAGAGCTTCGGCGTCAGAATGTATTTTGGGTCCACCTTGGGATCCAGCAAATCGCCAAAGGTTGGGCGTTGTTTGGGAATCAATTTACTGATGTCACCCAAGGTGAAGCCTTGGTGGACATTCAAGTCCCGCCGGAAACCAACCAGTACGATCCGTTCACGATGCTGAGGCAGGAAGTTCTTGGCATCTATCACTTTGGGGTCGGAACCCTTCGGAGCATTGACATCCGCAACCTCGTAACCGAGCTCATCAAGGGCCTCGCAAATGATGCGAAAGGTATTTCCTTTGTCGTGACTCTTGAGATTCTTTACGTTCTCAAGCAAGAACGCCGCTGGACGTTTAGCTGCGATAATCCGAGCCACGTCGAAAAACAGCGTCCCTTGAGTTTCGCACTCAAATCCGTGTTTGCGGCCTAATGAATTCTTCTTCGAAACACCCGCCAGGGAAAACGGCTGACAAGGGAAACCTGCTAGCAGCACATCATGATCCGGGACTTCTCGTTGAATATGTTCATACGCCTCGTCCTCGCTCACTTCAGGCTTGTCGGATAGCGTAACTGAGCGAATATCGAGATTGAATTTATGGCGTACCGGGTCACAAAAGTGATTGGCCTTGTAGGTCTTGACGGCATATTTGTTCCATTCGGACGTAAACACACACTCGCCGCCGATGGCCTCAAACCCCTTTCGAATCCCACCAATGCCTGCAAAAAGGTCGATGAACGTAAACGACGCTTTGTTAGCCGGCTTCTTCGGCAGCAGCGCTTCCAGGAATATGAATTCATGGTGAGCAAGCTTTGGAGAAGCTTTACCTTTAACCCACCGATTGATCGTTTCGCGGCACCAGGCACCGGGACTTAAATCGTTCAGCTTTTCTGCCAACTGGCCTTGATCATAAATCTCAAGAAGCTTGTGCAGCAGGGCCCATTCCTCGGCACGACGAGACTCCGCCTGAAAAGGAGCGGGGCGGACTAAATCGACGGTTTCGGAGGAGTGGGATTCAAAAAGGTTCATGAGCCTGATGTTCCTCTGGGTCAAATCTGTGACGAATGGTCACCATTCTATCCCTTAGATGCCAGATGTAAATTTTTCATTTCAATGCCTGCGAATATCAGAGCATCGGCTAGCAGAGACTAGAGCCATTCACGAATACTGTACAAGCAACCAGTATAAGGTGAAGTTGACCCTTGTCTAGGCCCGATTGACGCTGAGCCTTCTGTGGCGAAAACTGTCAATATACTTTCAGAATCGCCCTACAGCTTTGCCCCTTGCCCGCCCCACCAGCGCGCCCTACCCTTGCACCGCGCCTAAGAAACGCTCCCACACAGCGGCCGGACCGCCCCCGATAAAATGCGGCTTTTTTGTACCTGCGGCCTTCGGCTGCGCGTCTTAAAATCTCTGTTATGCCGGGAGTGGACTAATACAAGACCCGAAAGGGGAATATGTCCGGCCCGTCTCTGTGTGGGGTTTCTTAACTCCCGGCACCTTAGCCCTAAGAACGCTAATCGCACAGAGGTAACAAAATGTCTAACGTAACGCCAAACAGACGCCCCGCGCCTGTCCCCTTGCAACCCACCACCTTCCACCGCCACAACCGCCAACTGCGCACCCTCCTCCTCGAATCCCAGGCCTGGTTCTGTGCCCGGGATTTCAGTCGTTTGATGGGTTGGCCGTTGAATGAGCGTACGACTCGCAAGCTGGATGTGGATCAGCGTCGGGTGGTGATGTTGAGTAATCATTACGGCCCTGAGGAGGAGTTGATGGTGAGTGAGTCGGGGATTTACGAGATGTTGGTGCATCACTGTCATGCGGAGAATCGCTATTTGCGGCGCTGGATTACCAATGAGGTGGTGCCTTGTTTGCGTGATGATCGGGCGTCGGGCAATGACGGTTCGCCGAGTTTGAGTGTGTTGCAGTGGCAGGAGTTGTCGGTGTGTTTGCTGCATTGGCAGAGCGAGCCGTGGATTCGCTTGCGGGATATGCCGAGGATGTTGCCCCATGGGCAGTTGTGCGGGGATTCGGTGCGGGGTCGCGGGCGGTTGCCTTGGTGGCGGGCGGTTTGGCGCGGGGTTGGGTTTGGTTGATTCAGGCATTGTGAAACCAGCCTGTGGGACCGGCTTTAACCGGGAAGACCTGAGTACACCCAACTCATTTACTGAGTCTGGAATACGGTCTTCCCGTCGTAATCACACCCAGCCAAACAACCCGTCATCATTAACGATGGTGCGCATGCCGGTGAGGATGATGTTTTCGCCGTGGCTGGCGTCTGCCGGGTTGGTGAAGTCCATGTAGAAGGTTTCGTTGGCTTCCCATTTGTAGTCGCCGAGCACTTCCACGGCGACGACGGCTTGGGTTTCGCCGGCGTAGAAGTTCAGGGTGCCTTTGGTGGCCAGGTAGTCTTCGCCAGCTTTGGCGGTGCCATCGCGGGTGGTGAAGTTGAGGCTGACGACCTGGTTGGGTTCGCTGCGGGTGCCGTTGAACTGGATCAGGAAGTACGCGTTGCTCGCGCCGCTGCTGCCTTCGAGCACGCTGGTCTTGACTTCGGATTGTTTGGTCGGCGCGTCGACGTAGCTGGCGCGGATCGCCTTGTCGATGGTTTCCTGGTAGGCGCTGATGCGCTGCCAGGCGCCGATTTCGCCGTAGCTGCTGTTGAGTTTGTCGTCGACGTCCGGGTGCGCGCCGTTGAGGTACATGGTGTTGATGGAGCTGGCGATGCCCGCGATCTTGCCATTGATGAACGCGGGGCCGCCGCTGTCGCCCGCGCTGAGGATGCCTTCCTTCTGGCCCAGGCCGGTGTCGTTTTTACCGAGCAGGCGGCCGAGGGCATCGTGGGCGCTGGTGCCATCGTCGAAGTCGGCGATCAGTTGCGTGCCGACCTTGGGGTTCCAGGCGATGTAGCCGCCCATCTTGGCCTTGAGCGCGGCGGCATCAGCGTCGAACTTATTGGAGGCGATCTGGCGAATCGGCGCTGCGCTGTAGTTCGTTGAAATCCCTGCCGCCCCGGTGCCGGGCACGCCATAGCCGACCATGGTCATGGTCTGGCCGATTTCGTTAGCGTCGCGGTAGATGTCGTAACGTTCGGCGCCGACCGGTGCGTGGCCGTTGAGCCATACAATCGCCAGGTCGTTGTTCAGGTTGACCGAATCATAGTTCGACATCACATCGACCTTGCTCGCCCCCAGCGTCTGCTTGCCTGCCGTGGTTTCGAACGTCACCGAGGTGTTCGCGGTGCCGTTCTGGAACAAGTGCGCTGCCGTCAGAATCGCCTGACCGCCGTACAAAAGCACGCCTGTGCCGTAATAACCACCTCCTGTGGAAACCATTACCACGCCGTCGTTTCCTTGACCTGGCAGTGCTTTGTTGCGTGAGTCTGTGTAGGAGGTGACCGTCGAAACCATAATTAAATACCCGGAAGATGTGTGCGTACCGGGATGGTGTCGGCATCCATTTGAATGGATTGAGTGACGTTCGTCGGAAACGCCATCATTATGGCATTACACCTTTAGTTATCAGTCGAACGGTATAGTCGCGACGCTGAAAACGCCCTTTTCAGTCGACGTTCGCTGGGTTTGGCATCTGACGCAAAGCCGACCACTTGGGCCCATACAAGCCTTTACTTCAACACCGCAACCTCTGCACCATTACCGATTCGCACAGGAAGCTGCTGCTCAGCTCGCTAAAAGGCAACGGATATGTCCCGCAAAAACTCGTCAAACCTCCCCGTTCTGCTCTCCGCCGCCGGCAAATTGCCTTGGTGGCTTGGCATCATCCTGGCCGTGGCGTCGGGCTTGTATCTGCACTCGGTCGCCATTGAGCCGCTGCCGACCTATGCCGGTACGCGGCAGTTGAGTCCGATGCTGATCAATACAATTTTTAAAAGCATGGCGACGTTTGGCCAGTTTCTGGTCCCGATGATTTTTCTCGGCGGCGCGTTGGGTTCGTTCTTGGAGCGACGTAAGCGCCGCAAATTGCTGGATTCAGCCGCAACACCCGGTGGCAATACGCTGCTGAGCATCAGTTGGCTTGAATTCGAATTGTTGGTGGGCGAAGCATTGCGGCGTCAGGGTTTTAGCGTGCAGGAAGCGGGCGGTGCCGGACCGGACGGCGGGATTGATCTGGTCGCGCGCAAGGATGGCGAAAAGTATCTCGTGCAGTGCAAGCAGTGGCGCTCGGTGCAGGTCGGCGTGCCGGTGGTTCGTGAGCTGTACGGCGCGATGGCGGCCGAGGGCGCTGTAGGCGGTTTCGTGATCAGCAGTGGGCGATTTACCAAAGCGGCGAAGGAATTCGCCTCAGGGCGCAATCTGAAATTGGTGGATGGCGACTTGTTGAATCGATGGATTGCGGATGCCAAACGCGTTGCGCCCGCGCCGATCACAGAGCCGATCAACCTTGAATCTCGCGTCGAGCCGGTTGTCGAGCCTGAGGTCGAAGTCGCTACGCCTTTAAAGGAAACACCCGTCGAGCCCGAAGCGCCGGCCTGTCCGCATTGCCGCAAGGCGATGGTCATGCGAGTCGCCCGGACCGGGGCGAATGCCGGGGGTAGTTTTTGGGGTTGCTCGGCCTATCCGAAGTGTCGAGGAGTTCGAGCGATTTTTGCGCCGATGGTGGTTAAGTAGTCGCAGCAGCGCATTTGCTCCTACGCCAGCTGGCAATGCGGGATGTACATTTCGCGGGATCAAGATTCTTCTCTTGTCGGTTGCGCTCGACGTCCCTGTAGGCATGTTCTTGATAGCGTGTCCGACTCAACACGCGACACTGTTGTGAAGCGCGATCTAGAGCTGTTTGTAAGAAAAATCCAGATCGTAATTACGCCGCAACCCTCTATCTGACAGGCACTTTTGAGGGCCTCGACAGCCTGTATTGCACCGCCTATCTTGCGCCTCTTTTCGACCGGCCTGCGACGCATTCGCTCGCAGTTGCCCAGCCGCAGGACACCCAAATGAGCCAGCAACTCTCCGTCGCTAACGAAACACTTGAAAGCGGTTTCGCCGAAGTCGCACTACTGATTAACCACGCTCGCCAAGCTACGCTACAGGCCGTCAACACCCAGCTGATCGAGTTGTATTGGCAAGTGGGTGCTTATATCAGCGAAAAAATCGACAAGGCGGAATGGGGTGAAGGGGTCGTGGCGCAACTGGCCATTTATCTGGCCAGAAGTCAGCCTGGGTTGCGTGGTTTCACCAGCCGTAACCTGTTCCGGATGCGGCAGTTTTACGAAGCCTACCGAGGCAATGAAATAGTGTCAGCACTGCTGACACAAATACCCTGGACCCAAAACCTGATCATCCTCAGCCAGAGCAAGCGTGCTGAAGAGCGCGAGTTTTATCTGCGGATGGCCATCCAGGAAAAGTGGTCTAGCAGGGAGCTCGAACGACAATTCAAAGCAGCGCTGTTCGAACGTTCGATGACCCAACCTGCAAAAATCTCAGCAGTGCTGAGACAAACTCATCCCGAAGCTCTGAGCATCTTCAAAGATACCTACATGCTGGAGTTTCTCGGCTTGCCGGGGACGCACGGCGAGGCTGATTTGCATCGTGGTTTGGTGCAACGTCTCAAGGACTTTCTCAGCGAGCTGGGCCGGGACTTCTGCTTCGTGGGCTCACAGTATCCGGTACAAGTCGGCAGTCGTGATTTTGCGCTGGATCTGCTGTTTTTCCACAGGGGCCTGAACTGTCTGGTGGCGTTCGAGCTCAAGGTCGGGCGCTTTGAGCCGGAATATCTCGGCAAATTGGGGTTTTATCTTGAAGCACTTGATCGTGACGAGCGCAAGCAGCATGAAAACCCTGCGATTGGCGTGCTGCTGTGCGCTAGCAAAGAAGATGAAGTGGTCGAGTACGCCCTGAACCGGTCGCTGTCGCCGGCACTGATTGCCGAATATCAGACTCGCTTGCCCGACAAGAAGCTGTTACAGGCCAAGCTTCACGAGTTCTACTTACTGAACACGCATTCGTCTGCGCAAAAGTAACTCCAACGTTCAATCGACGAGCGTTCGACATCCATCCCCCCATTCAGGCAGGATGCCAGCACTTGCTGGCCTGCCATCTGTCACGCCTATTCGAATGCTCTTCATGAGGAAACCCAATGCGGTTTTTCAGCTGTAAAACCGTGCTGTTCATCGCTGCCATTACCCTCGGCCTGAGCAGCGCCAGCCTTTATGCAGCGACCAAACATCATGCGGCGCAGAAGACACAGAAGACGCCAACGGGGCAGAAGGTCTCGATGTTGGGCGGCAAGTTTGTGTTTCGGTTGCCCAAGGAATACGTGAAGAGCCCGATGCCGGAGATCGACGCCAAGGCCAAGGCGGCTGGGGTGACCGGTTCGCTGTACATGAACAAGGCCGCCAAACGCGTGGTGATCGTGACCGAAACGCCACTTGAATCAGGCGAGAAAGTGTCCAGCAATGACGCCCCGACCCTGGATGGCGTCATCGCTGCCACCCGTGAGCAACAGAAAGCCAGTTACAAGGATTTCAAAGAGCTGGGCGAGAAGAAGATGGTGCGCCGTGGTCTGGGCGTACGGCAGCTGGATATTTCCGGCAGCGTCGACGGCGGCAAGGTGCTGAGCACGACCGTGACGGCGGCGTCGGGCAAGCGCATGGCGATGGTCAATGTGATTTCCCTGCAGAAAGACGCCAAGGTCCATGGGGAGTTGTTGAAGGCGATTACGGATAACAAGAAGTGAGGCCGCTGCTTTTTTGGCAGCGACTGAAGCCTTAAAGGCAGCGTTTGTGAGATGGAGGTCAGGAAGGTGTCTACAGATGCTCGTGTTTTTTTAACCCCACTCCCACTTCTGCGAGCAACCTTTGGGCATGCGCTACCGCTTCATTCGCCATTGCTTCGCTCACCGGATCCCCGGAATAGTCGCTGAGATTTCTAACTTTTCGAAGAGCATCCAACGTGATCATGAACTGTCTATCCAGGCCAATGGTGATTGGCAGCGCTTGAATCATCGTCATGTGATGACCTGGCTTGCTGGTCAATGTCCGAAAGCCACTCGCCTGAAGCGCAGCATTGGCCGCTTGCATGATGGCTTTGTAAGCCATATCAAATCGGCCTTCGCTACTCATTTGGGGCAGCTTCGCATCTGCAAGACTGCGGTTCGCCGCTGCTAGAAGACGACTGACGTTAGCTGCATCTTTCTGGATACTTTCGAGGGCTGTGCCCAAGAGATTTTCAAGTGTCATGCCTCACTCCGTGTGAACTGTACCGAGATCCGCCTCGGAACCAATCACGAATAGCTTAGGCTTGCTGAGCACATCACGGACGAATCCACTTGGATCTTTTACCATTTGAAACCATTCGCTGGCGGGGTACTGCTTGGGGTTTATCTCTCGTCCAAGGATTTCTTGTAGCGGATAAAGTGCCTCAACCAACTCACTGAAACTGACGTCACCTATCACCATCAGGTCGATGTCGCTACCGGGACCCGCCTTTCCGCTGGCCATGGAGCCAAAAACAAATGCAGCGTTTATCTGGCTCGCCAGTGGCTGCAGCGCAACGGACAGGGTCTGCAGCCATCCATCGGTCTTGCGCAGAATGCTCGCCAGCTCTGTGAATATCGAGCAATCACGATTCGCTCGGTAGTGAACCTGATTGCCCACGCGAACTTTTTGTAAAACTCCGGCTTCCACCATTTTTGCCAATTCGCGGCTCAAGGTGCCGGAGATGGTTCCGGTCAATCTCGCGATTTCCCGCTGGTGGTATTGCTCTGTCGGGTTCAAGAGCAGCAAGGACAGCACCTTGCGGCGGTAGTCCGAGAACAGAAAAGATCCTAGCGACATGTGGATATCCCAACCGCTGCTTTAAAAGCAGCAATTGAAGCCCTAAAAGCAGCAGAATTCCACTAAAAGTGTTTTTTTGACACTAAAAGTGTGGATCAATCTGGATTCAGGCCCGCCGCCCCTCCACCAACATCCGCAACGCCAACCCGAACATTACTGTGCCCATCAGCCATTTCTGGACCACGGCCCAGGTCGGGCGCCGGGTGAGGAACACGGCGATGGTGCCTGCGCCCATGGCGATCAGGGCGTTGACGCTGAGGCTGACAGCGATCTGGCAGCTGCCGAGGATCAGCGACTGGCTCAGCACGCTGGCACCGTTGTCCAGCGTGATGAACTGCGGCAATAGCGACAGATAGAGCACAGCCACTTTCGGGTTCAGCAGGTTGGTCATCAGGCCCATGAGGAACAGTTGCCGATTGCTGTCCCTGGGCAGGTCTTTGATCTGAAATGGCGAGCGGCCGCCCGGTTTGACGGCTTGCCAGCCCAGGTACAGCAAATACAGTGCCCCGGCGTAACGCAGGGTGTCGTAAGCGTAGGGCACGGCCATGACCAGCCCGGTGATGCCGAACGCCGCGCAGAGCATGTAAAAAAGGAAACCAACGCCCACGCCAGTCAGGGAAATCAGGCCTGCCCTGCGTCCCTGTGAGATCGATCGCGAAATCAGGTAGATCATGTTCGGCCCGGGTGTCAGAACCATGCCCAGGCAAATGAGTGAGAACGCGATGAGGCTGGAGAGCTCTGGCATAAGGTGTTCAGGCATGGCGACTTCCTGTTACCGAGAGAGTGTAGGCGATGCGCCGTGTAGATCCGGCGAGCAGCATTGCAGCTTAAGGCGGCACGCGGGTCAATGTTCATTTCACGGGTCAGTCCACCCGCAACGACGCCGAAAGCCAGTCAACCAGCTTGTGAACCTTGGGCAACGACTCGCGATTGCGCGGCCACGCCAGGTGCAGGTCCAGGCCTTCGGTGGCCAGGTGCGGGAGGATTTCCAGCAGTTCGCCGCGCTGCAGTTGTTCGGTGATCAGCCAGGTCGCCAGCTGCGCAACACCGCTACCCGCCACGACGGCTGCGACCTGAGCTTCAGCGTCGCCAACGACGATGCGGCCGTCCATCATGCGCATTTGAATCTGTCCGGCGGCATCGACGATGAGCCACGGGCTGGTGCTGCCGTAAGACTTGCCATACAGAATGCAGGCGTGATCGGCCAGGTCGTCGACGGTTTGCGGCGCGCCGTGACGTTGCAGATAACTCGGGGCGGCACAAAAGATCACCCGTTCGGTGCCCAGATAACGGTGGCCCAAGGTTGAAGGCCAGGCCGACGGGCCGCCGATCCTGACGGCGAGGTCGACGCCCTCCTCCAGCAAATCCACAAAGCGGTCGGTGAAGGACACGTGCGGCCGCAGCTTCGGATGTTGCTCGGCAAATTGCAGGATCAGTGGCAAGACCTGCAGCCGTCCAAAGGAGGCGGGCAAATCCACCCGCAGATGGCCGGCCGGTTCGGAGCGCTGGGCAGCCAGCGCCGTCTCGGCATCTTCAAGCTCGTCAAGGATGCGTCGGCAAACGGCGTAGTACGCCGACCCCTCTTCGGTCAGGGACAGGCTGCGCGTGGTGCGCTCGAACAGACGCATGCCCAGGCGGCTCTCCAGACGCGCCACACTTTTGCTCACCGCCGAGTTGGTCAGGTTCAGGCGCTCGGCGGCACTGGTGAAGCTGCCGGCATTGGCCACGGCGACGAAGGTGACAATGCCCTTGAGGCGGTCGGTAGAGATCATGGCGGCGTGCCGATTAATGAAATGAATTCCATAGTGCCCGGAAAAACCACCAAAGATAAGAAGTCGTTTCTCTAATAACCTAGCGGCATTCTTAATTTCGGGTCTTGTTTATGCCTTCTTTTGACACCACCGCCACTGGCACAGCCAGCGGCGAGCGATCCACCGGCGCCGGATTGTCCATTGCCATCCTGGCCTTGGCCGGTTTTGTGATCGTTACGACGGAATTCCTGATCATCGGTTTGCTGCCATCGATGGCACGGGATCTGGGCATTTCCATTTCCGACGCGGGGCTGCTGGTGACGCTGTTTGCCTTTACGGTGATGCTGTTTGGCCCGCCGCTGACGGCGATGCTCTCGCACCTGGATCGCAAGCGTACCTTCGTGATCATCTTGCTGATCTTCGCCGCGGCCAATGCCCTGGCGGCCGTTTCCAGTAACATTTGGGTACTGGCGTTCGCCCGTTTCATTCCGGCGCTGGCGTTGCCGGTGTTCTGGGGCACTGCCAGTGAGACCGCCAGTTTGCTGGCCGGTCCCGAGCGCGCAGGCAAGGCGGTCGCCCAGGTTTATCTGGGTATTTCCGCTGCCATGCTGTTCGGCATTCCCCTGGGCACGCTGTTCGCTGACGCGGTGGGCTGGCGTGGCGCGTTCTGGGCGCTGACGGTGTTGTCGATGTTGATGGCGTTGCTGCTGTGGATCTCTATGCCTTCGCTGGCACCCACCGCAAAAGTCGGTCTGGCCAAACAGGCGAAAATCCTCGGTGACCCGCGTTTCATCGCCAATCTGGTGCTGTCGATCCTGCTGTTCACGGCGATGTTCGCCGCTTATACCTACCTCGCCGATACCCTGGAGCGCATTGCGCAGGTGCCTTCCGCCCACGTGGGTTGGTGGCTGATGGGGTTTGGTGCGGTCGGTCTGATTGGTAACGGCCTTGGCGGGCGCTATGTTGATCGCAGCCCGCTGGGTTCGACCATCGTTTTCGCTGTGCTGCTGGCGCTGGGCATGACCGCCAGCGTGCCTGCGGCAGGTTCGTTGCCACTGTTGTGCGCGGTGCTGTTTGTCTGGGGCGTTGCCCACACCGCGCTGTTCCCGATCTGCCAGATCAGGGTCATGAAAGCGGCCCCGCAAGCTCAGGCACTCGCCGGTACGCTTAACGTTTCAGCGGCCAACGCCGGGATTGGGCTGGGCTCGGTCATCGGCGGCATGACCATCGAACACCTGGGTTTGCATGATGTGGGGTATGTCGCCGCAGCAATTGCGGTGCTCGCCGTCATTACCGCGGTATTGACCCTGCGTATGAAATCCAACTAAGCACGTCGCAAAGAACCTCAAACCGTCGCAAATCGCCATGATTTGTGACGGTTTTTTTAATTATGGCAAAAGGCCCTTCCCATAACCGTCGTCGGAGGCTCAAACTCCGTTCTTTCGGTCTAGTTCAAGGTTTCTGGCCGGTCAACATTACACCGGTGAACGTGATGAAGCATTACGAAGGCAAAGGATTGTCATTTGCCAGACGCATCTATTGGTCACGCAGTGTCGGCGTAAGCATCGGTTGCTTCAGCGTCGCGGCCACGCTTTATCCCTTGCACCCGCCGGCCTGGATCTGGGTGTTGATGGCGTGCAACGTTCTGGCCTGGCCCCACATTGCGCTGAGGTTGGCAGTACGTTCCCCGCAACCGTATTACGCCGAACGCCGCAATATCCTTTGCGACTCTATCGCGGGCGGCTTCTGGGCTGCGGCCATGGGCTTCAGCCCGCTGCCTACCGTCACCGTCCTGGCGATGATGGGCATGCACAACATGGCGGCGGGCGGTCAACGCCTGTTTCTGCTGGGCTGCGTCGCCCAGGCCTTCGGCGCACTGGTCGCTACGCTGCTGGTTGCCCCCTCGTTCGTACCTGAAAGCACCGCCCTGCAGATCTACGCCTGCCTGCCCGTGCTGGTGATTTATCCGTTGTTCATCGGGTATTCCAGCTACCGGCTGGCAGTCAAGCTGAGCGAACACAAACATATCCTCGGCAAACTAAGCCGTACCGATAGCCTGACGGGTCTGATCAACCACGGCTCATGGAAAGATCTGCTGCAAGTCGAGTTCGGCAATTGTCAGACGCTGGCCCGCCAGACCACCGTCGCGTTGATCGACATCGACCACTTCAAGTCCATCAATGACACCCACGGCCACATTACTGGCGACGCGGTCCTCAAGCAGATGAGCGCGGCGCTGGTGGCCAACCTGCGCGACTGCGACCTGGCGGGCCGCTATGGTGGCGATGAATTCTGCGTGATCCTGCCCAACACCAGCGAAGTCCTGGCCCGGGAAATTCTGGAGAGGCTCAATCACGAGGTCTCCAACTACCGCGACACCATCTTGCCGGACCTGCACATCAGCCTGAGCATCGGCATTGCGACTTATCAGCCTTACCTGATCGACGCCGCCGCCTGGCTCAACGAAGCCGACAAGGCGCTTTACGTCGCCAAAACCACAGGCCGTAATCGAATTTGCGCCGCAGAAGCCGCGTTAGCCGCCAATGACGAGCCCGAACTGGATATGGAAGCTTCAGCGTCCTGAGCCCGAAAGGGAAA
>Ga0247814_10001281_pt1 | contig 15127 bp, 19 predicted proteins | sample UWRJL179409R1_FD_179947 | JGI IMG/M metagenome (GOLD analysis project Ga0247814, IMG submission 179947) | Plant litter microbial communities from Arlington Agricultural Research Station in Wisconsin, United States - UWRJ-L179-409R-1 | ecosystem: Environmental > Terrestrial > Plant litter >...
TTCAGGGGGTGCAGTTTACAGCAGTTTCAACTACTGCCGAAAACCAAATGCTTTCTAACCCTATGTATGTACATAGTATACCTAACAATAATGATAATCAGGATATTGTGAGCATGGGTACTAACGCTGCCGTAATTACGGCTAAGGTTATAGAGAATGCTTTTGAGGTGCTTGCTATACAGGGCATGGCAATTGTTCAGGCAATTGACGCTTTAAATTATAAAAATGAAGTATCTTCGGGTACTAAAAAGTTATATGATGACATAAGGGAAATTCTTCCTGTATTTGTTAATGACCATGTAATGTACCCTTATGTTCAGGCTATTAAAGAGTATCTTATTAAGTAGTTAAACATTTAAAGTGATATTGTCATGAAAAAAATTACATTCTTTTTATTACTATGCATGCAAATGTGTTTTGCCCAGGAACTGGCACTTGTAAAGCAAAACGGCAAAATAGGTTATATTGCTAAAAACGGCAGTTTTGCCATTAAACCACAGTTTGATAAAGCAAAGAGTTTTAGCGACGGCCTTGCTGCCGTAAATAATAACGGTAAATGGGGTTTTATAAATACTAAGGGCGAATGGGCAATACCTGCTGCTTTTGATGGTATTAACGATTTTAACAGCGGCCTTTGTGTAGTAGAAAAAGATAAGAAGTATTTTTATATTAATAAAAAAGGCGAAACAGTAACTACCCCGGCTACAGATAAATATTATAGTTTTGAAGATGGTGTAGCATTTATTAAAGCAGGTAATAAAATTGGCCTTATAAATCCTAAAGGAGAGGCTGTTGCAAAACCTGAATATGACGTTATAAAATCGTTTGAAGGTAACTATGCACGCGTAAAAAGCGGCGTGAAATGGGGTATTATAGATAAAGCTGGTAAACTTATTATAGAACCGCAATATGATGAAATAGGCAATTACTTTAAAGGGGTTGCCTGGGCACGCAACGGCGAAGCATTTGGACTTGTAATTGCTGGTAAATTTAAACCTGTTGAAGGTGTAGATAAAATTTGGGATTTCCACACCCAGGATATTACCTATGCCCGTAAGGAAAAGAAAATAGGCTTTATAGACCTTAAAGGAAACTGGGTAATAGAGCCCAGATTTGATAAAGTGCGTGCATTTGTTAAAAACCTTGCCCCGGTATACGAAAACAAGAAATGGGGTTACATAAACACATCGGGTGCTTTTGTAATTGAACCGAAATATAATGACGCAGAAATTTTTAGCCAGGATGGCCTTGCCCCTGTAAAAATAGACGATAACTGGGGTTTTATTGATGCTAAAGGCACGCTTGTTATCCCTGCAAAATATGGTATTACTGCCAATGGGTTTTCGCTTTTTGGCGATGATCCTAAAGGGTTTATAAAAGGTGTTGCAAGGGTAAAATCAGACAAGAAGTGGGGATTTCTTGATGTAACCGGGAAGCCGCTTGGCGACCAGTGGTACGACAACGCCGAACTATTTAATTAAGACAATATTTTCATGAAGTGTGCATTAGTAACAGGAGGTTCCAGGGGTATAGGCAGTGCTATTTGCCAAAAACTGGCCGCCGAAGGCAATTACCATATACTTATTAACTACCAGTTTAACGAAGAGGCTGCACAGCAAACCCTGCAAAAAGTGCAGGAAAGCGGTGCTACAGGAGAGATCCTTAAATTTGACGTTGCCAATGCCGATGAGGTAAAAACCGTATTGGGCCAGTGGCAGGACAGCAACCCAAACGCTATTGTAGAGGTTATAGTAAATAATGCCGGCATAACGCGCGACGGGCTTTTTATGTGGATGTCTCAGGACGACTGGTCTCAGGTTATAAACACCAGCCTTAACGGCTTTTACAACGTAACCAATTTTTTTATACAAAAGCTGCTGCGCAATAAATACGGCAGGATAATAAACATGGTTTCGGTATCAGGCGTAAAAGGTACACCGGGACAGGTTAATTACAGTGCAGCAAAAGGCGCAGTTGTTGCTGCTACTAAAGCACTGGCACAGGAAGTTGCAAAACGCAACATTACCGTTAATGCCGTAGCGCCGGGTTTTATAAGGACCGATATGACGGGCGCGCTCGATGAAAAAGAGCTTATTAAAATGGTACCTGCAAACCGTTTTGGCGAAGCCGAAGAAGTAGCAGAGCTGGTGGGTTTCCTTGCTTCTAAAAAGGCGGGCTACATTACCGGCGAAATAATAAATATAAACGGGGGCATATACTCGTAACAATATACAAATAACCAAAACGCATAAAATGGAAAGAAGGGTGGTAATTACCGGTATGGGAATTTATTCCTGTATAGGGACATCGCTTGATGAGGTTAAAGAATCGTTATACAACGGTACATCCGGTATTGTGTATGACGAGGTCGTGCTTAACGGGTATGGTTCCCAGGCCGGAGCTTAAAGACCTGCTTAACAGGAGGCAGCGCATAAGCATAGGCGAAGAAACAGAATATGCTTATATGGCAACTGTTCAGGCTCTAAAACAGGCCGGTATAGACGATGATTTTCTCGATAATAACGAGGTGGGTATTATGTATGGCAACGATAGCGTGAGCAAAGCCATTATAGATGCTACCGATACTATAAGGGAAAAGAAAGACACCGCATTAATAGGGTCGGGCGCTATATTTAAGTCTATGAACTCTACCATAACTATGAACCTTAGTACTATTTTCAGGCTAAGGGGTATTAACCTTACGGTAAGCGCTGCCTGTGCAAGCGGGTCGCACTCGTTAGGAATGGGGTATTATTTAATTAAAAGCGGTCTTCAGGATACTATTGTATGCGGTGGCGCGCAGGAAATTAATAAGTATGCCATGGGTAGTTTTGATGGTCTTGGGGTATTCTCTCCCGATAATGATTCTCCCGAAAAAGCTTCCCGCCCGTTTGATGCATCACGTAACGGCCTTGTGCCAAGCGGTGGCGGGGCAACACTTATTTTAGAAAGCTATGAGTCGGCAGTGAAGCGCGGTGCACCTATTTTGGCAGAAATTATAGGGTACGGGTTCTCGTCTAATGGCGGGCATATATCTACACCAAATGTAGCAGGCCCTGCACATGCTATGCAAAAAGCTTTAGACCAGGCAGGTATAAACCCTCAGGATATTGATTATATAAATGCCCATGCAACCTCTACCCCGGTAGGCGATGCTAATGAGGCAAAAGCCATATACGAGATATTTGGCAGCAAGCCACTGGTAAGCTCTACAAAATCTATGACGGGCCATGAATGCTGGATGGCCGGTGCAAGCGAAGTTATTTATTCGGTATTAATGATGCAAAATTCTTTTGTAGCGCCTAATATAAATTTTGAAAACCCTGATGAAGACTCAGCAAAATTAAATTTAGCCGAAACTACAATAGATAAGGAAATTAATATATTTTTGTCGAATTCTTTCGGGTTTGGAGGAACTAATTCGGCCTTAATAATAAAAAAAGTTTAAAATTGACATATGGACAAAGCAGTGATTATTGAGAAAATTAATGAATTTTTAATTGATGAGTTTGAAGTTGATGCAGATGCTATAGAGCCCGATGCCAATTTAAAGGATACACTGGGGCTGGACAGCCTTGATTATGTAGACCTTGTTGTAAGTGTAGAGTCTAATTTTAAGGTTAAGCTGGGTGAGGCCGATTTTGTAGGCCTTGCAACGTTTAACGATTTCTATAACCTTATAGATAATAAGGTAAATGCCGCACTATAATGAGTGAATGGGATGGTAAATCCAAGGGGGGGCTTTTAGGGTACAAAATATTTGTTTTTTGTATAAAACACCTTGGGGTTAGGGCTTCTTATTTTGTTCTGTATTTTGTAGCATCCTATTATTTTTTGTTCTTAAGGAAAACCAACCGGGTTACTTTTTATTATTTGCATAACCGAATGGGGTATTCGCGCGCTAAAGCCAGGAGAATGGTTTTTATGAGCTACTACACCTTTGGGCAAACGCTTATAGATAAAACGGCAATATCTGCCGGTATGCGCAGCAGGTTTACGTATGAATTTGATGGTATTGAAAAACTACGGGAGCTGCTGGCCAATAAAAAAGGCGGTGTGCTTATTAGCGCCCACATAGGCAACTTTGAAATTGCAGAGTATTTTTTGGCAGACCTTGACGATGAATTTAAGATAAACCTTGTAACATCTGATATGGAGCATAGGGCTATAAAAGAATATCTTGAAAGTATTTCATCAAAATCGGCCATTAAGTTTATCATCATTAAAGAAGATCTTTCTCATATTTATGAAATAAATGCCGCTCTTGCACAAAATGAACTAATATGCTTAACCGGCGACCGTTACCTGGAGGGTATAAAATACCTTACCGAGCCATTTTTAGGCCGGGAAGCTAATTTTCCTGCCGGTCCGTTCCTTATAGCGTCGCGGCTCAAGGTGCCTGTGGTATTTGTGTATGTAATGAAAGAAAAAAAACTGCACTACCACTTGTATGCGCGCGAGGCAACTGTAAAGCACAGGGATGAAAAAGCACTGCTTAAGGCTTATATAGAAAGTGTAGAAAATATGCTTACAAGATATCCGCTGCAATGGTTTAACTATTTTGACTTTTGGCAGGTATTTAAAAATAAATAAAATTTAACAGGCAGAAACTTTCTGCATTAATCCCCATAACGCATGCCCCACACGCCGCCGGAATTAGATGCTATTATAATAGGTTCGGGAGCCGGAGGCCTTGCAACGGCTATATGCCTTGCGCGTGCCGGGCAAAAGGTGCTGGTGCTGGAGCAGCATTATGTGCCGGGCGGGTGGTGCCATAGTTTTACTCTAAATGGTCAGCGCTTTAGCCCCGGTGTGCATTACATTGGGTTGCTTAACGAAGGTCAGGCTACAAGCGACCTTTACAAGGGGCTGGGTATTGCAAACGACCTTGTTTTTTTTAGGATGAATACCAATGCTTTTGAGCATTGTTACATAGGCAGCGAAAAATTTGACATACCTGCCGGGCTCGATAATTTTGCCGTTACCCTTGGTAAACGATTCCCGGACAGCGCAAAGCAAATACAAAGTTACCTTACCCTGGTTACAAAGGTAAATGCCCAAATGCAAATGATGCCTAAAATAAAAGGCTTTAAGCAAATAATAACCGCACCTTTTAAAACAAAAGATTTTGTACATAATGCCTTTTTCAGCCTTAAGAAAATCATCAACAGGCATGTAAAAGACCCTATGGTGCAGGCGGTGCTTAATGTGCAGTGCGGAGACCATGGCATGCCACCCGGTAAAGCCAGTTTTATAGTGCATTCATCGGTAATGGGGCATTATTCCGATGGTGGCTTTTACCCTATGGGCGGTGGTGGCGGTATTGTAAAAGCGATGACCAACAGCCTTAAGCGCCATGGTGGCAAAGTAAAAATAAGCACAAAGGTTAAAAAGATATTAGTCGAAAATAATACCGCCAACGGTGTAGAGCTGGAAGGCGGCGAAAAAATATATGCAAAGAGGGTAATCTCTAACGCCGATCCGGGTATTACGTATCTGGATCTTATAGGCAGGGAGCATTTAAGTAAAAAACTTATTAAAAGGCTTGACAGTACAAAGTATTCGGTTACATCGCTTATACTTTTCCTTACGTTAGATATGGATGTTACTAAGGCAGGTATAGACAGCGGCAATAACTGGGTTTTTAGGGATGCCGATGTAGACGCGCAGTTTGCCGACCTTGTAGGTAAAGAACTTACGGAGGGTGAAGAATTTCCGGCCTTGTTTATGAGCTGTACTACTCTAAAAGACCCGGTTAGCTTTAACGGCAGGTACCATAGTTTTGAGATAGTAACGTATATTGAATACGACAGCCTTAAAGCCTTTACAGCCGAAACCGATGAACGAAGCCCGCAATATGCTGCGTTTAAAGAAAAGGTAGTTGATAAATTTTTAAATACGGTAGAACGTTTAATGCCCGGGGCAAAGCAGCACATTGTGCAGGCCGAACTGGGCACGCCTAAAACAAACCAGTTTTATATAAACAGTACACAAGGCAACGTTTACGGTACCGAGAAAACATTACAATATGTGGGGCCGTTTGCCTATAAAAATAAAGCAGAGATACATAATTTGTACCTAACAGGTGCGAGTACACTATCGCATGGTGTGGCCGGAGCAACCTATTCGGGTATAGAGACGGCTGCAAAAATACTGCAATGCAAAAGAGATGACCTTTTAGTAACAGATGATAGCCAGAATATAAGGATATTTGATGCGGAAGACGCTGCGTCATGGCCGGAATGGGTACATAAAAAGCGTGAAGATAAAGTACGGAATTTTAAAGAAGTAATTTTATAAAGTAATACTAACAGCGGGGAAGGGAATGAAAAACGTTCTTGTAATATATTTTACACAATCAGGTCAATTGCAGGAAATAGCGGCGAATATAGCGGCGCCATTTGTTGCTGATCCTGATGTAAATGTGGTGTTCCACCAGATAGAAACGGAACATCCATTTCCTTTTCCGTGGAACAAAGAATCATTTTTTGATGTATTTCCCGAGTCATTTTTACAAATTCCTGCAAAGTTAAAACCCGTACCGCAGCACATTTTTAATGTAAAGTATGACCTTGTGCTGTTTCATTACCAGGTTTGGTTCCTTTCGCCATCCATCCCCGTAAACTCCTTCCTTAAAAGTCCCGAAGCAAAGCAGTTGCTTGCGAATACTCCCGTTGTAACCATAAGCGGAAGCAGGAATATGTGGTTCCTTGCACAGGAAAAAATTAAGGTACTGCTTAAACAAAACGGGGCATTACTTAAGGGTAATATAGCGCTTACCGATCGCGTGGGCAATTTAATAAGCGTTATAACCATTGTAGAATGGATGTTTAGCGGAAAAAAAACAAAGCACTGGGGTATATTCCCTTTGCCGGGAGTTTCTGCAAAAGATATTAATGAATCGGTTAAATTTGGGCATACGCTGCATGAAGCACTTTTAAATAACGAATTTAGTACATTGCAGGAAAAGCTTTTAGCGCAGGATGCCGTAAGGGTAAGCCCCTATCTTGTAAATGTAGATACAAAGGGTAATTTTATATTTAGCAAATGGTCGGCCTTTATCATAAAAAGGAATGAAAAACGCAAGGTATTACTAAAAGTTTTTGTTGTTTATTTAGTCCTTGCAATTTGGGTTATATCACCAATTGTATATATATTGCACGTTCTTACCTATCCTTTTAAAATAAGTAAAAATAAAAAGGTAAAAAAATATTATAAAGGCGTTGAAAGCGCATAAAAGTATCGAAGCAACTATGTTTGATGTTTACATAACAAGAGCAGGAAAATATTTACCTAATGAAGCGGTTTATAATGATGAGATGGAAAGCATCCTGGGCATGATAAACGACACAGCTTCGAAGGCACGACGTATAGTTTTAAGAAATAATGGCATTACTACAAGGTATTACGCAATAGATAAGCAGGGTACTATTACACACAATAATGCACAGCTTACGCACCTTGCCATAGAGCAGTTGTATGACGGCGATTTTACAAAAAAAGATGTCGAATTGCTTTCCTGCGGTACATCATCGCCAGACAATCTTTTTCCCTCACATGCCTCAATGGTGCATGGCCTAATGGACAACCAGTCGGTAGAGCTTAACTCCTCATCGGGTGTTTGCTGTGCGGGTATGAATGCACTTAAGTATGGCTTTATGAGTATAAGGTCGGGTAATTCAAATAATGCAGTTTGCACCGGGTCTGAAAGATCTTCAACCTGGATGCTGGCAGATAAGTTTAATAACGAAATTGTTAACCTTAAAAAACTGGAAGAGCAGCCCATTATAGCCTTTAAAAAAGATTTTTTAAGGTGGATGCTGTCAGACGGGGCGGGGGCATTTTTGTTAGAAAATAAACCAAGGGGCGAAATGTCCTTGAAAATAGAGTGGATGGAATCCTATTCATACGCTCACGAACATGAAGCCTGTATGTATGCCGGAGGGGATAAGCTGGAAGACGGCAGTATAAAGCCATGGCAGGATTACCCTACAGAAGAGTGGCTTAAACAGTCGGTATTCTCTGTAAAGCAGGACGTAAAGCTGTTGGATCAGTATGTAATGGAAAAAGGATCGCTTAGTGTAAAGGCCGCTTTAGATAAACATGGTTTAACTTCTCATGATATAGATTATTTACTACCGCACGTATCGTCTAACTTTTTTGCAAAGAAACTTTACGACGAACTTGCAGGGCGTGGCATTGTTGTGCCTGAAGAAAAATGGTTTATTAACCTGAGCAGGGTGGGTAATGTAGGAAGTGCTTCTATATACCTTATGGTTGAAGAAATACTTAATACCGGCAGGCTTAAAAAAGGGGAAAAAATATTACTGGTAGTACCCGAGAGTGGCAGGTTTACCTATTCTATTGCTTATTTAACCGTTTGCTAATGGAAGCTATACTGGATAAAACCTTTGTAGAGAGCCTTATACCGCAAAAGACGCCTTTTGTAATGGTAGATAAATTACTTTATTTTGCAGAAAATGCTATTACAGCAGGGCTTACCATACCGGCCGGCAATATCTTTGTAAAAGATGGCAGGTTTACAGAGCCGGGTATTATAGAGCACATGGCACAAAGTGTAGCGTTGTATACAGGTTATCAGTTCTATTTAAAACAAGAGCCCGCACCTACAGGCTACATAGGCTCTATAAAAGAAGTAACGGTTCTTAATTTACCTTTTACAGGCGATGAACTTATTACCGAAGTTAATGTTTTGCAGGAATTTATGGGTATTACCCTGGTAGATATAGTGACCAGGTGCAATGATACAGAAATAGCTAAAAGCCAGATGAAAACTGTTTTGGCAAAATAATGTTTATGATAGAAGACATAGATATACATCTTTATTTGCCCCACCATGAGCCCATGCTTATGGTAGACCGCATAGTGGTTATGGACGAGGAAAGTGTAGAAACTATTTTTGCAGTAAAACAAAATAATATTTTTATAGATAATGGCGTGTTATGCGAGGCCGGCCTTATAGAGAACGCGGCGCAAACATGCTCCTCTATTGTAGCAAGGTCTTATTTTGTTGATGATGAAGAAAATCATAAGCCTAATGCCGATGTTATAGGGTTTATAAGCTCTATAAAAACAATAAAGATACATGCGCTGCCTAAAACAGGTTGTGATGTTATTACTAAGGCCCAACTGGTATCGCGTTTTGATACGGGCACATACATTACCTGCATGATGAGCTGCAGCAGTTACTGTAATGGCGAACTGCTTTTAGAAGGAGAGATAAATTTATTTATTCAGGAACGATGAAAGAGAGCGAAGTACCACAGGACAGGAGCAATATAGAGAGCACAAACATGCGTGAGCTGTGTTATGCCACCGATGATAAGGGCAATTATACCACTGCGCTAAGCACAGGTTGGGAGCCAAAAACCATTGCCCTTAGCAATGCTATAGAAGATATTAAAGAACGTACCGAAGCCGCACGGCAGCAGGTTATAAATAAAGAAGTTAGCCCCATTGTTTATTTTATGGAGCTAAGCAAGATGGATGTGGGCATACTGGCAGGTTATGTGGGTATGTGGCAGTGGCGCATTAAAAGGCACTTTAAGCCGGCAGTTTTTGCAGGGCTTAGCGACAAGGTGCTTAAAAAATATGCCGATGCATTTTTGATTACCACAGAACAACTGAAAAATTTTAAGGGCTGATATAATGACGACTGATTTTAAGCACCACCAGGCTGCACATTGCGAAAATGGTGTGGCATCTAATTTATTAAAACACAATGGGCTTAATATAAGCGAGCCTATGGTTTTTGGTATAGGCTCGGGGCTGTTTTTTGTGTACCTGCCGTTTATAAAAGTAAACCATGCACCGGCTATTAGTTACCGCCCTTTGCCGGGATCTATTTTTGGTAAAGTAGCCAAAAGGCTGGGCATTAAAATAAAAAGGCAAAAATTTTCAGGTTCGGCTTCGGCAGAAAAAGCATTGCAGGACAACCTTAATAATAATATACCGTCAGGGTTGCAGGTAGGGGTATATAACCTTACCTATTTTCCTGACGATTACCGTTTTCACTTTAACGCTCATAACCTTGTGGTGTATGGCAAAGAAGGCGATAACTACCTTATAAGCGATCCCGTAATGGAAACTGTTACCACCCTTACAACCGAAGAGTTAGACAGGGTACGGTTCGCAAAAGGGGCATTTGCACCAAAAGGGCAAATGTATTACCCCACGCACATTCCTAAAGAACTCGATTTTAAAAAGGCTATTACCAAAGCCATTAAAGCTACCTGCCGCGATATGCTTGCACCCGTGCCTATTGTGGGCGTAAGGGGTATGCGCTATGTGGCAGGGCAAATACGCAAATGGCCTGTAAAGCACGGCGTAAGGAAAGCAAACCATTATTTGGCACAAATTGTGCGCATGCAGGAAGAGATAGGCACCGGTGGTGGTGGTTTCCGTTTTATATATGCAGCCTTTTTACAGGAGGCATCGGTTATATTGGAAAATCCGCAGCTTAAAGAACTGTCTTACGAGATGACAGGTATAGGCGACCTATGGCGTGATTTTGCTGTCGAAGCAGCACGTGTATACAAAAAGAGAAGCTCTAAGCCTGACGTATATAATATGCTGGCCGATATGCTTGTTGATATTGCGAATAAGGAAGAAGTGTTTTTTAAGAAATTAAGAAAAGCTATTTAAGTATACATGAGCAATCCTGTAATAGAAATACAATCCCTCTCTAAAAAGTATAAAGATGCCGATTTTTTTTCGGTTAATGCTTTGTCTTTGGTCGTAAATAAGGGAGAGATATTTGGTTTGCTGGGCCCTAACGGTGCCGGCAAGACCACGCTTATTTCTATGCTGTGCGGGTTGATAAAGCCTACTTCGGGCAGTTTTACTATAGAAGGGCACACCTATAAAGACGATAGTTATGCTATTAAGAAGACTATAGGGGTAGTCCCTCAGGAATATGCCTTGTACCCAACACTTACTGCGCGTGAGAACCTAACCTACTTTGGCAGTATGTACGGCCTTAAGGGCAGTAACCTCAAACAAAAAATAAACGATTCGCTGGAGTATCTCGGCCTTATAAAATTTGCCGATAAACGTATTGAAACATTTTCCGGAGGGATGAAACGCAGGATAAACCTTATTGCGGGTTTGCTGCATGAGCCATCGGTATTGTTTTTAGACGAGCCAACGGTAGGGGTAGATGTGCATTCTAAAAACGTAATAATAGAATACCTTAAGCAGGTAAATGCCAGAGGCACTACCATTATATATACCTCGCACCACCTTGCCGAAGCGCAGGACCTGTGCAGCCACATTGCAATTATAGATTCGGGCATGATACTCATACAGGGTACGCCTGATGAAATTATAACGGTTACAGACGGTGCCCAAAATTTAGAAGATGTGTTTTTATCATTAACAGGTAAAGAGCTGCGCGATGTATAAATTACTCATGTCTGTAAACAAAGAAATTTTACTGCTTAGGCGCGACCTGGGCGGGCTTATCATTTTGTTTATAATGCCATTGGTATTGGTTATTACAATAACACTGATTCAGGACAGTACTTTTAAAACGGCTACCGAAACTAAAATTCCAATATTATTAGTTGATAATGATAAGGGTGAAATATCCAATACTGTTTTAAAAAACCTTGGCGAAAGCGGTTCTTTTAGTGTTGTTACTAAATTAGAAGGCAAGCTTTTAGATGAGGCAGTTGCCAAAGAAAAAGTTTTCGACGGTAAGTACCAGATGGCCATAATTATCCCGGCTGAATTAAGCAAAGGGCTTAAAGCAAAGGTAGACGGTAATGTAAATTCTATTTTAGAAGGTTTTGGCGCAACAGATAATACTGCTGCTAAAACTCCTATCACTGAAAAAGTAACCCCAAAAGAAGTACGGCTGTATTTTGACCCGGCATCGCAGTCGGCATTTAAAAATGCGGTAAAGAGCACAATAGACAAAATGATCTCTCAGATAGAAACTAAGTCTATTTATGATGCTTTTAAAGCACAGATGGGCGAAGAAAGCACTGCTGCCTTTAATCAGGAGAACTATATAAGCTTTAAAGAGATTGTGCCTATGTTCGAGAATAAGGCTATGGTCCCTAACTCTACACAGCACAATGTACCGGCATGGACACTATTTGCTATGTTCTTTATTGTGGTACCATTGTCTATCAATATTGTAAAAGAAAAAAACCAGGGAACTCAGGTACGATTACGCACGAACCCTGTATCTTATTTAACGGTTATTGCAGGGAAAACCGTTACCTACCTTATAATATGCATGCTGCAATTTTTCCTTATGGTTGCAGTGGGTGTATACCTTTTCCCGCACATTGGGCTGCCGCCTTTAGGGCTTAACGGCACGTTCTTTTTAATGAGTGTGGTAGCGCTCTTTAGTGGTTTTGCAGCGGTAGGCTTTGGCATACTGCTGGGCACCTTTGCAAAAACACAGGAGCAGGCCGCACCTTTCGGGTCAACATCGGTAGTAATACTGGCCGCTATGGGCGGGGTATGGGTGCCGGTTTTTGCCATGCCTAAAATAATGCAGTACATTGCAAAGGCATCGCCCATGAACTGGGGGCTCGACGCGTTTTACGACGTACTTTTACGAAATAATACACTGGCAGGCATACTGCCGCAATTAGCATCATTGTTCCTGTTTTTTGTGGCAATGGTTGTTATATCAATACTATACGATGAAAAGAAAAGAGCAGTATAAAGAGGCAGCAGAACTTACCATAACCCAAAAAATAAGGGTTCGCTTTAACGAGACCGATCCGTTGGGTATTGTATGGCATGGCTATTATATTACTTATTTCGAGGACGGCCGCGAAGCCTTCGGCCGTGAGCACGGCATTAGTTACCTTGATGTTCATAAACATAATTATACCACTCCCATTGTAAAATCAAGCTGCGAGCATAAACTGCCGTTGCGCTATGGCGATGTAGCCACTATAGAGACTACCATTGTAAATACACCTGCGGCTAAAATTATCTTTAGGTATAAAATTTTTGATGGCGAAAATAACCTTGCCTGTACCGGTGAGACCGTTCAGGTATTTGTAAACCCTGAGGGGATAATGGTGCTTAACTACCCTCCGTTCTTTGAAGAATGGAGAGCTAAAGTAGGCCTTAAATAATGAGCAGGCAAAACATATATATAGCACATACCAACTGTATAACCCCCTTAGGGTTTACGGTAGAAAGCAATGTGCAGGCCATAGAAGCAGGTACAACAGGCATAAGCCATTATGAAAATGCTGACTTGCTGCCTGAACCTTTTTATGCCGCTATAATAAATGATGAAGTTCTTGATAGAGAATTCGCTGAAATAAGCAGTGCCAAATATACAAGGCTCGAAAAAATGATGCTGCTGGCGCTGGATCCGGTTGTAAAAGCATCCGGGGTAGAGTTCAATGCTAAAACAGCACTGGTACTTTCTACCACTAAGGGAAACATCGCGGCACTTAATGGTACCGATGAGGTTCCTGCAGAAGCCTACCTGCAGGGACTGGCTAAAAACATTGCCGGTTTCTTTAGGTTTACAACGCAGCCTATTGTAGTATCAAACGCATGCGTATCGGGTATCATGGCGGTGTCGGTTGCGAAGAGGCTGATTCAGTCAGGACTGTATGACAATGTGTTTATTGTAAGCGGCGATGCCGTTTCTAAATTTGTATTATCGGGTTTTAATTCGTTTAAGGCTATGAGCGCGGCACCCTGCAAACCGTATTCGGCAAACAGGGATGGCGTGTCGTTAGGCGAAGCTGCCGCTGCTGCATTGGTAACCAAAGACAGCACATACGCCAAAGCAATAGTAGCCGGAGACGGTTCTATTAATGATGCCAACCATATATCGGGCCCGTCCCGAACCGGAGAAGGACTCGTGCGAAGTATAGAAAGCGCCATGCAGGAAGCAGGGGTAACGTCAGCTGAAATTGACTATATTTCGGCTCACGGTACGGCAACCCCTTTTAACGACGAGATGGAAGCCATAGCATTTAACAGGCTTGCGCTGAACAACGTTCCTGTAAACAGTTATAAAGGGTATTACGGACATACGCTTGGAGCTTCGGGGTTACTGGAGACTATTATAGGCCTTGAATCTATGCAACATAACAGGGTTTATGCATCATTAGGGTATGATGAGCCGGGAGTTTCCCAGTCTATAAATGTTATAGCCAAAAATGAAGATAAAGAAATAAACTACTGGCTAAAAACAGCTTCGGGTTTTGGAGGCTGTAACACAGCGGTAGTATTTAAAGAAGTAAATTAATGGCAGGTACCTATTATATATCGGGCTATTGCAGCATACAAAACAGCCGCATTATGCTTAATGGGGAGGAATATTTTTCTGCTCCCGGCGCAATGTTTACTGATTTTGCCAAACAGGCTTACAAATATGCCGAGACGGATTATGCCAAGTTCTTTAAAATGGATAATCTTAGCAAACTGTCGTTCCTTGCTGCCGAACTGCTGCTTAATAAACAGCCCTATAGCAGCAATACGGCGCTACTTTTTGCTAATGCCTCCTCGAGCCTTGATACTGATGTGAAGTACAACGAATCGATAACCGATACCGAAAATTACTTTCCCAGCCCGGCCGTATTTGTGTACACGTTGCCCAATATTTGTATGGGGGAGATAAGCATAAGGCACAAGCTTTATACCGAAAATAGTTTTTTTATTTTTGGTGGCTTTAATGCCGAATTTTTTGCTAATTATGCAGCTATATTGCTGGATACCAATAAGGCGGAAACAGTGCTGTGCGGATGGGTAGAATTCTTTAAAGATGATTATAAAGCCTTTATGTACCTGGTATCTAAAGAGGGTACTATAGAGCATACCGAAAAAAATATACAAACATTATATCTTAGTTAATATGGAAGCATTAAAGCTGGAACTGAAAGAGAAGATTATCAATATCCTTAATTTGGAAGATGTTGCTGTGGAAGACGTGAATGATAACGATCCGCTTTTTGGCGATGGCCTTGGGCTTGACTCTATAGATGCACTGGAACTTATCGTGATGCTTGATAAAGATTACGGCATTAAACTATCTGACCCTAAGGAAGGAAAGGCTATATTTGAGTCTATCGAAACGATGTCTAAATATATTTCAGAAAAACGTACTAAGTAATGA
>Ga0247814_10001282_pt1 | contig 15123 bp, 16 predicted proteins | sample UWRJL179409R1_FD_179947 | JGI IMG/M metagenome (GOLD analysis project Ga0247814, IMG submission 179947) | Plant litter microbial communities from Arlington Agricultural Research Station in Wisconsin, United States - UWRJ-L179-409R-1 | ecosystem: Environmental > Terrestrial > Plant litter >...
GAGGCCACCGAATGGACAGAGGCGTGGACCACCTTCCAGGCCATGGAGAAGAGCTGGGCCTACCGCCAAGACCAGCTGCCCTCGACGCACCCCGTCGTCGCCACCATCGACGACCTGGAGGACGTTCAGGTCAACTTCGACGGCATCACCTACGCCAAGGGCGGATCGGTGCTCAAGCAGCTCGTCGCCTGGGTCGGCATCGACGCCTTCTTCGCCGGCGTCGCCGCGTACTTCCAGAAGCACGCCTACGGCAACACCGAGCTCAGCGACCTGCTCACAGAGCTCGAGAAGACCAGCGGACGGGCGCTCGGAGAGTGGTCGAAGCTGTGGCTTGAGACCGCGGGCGTCAACACCCTGCGGCCCGTGATCTCGACGGATGCCGACGGCGTGATCACCGACTTCGTCGTCACACAGGAGGCAGCGGCCGACTACCCCACGATTCGCCCGCACCGCCTGGCGATCGGCTTCTACAACCTGGTCGATGGCGCGCTCACCCGCGTGCACCGCGTCGAGATCGACGTCGACGGCACCTCAACCAACGTGCCCTCGCTCGTCGGCCACGCAAAGCCCGACCTCGTGCTTGTCAACGACGACGACCTCGCGTACGCGAAGATCCGCCTTGATGACGAGTCGCTCGCGGTCGCGATCGAGCACCTGCGCGACATCGAGAACCCGCTGGCCCGCTCCATCGTCTGGGGTGCCGCCTGGGACGCCACGCGCGACGCCGAGTCGAACCCCAGCGACTACGTCAAGCTCGTTCTGCAGAACATCGGATCAGAGACCGAGTCGACCACGATTCGCACCACCCTGACGCAGCTCGCCACCGTCGCGCGGGTTTACGTGGCTCCCCACCGCCGTGCCGCGACGATCACGCAGGTCGGCGACGAGCTGTGGGCGCTCGCGCAGGCGGCTGAGGCGGCATCCGACTCGCAGTTCCAGTTTGTGAAGTTCTTTGCGAACCTCGCGTCGACACCGGCGCACGTTGCCGCGTTGCAGGGGCTGCTCGACGGCTCGGTGACGCTGCCGGGCCTCGAGATCGACACCGACCTCAGCTGGGAGCTGCTCGAGGGCCTCGTGCTCAACGGCGCCGCCGGAACTGCCGAGATCGACGCTGCACTCGCGAAGGACAACACCGCAAACGGTGCACAGGCGGCCGCCCGTGCACGCGCGACCATCCCCACCGCTGAGGGCAAGCTCGCCGCCTTCTCGTCGCTCGTTGACACCGACGAGGCCCCGAACGCGATCGTGCGCAACACCGCGATGGGCTTCGTGCACACCAACGATCCGTCGTCGCTCGAGCAGGTGAGCGAGCTGTACTTCGCCTCACTGGCAGACATCTGGAAGAACCGCAGCTACCACATCGCCGAGACGCTCATCGTCGGGCTTTACCCCTCGACGCTCGCCTCGCAGGAGCTCGTGGACGCCACGAAGGAATGGCTGACTGCCAACCCGGGAACCCCGGCTCTGCGCCGCCTCGTCATCGAGAACCTCGCCGGTGTGGAGCGTGCGCTCACGGTGCAGGCGACCGACGTGGGTTAACCCCCAAATCCGCCCTAAGGGGGAGGTTTCTCGCGACCGTGCCCTATAGCGTGGGCGTCATGATCGAAGCAGTGGGACTCAGCAAGCACTACGGTGCGACCAAGGCCGTCGACGATGTGACCTTCACGGTGCAGCCGGGAATGGTCACCGGATTTCTCGGGCCGAACGGCGCGGGCAAGTCGACAACGATGCGGATGATTGTCGGCCTCGACCGGCCATCCGCCGGCCACGTGACCGTCAACGGCAAGCGCTATGCGGAGCACCGCGCTCCCCTGCGCGAGGTCGGAGTGCTGCTCGACGCCAAAGCCGTGCACACCGGCCGCAGCGCCGTGAACCACCTGCGGGCCATCGGCGCGACGCACGGCATCGGCCGCACGCGGGTCGAAGAGGTCATCGCCCTCACCGGCCTGCAGTCCGTCGCGAAGAAGCGCGTCGGCGGCTTCTCACTCGGCATGGGCCAGCGCCTCGGACTCGCCGCAGCACTGCTGGGCGACCCCGCCACCCTCGTGCTCGACGAGCCGGTCAACGGCCTCGACCCCGAAGGCGTCGTCTGGGTTCGCAACCTCGCACGGCACCTTGCGGCAGAGGGCCGCACCATTCTGCTGTCGTCGCACCTGATGAGCGAGATGGCGCAGACAGCCGACCACATCATCGTGCTCGGCCGCGGCCGCATCATCGCCAACGCCCCAGTCGCCGACATCGTCGCCAAGTCGACCGGCACGGCCGTCACAGTGCGCACCCCGGATGCCGCCCGCCTCGCCCAGCTCGTGGCCTCCCCCGAGGTCACTGTCACCACCACCGAGCCAACCCTGCTCATCGTTAATGGCCTCACCGCCCCGCAGATCGGCGAGCTCGCCGCGCGCGAGAAAGTCGTGCTGCACGAGCTCACCCCCACCGTTGGCACCCTCGAAGACGCCTACATGCAGCTGACCGCTGACGACGTCGAGTACCGCAGCAGCAACGAAGGAATCTGATGACCACCATTGCCCCCGCGCCCCTCAGCGGAGTCAGCTTCTCCGGAATCCTGCGCTCCGAGTGGATCAAGCTCATGAGCCTTCGGTCGACGATCTGGTGCTACGGCATCCTCGTCTTCCTCACGATCAGCCTCGGGCTGCTGTTCGGCGTCTCGATCGGCATCGACGGTGCCGCTCTCGACCGTGACACGGCGCAGACCTTGGCCGTGCAGGCGGCGACCGTCAGTGTGAGCTTCAGCCAGCTCGTCATCGCCGTGCTCGGTGCACTCGTCATTACCGGCGAGTACGGCACCGGCATGATCCGCTCGACGTTGACGGCGGTGCCGACGCGTCTGCCCGCACTGTTCGGCAAGGTCGTGGTGTTCGGCGCAACGACTTTCGTCATCAGTCTTGTGGCGATCGTGGTGTCGGCGCTGATGTCTGCTCCGCTGCTGGCGGGCAACGGCATCGAGGCGGACCTCACCGACCCCGGCTACTGGGCCGCCCTCGTCGGCGCGGCGGGCTCCCTCACCCTCATCGGCGTCTTCGCAACCGCGGTCGGAACCATCGTTCGCAACAGTGCGGGCGCGATCGCGGCCGTGCTCGGCACAATCCTCGTGCTGCCGACGATCATGCAGATCTTCGCGGCGATCACGGCCGCCGAGTGGGTCGTCAACCTCGGCGCCTTCCTGCCGAGCAACGCGGGATCGCGCATGTACGCCTACGTGTCAGATGCTCCCGCCATGGACCCGTTCGGAATTGGCGGGCTCGTGCTCGAGCCCTGGCAGGGCGCGCTCGTGCTCGCCGCGTGGGTGGCAGGGCTGCTGGTGCTGGCGAGCGTGCTGCTCAAGCGCCGCGACGCATAGCGCCGCTGGGCTGCCTCACTCGGGGGCAGCCCAGCGTCGTTCCCTAGACTGGGAGCGCTATGACTGTTAACTGGGACGCCGTCTGGAAGTCCGTCGCCGCGTTCTACGAGGGCGGCGGCTGGCCATTCCAGGTGCTCGTGATCATTGTCGTCGCGGTCATCATCCGCATCGTTGCGCAGTTCGTCATTCGCCGCGTTGTCAATCGCATCGTCAACGGGGTGAAAAAGAAGCAGGGTGCCGAAGACACGCAGGCGCTGCAGAACTCCCCGCTCGCTGCCGTGCGTATCGTGCAGCGCACGCGCACGCTCGGCTCTGTACTCAGCAACATCCTGACCACGGTCATCACGATCGTCGCCGTGCTACTCGTCGTCACCACCATCAACAGCGACCTCACCGGCGCCTTCTCGCTGATCACCGCAGCGCTCGGTGCCGGTCTCGGCTTCGGCGCGCAGAACATCGTCAAAGACATCTTCAACGGTCTGTTCATGGTTGCCGAAGACCAGCTCGGTGTCGGCGACGTCGTCGACCTCGGCAGCGCGACCGGCGTGGTCGAGAACGTCGGCATTCGCGTCACCCAGGTGCGCGACGTCAACGGCACGCTCTGGTACGTGCGCAACGGCGAGATTCTGCGGGTCGGCAACATGTCGCAGGGCTGGGCTCGGGTCATCATCGACCTCGCGGTGCCTTACGACGCCGACGTCGACGCCGTGCAGGAGCGCATGCTGACCACCGCCACCGGCCTCGCCACCGAATCGAAGTGGCGCACCCGCGTGCTCGAGAAGCCCGAGGTCTGGGGCCTCGAGTCGATCTCGGCGGAGGCCCTGGTCATCCGTCTCGTCGTCAAGACGCGCTCGGCAGCGAAAGACGACGTCGCCCGCGAGCTGCGCATTCGCCTCAAGCGGTCTCTCGACGAACTCGGGGTGAAGCTGCCGGCGCTCAACAGCATCGTGCTCAGCGGCTTCGAGGGTGCCAACAGTGTCAAGGGCGCACGCCCACCGAAGACGAAGCCGATCACCGTCCCTCCGAGCGAAGGCATGAAGGAATCGACGAGAAGGGCCAAGGGAAATGGCTGAGGATTCCCTCACCCTGCGCAACGGCCCCGGCGGCGAGCCCGTCGGCGGCAATCTCTGGCAGGAGGTCGGCGGTCGCCCCACCTTCGAGAAGCTCGTGCGCGCCTTCTACGAGGGCATCAAGACTGACCCCGTGCTGCTGCCGATGTACCCGGAGGCCGACCTCGAGGGGGCCATTCAGCGACTCACCGGGTTTCTCGAGCAGTACTGGGGCGGGCCGGGCACCTACAGCGAAGAGCGCGGCCACCCGCGCCTGCGCATTCGCCACCAGCCCTTCAAGGTCAACCCCGATGCCCGGGACCGCTGGTTGCTGCACATGCGCGCTGCCGTCGACACCCTCGAGCTCTCGCCGCTGCATGAGGGCATGCTCTGGGGCTACCTCGAGCGCGCCGCCCACGCCATGGTGAACACCTTCGATGAGTAGCCCACTCGTCGTCGTCATGGGGGTCTCTGGCGTCGGCAAGTCGACCGTTGGTGCGGCGATTGCAGCGCGCCTCGGTGTGAAATTTGCGGATGCCGACGACCTGCACCCCGCATCCAACGTCGAAAAGATGGCGGCCGGCACCCCGCTGACCGACGCCGACCGCTGGCCATGGCTCGACCTCGTCGGGCAGGCTCTCGCGGACGCCGGCGACGACGGCCTCGTGGTCGCCTGCAGCGCGCTCAAGCGCAGCTACCGCGACGCGATTCGTGCCGCGGCCCCTGCCGTGCGTTTCGTGCACCTCGTGGTGCCCCGCACCGTGCTCGGCGACCGTGTGGCGAGTCGGCCTGGTCACTTCATGCCGGCATCGCTCGTCGACTCGCAACTCGAGACCCTCGAGCCGCTCGAGGCCGACGAGCACGGCATCGCGGTCGCGTCGGAGGGCGGCGTCGATTCCACGGCCGATCGCGCGTGCGAGGCGCTGGGGTAGCAATGCTCTAGTAGTGTCCTGACCCATGACCTACGCGCCGCCGCCCACTGACCAGTACGCACCCCCGCCCGCGGGGCCCAAGGCGAGCGGACTCGCCGTCGGGGCATTGATCGTCGGAATCGGTGCGTTCGTTTTCGGCCTTGTGCCGTTCTTCGGCATCCTCATCGCGATCACCGGCATCATTCTGGGCGCGCTCGCGTTGCGCAAGCCTGGGCCCAAGACCCTGGCCATCATCGGACTCATTCTCTCGATCGTGGCCGCAATCGCGAACATCATCGCGATCGTCATCACCGTCGCCCTGCTGCCGGCGTACTTCAACGACCGCGACACCGGCTCCAACGACTACGACTACTCGGTGTCCGATGACGACGAGGAAGAAGCGGAAGAAGACGTCGAAGAGGAAGAGACCGCCGACGAGCTCTTCCTCTCCAGCTCGACCACCCCCTGCTTCAGCTTCGACGCGCCGCAGGAGTTCATTGCCAACCAGTCGCCGGACAAAGACGCACTCTGCTTCGGTACACGCCAGGGCTGGGGTGAGTTGGATGACGACGGCACCATCATCTACACCGGTGTCGGCGATATCTGGGACCAGGTGCTCGTCGAGCCGATCAGGGTCGTAACCAGTGACACCTATGCCCCCGACGGCGAGCTCGACACCTTCGTCGACTACCTCGATGCCAACTACTTTCCCGATCTCGGTGAGGTGATCTCACTGCACGAGGAAGTCACGCTCGACGGAGTGGAGGCCAACCTCACCCGCATCGACAGCCCCGCGGAGACCACAGTGACCAAGGCCACCATCGCGGTCAAGGCGGAGCAGCCGTACGAGACCGCGAACGGCCCCGTGCAGTTCTTCCTCATCACCTTCGTGATTGACGACGAGCGCGGCGACGAGATCATCGACGCGCTCGTCGACAGCTGGGAGTGGAACTAGGCCTGCGATAGCCCCTCGGCGAGCGGCGTCGTCGGGCGGCCGATGAGGCGGCCGAGGTCGCCGGGGGTGACGCCGAGCAGCCCGTTGCGAATGTCGGCGTCGAGGGCGACGATGAAGCCGACGGTGCCGGCATCCAGCCCTGCCGCCGTGAGCGCTGCGGTGTGCTCGTCGGCGCTGACCGCGCGGTGCGCGACCGGGGAGCCGAGGATTCCCGCGGCGACGGCAGCGAACTCGTCGAAGTTCCATGCGGTGTCGCCGCTGAGCTCGTAGACCCTGTTCTCGTGGCCGGGCTCGGTGAGCACGGCGACCGCGGCATCCGCGTAGTCCTTACGGCTGGCGCTCGACACGCGGCCGCCTGCTGTGCTGGTGACGATCTCGCCCGACTTCGCCTGCTCGAGCGTGCCGAGGTAGTTCTCGGTGTACCAGCCGTTGCGCAGAATCGTTGCGGGCACCCCGCTGGCCTCGATCAGCTCTTCGGTGCCCTTGTGCTCTGGGGCGAGGATGAGGGCGCTGTCGCGCGCGTCGAGCACGCTCGTGTAGACGAGCTGCTGCACACCCGCCGCAGCGGCCGCGTCGATGACGGCCTTGTGCAGAGCAACGCGGTTGCCGGGCACGGAGGCTGAGATGAGCAGCACCTTCTCGACGCCTTCGAGGGCGGCAGCGACGCTGGCGGAATCCTCGTAGTCGAGGTGCACGGCGGGCACGGCGGTGATCTTCTCTGGGCTGCGCGCACCGGCGCGGATCTGGTCCGCTGGTACGCCCTTGGCGAGGAGGGAGTCGATTACAAGGGTTCCGAGGTGGCCGGTCGCGCCGGTGATGAGGATTGTCATATCAGGGACAAGTCTCGTGCCCTCGAGATACTTCCCAGCGCGCAGTACCCACTTTTAGGTAAGTTACTTTCTATGCAGCTCACCTTGAATGAACACGGCTTCACCGCGGGCGTCCTCCCCGCCAACTGCCCGTCGCGAACGGTGCTCGACCACGTCACGAGCAAGTGGGGCGTGCTCGTGCTCATGGCCCTCACCACCGAGCCGCAGCTGCGCTGGGGCGAGCTGCGCCGCACCATCGAGGGCGTCAGCGAGAAGATGCTCGCCCAGACTCTGCGCACTCTCGAGCAGGACGGCCTCGTGCTGCGCGTCGCGCACCCGGTGATACCGCCGCACGTCGAGTACAGCCTCACCCCCCGTGGCCGAGAGCTGACCGACCACCTCGTGCCGCTCATGGACTGGATCGCGGGCAACGCAGACGAGATTCTCGCTGGATAGGCTTTCGCTACGACAAAGGAGTCACATGCAGAACGCGGATGCCATAGTCATCGGCGCAGGCCTCGCCGGCCTCGTCGCGACAGCCGAGCTCGTTGCCGCAGGCAAGAAGGTCATCGTGCTCGAGCAGGAGCCAGAGGCAAGCCTCGGCGGCCAGGCCTGGTGGTCGTTCGGCGGCCTCTTTCTCATCGACTCGCCAGAGCAACGCCGCATGGGCATCAAGGACTCGCTCGAGCTCGCCCGCCAAGACTGGCTCGGCTCCGCCGGCTTCGACCGAGACGACGACCACTGGCCGCGGCAGTGGGCGGAGGCCTATCTGCGGTTCGCCGCCGGCGAGAAGCGCGCCTGGCTGCGCGAGCGCGGCGTGAGCTTCTTTCCCGTGGTCGGCTGGGCGGAGCGCGGCGGCTATACCGCAAACGGCCACGGCAACTCGGTGCCGCGCTTTCACATCACCTGGGGCACCGGCCCCGGTGTTGTCGCGCCCTTCGAGAAGATCGTTCGACAGGGTGTCGCCGACGGACTCGTCACCCTGCTGTTTCGCCACCGAGTCGACGAGCTGATCACCGAGAAGGGCGCAGTCGTCGGTGCACGTGGCGCGGTGCTGCGCGACGACGACGCGGCTCGCGGCGAGGCGAGCAACCGCGAGGTTGTCGGCGCCTTCTCGTTCGAGGCATCCGCGACCATCGTCACGAGCGGCGGCATCGGGGGCAACCACGACCTCGTGCGCGAGCTCTGGCCCGCCGACATGGGCGAGGCCCCGACGCACATGCTCAGCGGGGTGCCCGCGCACGTCGACGGTCGCATGCTCGCGATCGCCGACGAGGCCGGTGCGCACCTCATCAACAGTGATCGCATGTGGCACTACGTCGAGGGCATCACCAACTTCGCGCCGGTGTGGCAGCGCCACGGCATCCGCATCCTTCCCGGTCCGTCGAGCCTCTGGCTGGATGCCACTGGCACCCGCCTGCCCGTTCCCCTCTTTCCGGGCTTCGACTCCCTCGGCACGCTGCGCCATCTGCGCACGACAGGCCATGACCACTCGTGGTTCATCACCACGCAGGCGATCATCGAGAAAGAGTTCGCCCTCTCAGGCAGCGAGCAAAACCCCGACCTCACCGGCAAGAGCGTGCGCGAGCTGCTGCGCCAGCGCCTCGGCAAGGGCGCCACAGAGCCGGTCGAGGCGTTCAAAGAGAAGGGCGAGGACTTCTTCGTCGCCGACACTCTCGATGAACTGCTCGGCCTCATTGATGACGGCGTCATCGACATCGCGCGCGCCAAGAAAGAGGTCGAGTACCGCGACCGGCAGCTCGACAACCCCTTCTCGAAAGACGCGCAGATCAACGACCTGCGACAAGCTCGCAGCTATCGGGGCGACAAGCTCATTCGCGTCGCCAAGCCGCACAAGCTGCAGGATGCCAGCAAGGGCCCGCTCATCGCCGTCAAGCTGCACATCGTCACCCGCAAGACGCTGGGCGGCATTGAGACGAACCTTGACGGCCAGGCGGTGCGGGGTGGCAGTGGCGAGGTCATCCCCGGGCTGTATGCGGCGGGCGAGGCCAGCGGTTTCGGCGGCGGCGGGGTGCACGGCTACCGATCACTCGAGGGCACTTTTCTCGGCGGATGCCTGTTCAGCGGCAGGCAGGCGGGTCGAGCGGTCGCTGCGCTGTAGCCCATTGCGGGGGCGGCGTACCGCGCCGTCTATGCCCTAGGCTCCGAGGGAAGACGAGGAGCTCTCATGACCAACATCCCCGCCGGCTACTACCCGGACCCAGCCGGAAGCCCCCAGCAGCGCTGGTGGAACGGGTCGAGCTGGGGAGAGCTGCAGCCAGCAACGCCGAACCCCCTCGCCACCGCCTACAGCCCCTCGCAGCCCTACATCGCGCAGCCGTATGGCGCACTGCAGCCCTACAACGCCTCGCAGTCGTACTACGCGACGACCGCGCTGCAGGCCCCGGAGGGCACCAACCCGACGACCACGCAGGCGTGGATCATTGCGCTGTGGCCCCTGCTCGGGCTGGTCAGTGTCGGCATTACCTTCGGCCTCGGCCTGTACAGCACCGAGAGCCTGCTGAACCCGTCGACCGTCGGTGTTACGACCGCTGATCTGGTTACGTCAGGATTCAGCTTTCTCACCTGGCTGGCATTCATCGGCCTTGCCTACTCTGACTACCGCGAGCTGCTTCGCCGTGGGGTTCCCAAGCCGTTCCACTGGGCCTACGGAATCATCCCCTTTCCCATCGTCTATGTGATCGGTCGCTCCGTGGTTGTGCACCGGCGCACCCGCACCGGGCTCACCCCGCTGTGGGTCTGGATCGGCGCCACCGTGATCAGCTATGTCATCAGCTTCGTCATCGGCATTGTGTTCGCTATGAACATCGCCAACAGCCTCTACTGAGCGAGCAGCTGCACCAGGTAGTCGAAGAACCGCTCGCCGTCGATCCGCTCGACAGCTGTCACATTCGGGTCGGATGACCGCCAGTCGAACACGGTCGCGCCGCGGGTGAGCTCCCCCTGCGTCTCTACCTCGACCCGGTAGCTGCCCACCGCGAGGCTGTAGCTCGGGTCGATGGCCAGCAGGGTGGTCAGGGTGTCGGGGTGCGTTGATCCACCGATTCCCCCGGCGAGGTCGAAGGCGAAAGTTGCCGCGTTCGCGCGCACGAAGAACCGCGAGAGCGGGGTGTCGAGCGCGGCGATGCGGTCTAGACGCGCCTGGTCTACGACGGTGTCGGTGATGGTCAGCGGATCCCAGCTGATCACCGTGACGTTCTCAAAGCCCGCGCCGAAGACGATTGCCGCAGCCTCTGGATCGACGAAGATGTTGTACTCGGCCGCCGGGGTGATGTTGCCGCGCGCGTTGATCGAGCCGCCCATGATCCACAGGCCGGCGACGTTCGTGACGAAGGCTGGGTCTTTCTGCACGGCGAGCGCGATGTTCGTGAGCGGGCCGATGCAGACCACGCGCAGGGTTCCAGGGTTTTCGGCGGCGAGACGGATGAGAGCATCCACCGCGGACTCGCTATCAACCGTGAGCTCCCCCTCGAATCGCTGCCCACCGACCCCGTCGCCGTGAACGTCCTCCGCGCTGACCCACTCGCGCTCGAGCGGATCGCGGGCTCCGAGATGCACGGGCACGCTGCGCCCGGCGAGCGACATGGTTAGCAGCGCGTTGTGCACCTGCTGGTCGAAGCCGACGTTGCCGCCGACGATCGTGATGGCGCGCAGGTCGGCGCGCGGGTCGAGCAGCCCGACGAGCAGGGCGAAGCAGTCGTCTGCGGCGGTATCGGTGTCGATCACAAGGGGAATCACGCCGCGACTCTACGCGCCGTTTGTTTCGCCGCTGCTACGCTGCCGCCATGCCTGCCAACCTCGCACAAGTTCTCGCCCGCGTCGGCGCCTGGGCGCTCGCCATTGTCACGATCATCACCGGCATCAGCTTCATCAATGCCGTCGAAGGCGTGAAATGGTCGCCCAACGGCGACGGCACGCAGACCGGGCAGCCCTACGACATCGTGGGCGTCGGCACCTGCCTGCTCTGCGTTGGCCTGCTGATTCTCGCGGCGCTGCTCATCGTCGAGGCCTACGGGCCGAAGGTCACCGAGCGATCGTCCACGCCCGACGCTTGACGAGCACGTGCCCGCGCTTGGTCGTGAGGCGCGTCCACGGGCCGGTCTCGTAGACGGCAACCGACTCATCCTCCTCGCCGAGAAAGCCGAGGGTGAGCGCCGCGAAGCCCGCACCGGTCGGCAGGTGCTCCGCACCGCGAATCGGGCGACCCCAGACCTCACTGCGCACGCGGTGAACGATCTGCTCGCCGGTGCCATCGGGAATCGCCTCGGCGACCTCGTGAATACCCTCGCGGGCCACGGCCTGCAGGCGCGAGGAGTCGATCGCGTCGAGCGCGACCCATCCTCCACGGGGAGGCGAGATGGCCGCCCATGTGACGGAGTTGACCTGCATCGGCAGGCTGACCGTCACGGGCTCTGCTTCGGTGGATTCGGCATCCGCTCTCTCCATGCGCACCAGTAGGGAGCCCAAGGGAACGACCACGTCGAACTCTTCGCGGTTCGGCAGCGCGAAGGTGCGAAGGCCGAGCACGGTGGGGCTCTCGTCGAGCAGGCCCGCCGGGTAGAGCACCGCGGAATAGGCGGCGAGCACACCGCCGCCGGCGATGAGACGCACCGAGCCGTCTTCAACGCGACCGGCGCGACCGAGGTAGGTGCGAAGGTCTTCGAGGGCCAGAGGATCCTGAAGGGTGAATGTGCTCATCCCTAACTAAACTACAGGGCATGAGTGACCCTCTCGCTGGCCTGCTCGCTGCGCTCGACCTCACCGACACCGGCGCCCGCACCAGTGAAGACATCTTCACCGGACCAAGCCAGTGGATGCCGCTCGGCCGCGTCTTCGGCGGCCAGGTGCTTGCGCAGTCCCTCGTCGCGGCGCAGCGCACGATCAGCGAGGAGCGCTCGGTGCACTCCATGCACGGCTACTTTCTGCGGCCCGGCAACGTCGAGCACCCCATCACCTTCTCTGTCGACCGCATCCACGACGGCAGATCGTTCTCGACCCGCCGCACGCAGGCCTACCAGGAGGGCGTGCCGATCCTCTCGATGATCGCCTCCTTTCAAGATGAGGATGAGGGCCTCGAGCACCAGGCCGACATGCCTCGCGACCTGCCGCAGCCCGAAGAGCTGCCGAGCGCCGCGCAATCGCTCAGCGGCATCGACCACCCGGTCGCCAACTTCTGGGCGACGCAGCGCGCCTTCGACCTTCGGCACATCCCCTCGCCCATTTACTTCTCTGTCGAGGGCGAGCACGTGCCGCACCAGGCGATCTGGGTGAAGGCCCTCGGCACCCTGCCCGACGACCCCAACCTGCACCGGGCCGCGCTCGCCTACGCGAGCGACTACACGATCCTCGAGCCGATTCTGCGAGCGCACGGCGTCTCGTGGGGCACCCGCGGGCTCAAGGCGGCATCCCTCGACCACGCCATGTGGTGGCACCGTTTCGGGCGGGTCGACGAGTGGATGCTCTACGTGCAGGAATCCCCCAACGCCATCGGCGGCCGCGGTCTCTCGCTCGGCCGCATCTTCAGCCGCGACGGCGTGCTGCTCGCCAGCGTCGCCCAGGAGGGCATGGTGCGGGTTCCGTCGTGAACCTCGTAGAGCGCTTTTCGCGCGAAGGAACCCTGCTGCTCGGCGGCGGCCGAGCGATTCTGCTGCAGGTTGCCGACCCGGTCGTCGGGCACGCGGTCGCCTCGCACAGCGACTTCGCGCACCGCCCGCAGCATCGACTCAACAACACGCTGACCTATGTCTACGGGGTCATGCTCGGCACCCCGGCTCAGCGCGAGCTGGTCGCGCGGTATACCCGCCGCGCCCACGAGGGCATCCCCGGTGCCAACGACCCCGATCGCCAGCTCTGGGTCGCCGCGACGCTCTACCAGACCGCCGTGCAGGTCTACGAGCGGGTGCACGCACCTCTCTCACCCGCTAACGCGCAGGCCGTGCTCACGTCGTACGCCGCGCTGGCGACCACCCTCGAGGTTCCGCTCGACCGCTGGCCCGCCACCCCGCAACTCTTCGACGCCTACTGGGCGGATGCCGTCGCCGCCCTCGACGTCGGCCCGCTTGCCCGACAGGTCGCCCACGACCTCTTTCACCCGGTCACGGCACCCCTGTGGATGCGCGCCGCCCTGCCCCTCGCCGCCCTACTCACGGCCGATCTGCTCGATGCTCCCCTGCGCGACGCCTTCGGGATGCCGTGGAGCCGCCACCGCGCCCGCCGCGCCTCAGCGGCCTGGGCCGTCATCCGCGTTCTCACACGGATTCTGCCCGCTCACGCCCTGGCCGCGCCGTCGCGGCACTACCTCAAGCGGCTCAGCCGCGCTTCGTGAAGCTGACCGGCACTTCGACGTAGGGCGCCCAGATCTCGCGCAGGTCGTCGGTGATGCGCTGCGGGCGGCCGGTCGCGGCCGTCACCATGACGAGCGTCGTCGCCGCCTTCGTGAACAGCACCCGCGGAGTGACGCCCTCGGGCGAGTAGAGCTCGTAGCAGATCTCGAGACTCGCGCCACCGATGCGGCCGATCCACATCTCGATGTCGATCGGGGCGCGCATGTACGGAATCGGGGCGAGGTACTCGATCTCTTGCCGCGCGATGAGGCTGATGACCTCGGCGCCGGGGCGGGCGTCGAGAACCGCGGTCGCAGACCCGGCCACTCCCTCATCCGGTCGCCAGAAGGCTTGGATGCGGGCCTCCTCAAGCAGGCGCAGCATCTCGGCGTTGTTGACGTGCGCATACGCGTCGAAGTCGCTCCAGCGCAGCGGGATCGGGATGTGGATGCGGGTCATGAGGCCATTATCGCGTCGTTGTCGGGGTGCCTCAGTGCGCTTGGGTAGGAGTTTTGTGCAATTGCGGCACCGAACTTCCTACCGAAGCGCCCATGCGCAAAGGATTTCCTACCGAAGGGTGGGTCGAGTCGGCGATGCGGGCGCGGCGGCCAGAAGTGGCCGCCGCCACGGCACGCTAGTCGCGAGTCAGCTTGCGGTACGCGCTGCGGTGCGGCTTCGCCGCGTCGGGCCCGAGACGCTCGATCTTGTTCTGCTCGTACGACTCGAAGTTGCCTTCGAACCAGTACCAGTTCGCCGGATCTTCCTCTGTGCCCTCATAGGCGAGAATGTGCGTCGCGATGCGGTCGAGGAACCACCGATCGTGGGTGATGACCACCGCGCAACCGGGAAACTCGAGCAGTGCGTTCTCGAGCGAGCTCAGCGTCTCGACGTCGAGGTCGTTAGTGGGCTCATCGAGCAGCAGCAGGTTGCCACCCTGCTTGAGGGTGAGGGCGAGGTTGAGGCGGTTGCGCTCACCACCGGAGAGCACGCCGGCCTTCTTCTGCTGGTCCGGTCCCTTGAAGCCGAACTGGCTGACGTAGCCACGCGACGGGATCTCGGTCTTGCCGACCTGGATGTAGTCCTGGCCGTCCGACACGACCTCCCACAGCGTCTTGTTCGGGTCGATGCCGCCGCGATCCTGGTCGACGTACGAGATGTCGACCGTCTCGCCGATCTTCAGATCGCCGGAGTCCATGGGCTCGATGCCGGTGATCGTCTTGAACAGCGTGGTCTTGCCGACGCCGTTCGGGCCGATGATGCCGACGATGCCGTTGCGCGGCAGCATGAACGAAAGGTTGTCGATGAGCACCCGCTCACCGAAGCCCTTTTTGAGGTTCTTCGCCTCGAGCACCTGCGCACCGAGACGCGGACCGACGGGGATGACGAGCTCCTCGAAGTCGAGAACGCGGGTCTTCTCTGCCTCGTTCACCATCTCTTCGTAGCGAGCAAGACGCGCCTTCGACTTGACCTGGCGGCCCTTCGCGTTGGAACGCACCCACTCGAGTTCGCTCGTGAGGCGCTTGGCCAGCTTCGCGTCTTTCTTGCCCTGCACCTCGAGGCGGGCGGCCTTCTTCTCGAGGTAGGTGGAGTAGTTGCCCTCGTAGGGGTAGAGGTGACCGCGGTCGACCTCGGCGATCCACTCGGCGACGTGGTCGAGGAAGTACCGGTCGTGGGTCACGGCGAGGACGGCGCCCGGG
>Ga0247814_10001285_pt1 | contig 15100 bp, 13 predicted proteins | sample UWRJL179409R1_FD_179947 | JGI IMG/M metagenome (GOLD analysis project Ga0247814, IMG submission 179947) | Plant litter microbial communities from Arlington Agricultural Research Station in Wisconsin, United States - UWRJ-L179-409R-1 | ecosystem: Environmental > Terrestrial > Plant litter >...
TCGCGTATTGGGCGGTGATGCATGCGCCTGAGCACTTCGACGATCTGTTCAACGATGAGGCAACGTTCAATCTGCATGCAGCGCAGGCCAAAGCCACCCGCGTGCTGTATTTGCACGGCGGCATGCACCTGGTGAAAAACCTCGATGGCACGGTGCGCAAGCTGCTGTCTTCGGAAAGCACCCTGCTGGGCAGCTTCGCCATAAACGCGCTGGACGACGTGCCGCTGTTTGTCTGTGAAGGAACCAGCTCGGAAAAAATGAAGATGATCCGCACCTCGGATTACCTGTCGTTCTCCCACGCACAACTGGCACAGCACGCTGATGCGCTGTGTATCTTCGGCCACGCGCTGGGCAAACAGGACGCACACATCCTCACCGCAATCCGCCAGGCCAAACCGCAACACATAGCGATTTCAGTGCTGCCGCGCAGCGCTGCATTCGTTGAGTTTCAGAAGCGTCATTACCTTGAGCTGTTCAGCGACATGCAGACGCAACTGAGCTTTTTCGACGCCAAGAGCCACCCGCTGGGCAGCCCGGATTTGCTGGTTGCGGCAAAACCGTAGCGCGGTAGGTATTTGTACGGCCCGCGAAGGTTCCATTTTTTCAGGCCTGTGGGAGGGAACGGGCCAGCATCATTTCGCCTGACCCACCCAGTGTCTGCGCCACCCTCTTCCCGGACAAGTCCGGTCCTACCTGCCCTGCGCGAAACCGGTAGGAGGGGACTCGTCCCCGATGGCGTCGCCAGCGGCGTACCTGAGATACCGAGTCCCAACAGCTATCAGCCAGCGACTTTCTTCAGCCACGCCTGCAGATCATTGACTTCCGCTTCGCTGATGGTATGGCCGACACCGGAATAGCTGTGAAACTCAGGCGTTATCCCGAGGGTTTTCACATAGGCATCTGCTTCTTTCGCACCGCTGTACGACACACGCGAATCGGCAGTGCCATGACCGATGAACACGGCCAGGTTCTTGAGCTGCGCATCAGGCTTTGCCTTGGCCTGCAATTCGGCGCGCAGTACCGGCAACAGCCGGCCACTCAACGCCGCGATACCACCGACCTGCTCCGGATGGCGCAGTCCGACTTCGTAACTCATCATCGCGCCCTGGCTGAAGCCCACCAGGAAGACTTTGCCCGGCTGCGTGTGGAATTTCTCGGTAGCGGCCTTGATGAAGCGGCTTAACAACTCGCCACTGTTTTTCAGATCCACAGTCACGCCGTCATATTCTTCGGTCTTTGGTTTTTTGCTGAACCACTGGTAGCTGCCGGGTTGCAGCTGCACCGGGGCGCGCACCGACAGGTAGTTGTAATCGGCCGCGAGCACGTCCTTGATGCCGAACAAGTCTTTCTCGTTGCTGCCGTAGCCATGCATGAAGATGACCAGTGGCTTGTCCCTGGAATCAGTGCTGGCCTGGGCCAGATAACTCAAGGGCAAGTCGGTCTGCAGCGCGTCCTGCGCCTGAACCAGCCCCGAACACACCAACAGCAGTGCAGCAAAAAACTTCAGCATATCGTCATGACCTCATAAGGGCGCCGCCGGATCAGGCGGCGCGATGCGGGTGTCGGCCGCCATCATACGCGGTTAATCGTCGAGGCTCTGGCGGGCTTTTTCCGGACGCAGCAATTGCATTTGCTGACGATAATCGTCGGTCACCTGCCGCGACTGGCTGCTGCTGGTAATAACGCGCGGGGTGATCAGGACGATCAGCTCGGTGCGGTCCTTGGTTTTCGTGGTGCTGCCGAACAGCCATTTCAGGCCGGGGATTTTCCCCAGATAAGGCACGGCGGTGCCGCTGTCGCTGTTGTCCTGCTTGATCAAACCGCCAAGTAATACGGTCTGGCCACTTTGCACCGCCACTTGCGTGGAAACCGAACGGGTCGAGATGCGCGGATTGGTCTGGGTGTCCGTGGTCGCGCCCGCATCGCTGACTTGCTGCTGAATGTCCATGTACACCAGTCCGCCCGGATTGATTCGCGGCACGACATCGAGGATCACCCCGGTCTGAATGTACTCGACGCTGCTCAACGTGGTGTCGGAGTTAGTGGTGTTGACGGTGGTCTGGCTGATGGGGATGTTGTCGCCGACCTGGATCTGCGCCGACTGATTGTTCATCACCACCAACGACGGCGCCGACAGCACTTGCGTGCGACCATTGGTTTCCAGCGCGTGCAAGGCGATCTGCAAATTGGTGCTGACGAACGAGTAGAACAGCGAGTCCGCGCCGAGCCCCGCGCCACCAGCGCCCAATGCGCCCTGGCTACCGGCCGCGTTGGCGACGGTGGTGCTGCTGGAATTACCCGCCAGCCGCCCGAGGTACCATTGCACCCCGAGTTCCAGGGAGCCGCTGAGTTTCACTTCAAGAATGCGCGTCTCGATCTGCACTTGCAGGGGCGGATTGTCCAGGCGCTTGATCGCGACTTCAATCTCCTTCCACTGCGCCGGACGCGTGCGCACCAGCAACTGGTTGCTGCTCTTTTGCGCGGTGATCCGGGTGCTGGAATCAAGGGTTTTTGCTGCTGTGCCGGACTCGCCGCCCTGCTCTGCGCTGCTGTCGGCTGCGCTGTCCTGGCTTTCGTCATCGGTTTCGGCGTCCGGATCCTGCTCTGCTTCGGCATTGGAATTTTGCGTGTTGCCCATGCCCATCCCGCTGCTGTTGCCCAGGCCGCCGCTGCTGTTCATGCCGCCGCTGCCCATGCCGCCAGCGCTGCTGCCGGAGTTGAGCGAAGCCATGGTTTTGGTGCGCAGGCCCGGCGCAACTTTCGCTGCCGCGTCGTCCTTGATCGCGCCATTGCCGTAGATCTGCCGCAGGTACTTGGCCAGGTCGGAAGCTTTCATGTTGCGCACGTCGTAGACGTACATTTGCGGCTCGTTGCCGCCGCCTTCGTCGATGGTGTGAATCCACTCGCCGACTTCGCGCAGGTACTCGGGCTGCGACGAGATCGCCACAATCGAGTTGGTCCGCTCCACCGGCAGGAAACGCACCATGCCCGCCAAGGGCATGCCGCTGTCGGGACCGAACATTTTCTGCAGCTCGGGCATCAGCTCGCCCACCGACGCACGTTGCAGGCCGTACACGCCCACCGACATACCTTTGAGCCAGTCCACGTCGAAGGTGTCGATGGTTTCCTGATAGTTGGCCAATTCGTCCGGCGTACCGGCCAGGCTCAACACATTGCGCGCCGGGTCCACCAGCAGGAAGGCGTTTTCCCGGGCGAACGGCTTGAGCAGCTTCTGCATTTCCGTGGCCGAGATGTAGCGCAGCGGAAACAGCCGCGCGGACATGCCGTTGGAGGGCTGCGCCACGGCCATTTCCGGCACCAGCTTGCCAGCCACCGCCTGGCTGGCGGGCAGGATCACGTAGCGATCACCCTGTTTGATCATGGCGTTGTCGGTCCAGGACAGCAGGGTTTCCAGAATCGACAGCGCCTGCTTCTTGTTCACCGGTTTGGAGGTCGAAAAACTCACGTCGCCCTTCACGCCCTGGGCGATGCTGTAATTCTCGTGCAGCAGGTCGCCCATGACGCTGTTGATCACCGCTTCAATCGGCTGATTGGTGAAGTTGAAGACGATATCGCCGCTTTCCCCGGCCCGCGCCGCCGGTGCCGCTGCCGGTTTACGCACGAACTGTTGATTGCCACGGATCAACTGCCGCGAAGGCGCGGTAGCGGCCTGCGGTTGCTGGGTATCGGCTGGCGGCAATTCGCTGCGCGGGTCTACCGGGGCACGTTGCGAACCGGTGCCTTGCAGGGCCTCGCGCATCAGGCCGTCATCCTGATCGACAGAGCTGGGGGTAGACGCGCAGCCGCCAAGGGCGACAGCGGTGGCAAGGCAAAGCATGGGGGTGCGCAAGGTGGCTATGTTACGAACTCCTGGAAAAGTAGCGATCACGGGGTGGACTCACGGGGAAGAGAAATCGGGGGTGTATTGGACGGCGGCGGCAAACGCGGCGCGCGCAGGCTCAGGGTCTGGGTGCGGCCGTCGGAAAAAAATTCGGCTTGCGTCGGGGTCAGCTTGTCGAGCTTCCAGCCGTTGGGCAGCGCCTGGCCCTGGTGTATTTTCAGGGGCGGGCCATCGGCGCGCTTGATCAGCGCCACGCGCAGCTCGCCGTCGATCATCACGCCGGTCAGGGTCAGACCGGCCAGATTGGAAACCTGAGTCTGCTGGGTGGAACGGTCGGGGCTGCGATCCGTGCTGAACAACGGCACTTGCCAGGTGGCCGACAGGCTTTGCAGGCTGGCGTCGGGCGCGACATGGGTTTTGCCCGCGTCGTCGATCAGGTTGCGCGGCGCTCTTTCCGGCAACCAGTCGGGGGAATCTGCCACGCCGCCAAGAATGCCGGCGATCAGCAAAGCCAGAATCAGCGCGACGCCCAGCAGGCTCATTTCAGCAGCCCGTAATGAACCGATCATGGGGCGGTCTCCACAATGGCGGCCGGTTGCAGATAACCGCGCACCAAGAGATGCGCCACCAGCTTGCCGGCGCCGCCTTTGGCCGGGGCGTTGGCATCGCGGCGCACGCTCATTTCATCGACGAACAGAAACGGCCGCTGGTATTCCAGCTCGTGCAGAATCGCCGTCAGCGGCTCGATGCCGCATTCCAGGGTAAGGCTGACTTTGACCTGTCGATACGGCTCGGCGCCATCCTGTTCCGGGGTGATCGGCATGCGCTGGGTCAGGCTGCAACCGGCGCCGGTGCTGGCGTGGCGGTTGATCAGGTCGGCAATGCGCTGCATCAGGTCGGCGGCGACGGCGCTGGGATCTTCACCGGGCAACAGGCTGGTGCTGCTCGCCGGATCGTTGCGGGCTTGCTCCAGTTGTTGTTTCAGCGAATCGCCCTGGCGCAGCAGACCGCCATAACGTTGCTGCTGTTCACGCAACTGCTCGGCCTGCTCGTTCATATTCCGCAGCGGTCCGGCAAACCAGCTGTCAACGAACAGCCAGTAGCCGGCGCCGAGCAGCAGTGCCAGCACGATCAACGCCGCGCCGCGACGTTCACGGGGTGTCAGTGGTCGGCGCATCGGCGGCCTCCTGATGCAGGTGGGCGCGCAAGGAAAAATGATCCTTGCCGGTTTGCGCGTCGGGTTGAATCACGCCCTGGAACTGCGCGTTCTCCAGGCTGTGGCAATCCTTGATGCGCGCGATCAAGGCGCTGGCCTTGGCGCTCTGCCCGGAGAAGGACACTTCGGCGCTGTCATTGATTTCCAGTTGGTCGATCCAGGTGTCGCGCGGCAGGCAAGCGGTCAGCTCGTTGAGCAGCGCGGCCAGCGGCGGCTGGGCGGCTTTGCGGCGGATCAGGTAATTGGCGGCGCCACGGGTGTTGGTCAGTTGCTGACGGATTTTCTGCACTTCGGCGACTTGGGATTTCTGCGCCCGGACCGTGTTTTCCATCTCGGTCAATAGCCGCTGACGGTCGTCGAGCCACAGCAGCATGGCGGCGACCAGCAAGCCGCCGCACAGCCAGGCGAGTTTGCGTTGCAGGCCCAGACCGCTGCGGCGCTGACGCGGGCGCAGCGGAATCGGCAGCAAGTCGATGCCCATGCGCTGGCCATCACCCCCGCCGACATCCACGGCATGGGGTTGCAGGCCGAGGGTCGCGCATTCGGCGAGGATCTGATCCAGCCGCTCGCGCAAAATCGCCACTAGCGTGACCTCAATCGAAGCGGCGTTGCGGCGTTCCTGACGCGCCACGAAATACAGTTGCGAAGCGTCGAACGGGGTAAAGCGATCCAGCTCGTAACCAACCACCGTGGCCAGATTGCGCGCGGCTGCCAGGGGCAGTTGCAGGGTTTGTATTAGCACCGCCGAGGGTGGCAGGAGAAGAATCTGCTGCACCTCGGCAGGCAGCACCGGCAACGGCGCGGTCAACGGCCAGGCGTGCAGCTGCTGCGGCGTGTCGTGGATCAACAACCGTTGCAGTTTCTGCGGCAGGCAGGCACGCAACTCGACCAGCCACAAGTACCAACCGCGTTGCAGCAGACTGCCGCGCCACTCCTGGGCGATGCGTTCGACCAGGGCCAATACCGGCGCTGGCAGCGTCGTCAGCCGCGCTGAAATAAATCGATTCATTCTTGCCAACGCAGCACCCGATAAGGCTGTGCGCTTCCCTCCGATGGGCTCAATAAAACAGTGGTTTGCAAACGGGCCGCAAAGCCGCCCGTGCGTTGTGCCCGACTATCGATCATCAATACCTGGCCCGCATCAGCGCCAACCGCGCTCTGATTGGGCAGGTTCAACGCCCGGCGCACCAACCCCGAAGCAAAGGCCGGATCGGGCCGATCCATCCCGCTCCATAAGGTCACTTCCGGCAGCAGGCGCAGGTAAAGCGCCTGAGTCATGCCCGGCAGCTGACGCACTTCTTCAATCACCCGCAACGGCGGCGAGCCATTGCCCCGTCGACCGTTCAGTGCCTGAGCCATGGCCGCGGCCTGGTCTTTACCTGCCCCGCACGCCTGCGCCACTCGCGCGATATCGCCCACCACCGCGCTGTTCAAATCCAGCTTGCCGCGTTCGCTGCGCACGCTGACCAGCAGCTGCGCGTCATCGAAACGCAGGGCGATGTCCCGGCCATCGGCGATCCAGCGCTTGCGCTGGGCCGGATCGGCCAGCCCTTGCACCGCCAGCGCCAAACCCGCTTCGGCGGCCAACAGCGCTTGGGTGTGCTGACGGGCGAACAGCGCCTGACGGGTTTCCAGCTGCACCCAACCGGCCAACCCGCCCAGCAACAAACTGAGCAAGGCCAGCGCCCACAGCACCAGCAACAATGCGACGCCCCGTTCGTGCTTCATTGGCCGCCCGCCCCGCCGGACAGATCCAGACGCAAGGCCACCACTTCCGCCAGCCACGGCACCGGCCCGTTGACCTTGGCGTCGATCCGCACAGCGCGGGGCAGACGCGTCGGCCACGGCCAATCACTGATCCAGCCGGTCGCTTCACCTTTGGGTGACACGCCGCGATAGCTGAGTTGCAGCTCTTCAACGTCATGCACCAGCACTTGCGGGTCGCCCCAGGGTTTGGCGACGGTGCCGTCGGCGCTGGACTGAACCTGAGCGAACGCCACTTGCAAATCACCGCCCTTGAGCTCCAGCGTATGCAGCTGAATCCCGCCGCCCAAGGTGCCGGGCAAGGTGGCCACGAACTGCAAACGTTGCGCCGAGCCGACAAAAAAACCGCTGCTTTCGCTGTCGTCTTCCGAACTGTCCAGCGGCAACGCCTGGCCGATGGAACTGCGCAAAAAGCGCTGCGCCGCGCGCATTTCGTCCAGACTGGTGGTGTAACGCTGCGCCTTGAGCACCGCGCGATTGGCACCCAGCAATGCGCCGCCGACCAAGGTCAGCAGCACGCCCATCAGGCTCAGCACCAGCAGGATTTCCAGCAGCGTGAAGCCGCGCTGGCGCTGCTTCACGCGCCCGCCTTGTCAGTCAGCCCGCGCAGCTTCAGCGTGCTGAAAGTCGCCTTGCGACGCGCTTCACTGACGGTCAGGTCCAGGCGAAACAAACGCGCCTGACCAGCCTTGGTGGGCTGCTGACTGATCTCCAGCTGCCAGTTGATGTCGCCGTCGAGGACGCCGTTGCGCGTACCACTACGCAACGGCCCGGCGGCTTCCTGATCGAACACCGTGCGCGCCGCGTGACTGAGTCGATCGCTGCGCGACACCTGTTGCAACGAGCGCGCGCTCTGACCGAAGGCAACCAGCAACACGCTGCTGCACACCGCCATGACGGTCAGTGCAGCCAGCATTTCCAGTAAGGTAAAACCTGTCTGGGCGTTGCGTTTCATTGCAACGCCTTGGACTGCACACTGCCCGTCAACCAACCGATATCGATGCGCCAACGACGATCTCCATTGGCCAGCATCACATTGCCGCCGGTCGAACCACCATCGGGATAAAACTCCACGGTCGAACCCATCTCGGCAGCGGTCTGCAAGGTGACCTTCAGCTGCGCAGGCCATTGACGCATCGGTTGGCCCGGCGCCTGAAAGGCTTTTTTGCGCAGATCGAACACGGTTCTGGCCGGTTGCCCGGTGACAATCGCATTGACCCGGGTTGCCCTGAGCGCATCAACCATCTGCCCGACCGCCTGCCGTTCCCGGGCCGCGTGCAAGCCTTGTTGCAAGCCGAAACCCACCAGGCCAACGGCGATGCTCATCAAAACGATGACCACCAGCATTTCCATCAGCGTGAAACCACGGCTCGCAGCAGGCATTCGCATAAAACGGGTTATTCCCAGTTGCCAAGGTCAGCGCTGTAACCTTCGCCGCCCGGCTGGCCGTCCTGACCATAGAAAATCAGATCAAAAGTGCCGTGCTGGCCGGGGAAGCGATAACCGAAGGCGTGACCGAACGGGTCTTTGAGGTCCGATGGCTTGGCATACGGGCCCGCCCAGCCAGCAGCATTGCCGGATTTTTCCACCAGCTGTTGCAGGCTTTTCGGCGGCGACCCGACGTCCAGGCCGTAGCTTTCGATTTTCATGCCCAGGCTGGCCAATTGCGCCTTGCCCGCGCCGTATTTGCCCTTGTCGACGTTACCGCCCACCTGGCGCACGACAATCGTCGCCACGATGCCCAGCAGGACGATGACCGCAAGCATTTCCAGCAGGGTGAAACCGCCTTGTTTGCGGCTGGATACAGCGTTGAATCGGGTACGGCTCATTGCGTTGAATCCTCAAGTTTTCCAATTCAGATATTGCTGGTCAGGCTCATCAGCGGCAGCATGATGGCGAGCATGATCACCGCCACCATCGCAGCCATGACCACGGTCAGGGTCGGCACCAGCGCCGCGAGCATGCGGTCGATGCCGCGCTTGGCCTCGACGTCGAACACATCGGCAACCTTGAGCAGCATGCTGTCCAGTTCACCGGCCTGTTCGCCGACTTCAATCATTTGCAGCGCCAGGTCCGGCAGCAGCGGTTGCGCACCGAACGCGCTGGCCAGGGTGCCGCCGCCTTTGACCGATTCCGCGGCCTGCGCCACTTGCGCCTGCAACGCGCGGTTGGTGCAGACCTGTCGGGCGATCACCAACGCTTGCAGCAAGGCCACGCCGTTATGCAGCAGCGTGCCGAGGGTTCGCGCCAGACGCGCCGCTTCAATGCGCTGCAACAACGGACCAATGATGCGGATGCCCAGCAAACGCCGGTCGTTGCGCTCGCGGCGTTGCGGGTCGCGCATGCCGATTCGCAACGCCCAGATCGAGCCAATCAGGCCGACCAGCACTGCCAGACCATACGCACTGAGGAACTGGCCGAGGGCCAGGATCACTTCGGTGATCATCGGGATCGGCACGCCCAGATCCTTGAAGATCGGCACAAACTGCGGCACGACATAGGCCAGCAGCAAGGCCAGCGAACCGAGCACGCCGACCACCAGAAACGCCGGATAGATCAGCGCATTGATCACTTCGCCGCGCAGCAACTGGCTGCGTTCCAGATAATCGCTGAGCTGACGCAGGGTGCTTTCCAGCGCGCCGCCAGCTTCACCGGCGCGGACCATGCTGATGTACAAGGCGGAGAACTGGCTGCCCTCCTCTTCCAGCGCCACCGACAACGGCTTACCGGCTTTGACTTGTTCGCGAATACGTTCGATGAGGACACGGGTTTGCGGCTGGCCGGGTTGCTTGAGCAGAATGCCCAGGGAGCGCTCCAGCGGTTGACCGGCGCCGAGCAAGGTCGCCAGTTGCTGGGTGAAACTGACCAGCGCCGCGCCATTCAACAACCCGCCGCCAAAGGCGTTGCGCAAACCGCCGATGCCCGCTGCTTCTATATGCAGGACCATCAGGCCGCGTTTTTGCAGGGCCGCTACCGCTGCAGCCTGATCCTTGGCATCGAGGTTGCCGTTCTGCGCAGCGCCCTGGCTGTCGAGGGCGCGGTATTTGAACAGGCTCAATTGCCTTCACCCCGCGTCACGCGCAGCACTTCTTCAAGGGACGTCACGCCGGCAACCGCCTGGCGCAAGCCTTCTTCGTGCAGGGTACGCAAGCCGCCGCGTCGCGCGGCCTGTTCCAGGGTCGCCGCGTCGGCGTGGCGCATCAACAGGCTGCGCAGTTCTTCATTCATGACCAGCAATTCGGTGATCGCGCTGCGGCCGTGATAACCGCCGCCCGGAGCATCGGCGCGCGGCCGGTACAACAGGATCGGGCGTTCGTCGGTAAAACGATCAAGCCCGTGTTCTTCAATCAATTCAGGCGGCGCTTCGAACGATTCACGCGTGGCCGGATCAAGGCGGCGCACCAGACGCTGGGCGAGGATGCCATTCACGGTGGAGGCAATCAGGTAGCTTTCAACGCCCATGTCCAGCAAGCGGGTGATACTCGCCGCCGCGCTGTTGGTGTGCAGGGTCGACAGCACCAGGTGACCGGTCAGCGACGATTGAATGGCGATGCGGCAGGTTTCCAGGTCGCGCATCTCGCCGATCATGATCACGTCCGGATCCTGACGCACGATGGAACGCAGCGCGCCGGCGAAGTCCAGGCCGATGGCCGGTTTGACCTGAATCTGGTTGATGCCTTCGAGCTGGTATTCCACCGGGTCTTCAACGGTGATGATCTTGCGCTCGGCGGTGTTGAGCCGCGACAGCGCGGTATACAGCGTGGTGGTCTTGCCGGAGCCGGTCGGGCCAGTGACCAGCAAAATACCGTGGGGACGTTCCAGCACTTCGAGAAATTCATCGAGACGCTCGCCATCGAAACCCAGGCTTGGAAAGTCGAAGTTGATGGTCTGCCGATCCAGCAGCCGCATCACCACCGACTCGCCGAAGCTGGTGGGCACCGTGGACACCCGCAAATCCAGCTCTTTACCCTGGATGCGCAGCATGATCCGGCCATCCTGCGGCAACCGGCGTTCGGCAATGTCCAGCCGCGCCATGATTTTCACTCGGGAAATCACCGCCGCGGAGGAACTCGACGGCGGCGCTTCGGCTTCGTGCAGCACGCCATCGATGCGATAGCGCACCTTGAGCTGGCTTTCAAAGGGTTCGATGTGAATGTCCGAAGCGCGATTTTCCACCGCACGCTGCATGATCAGGTTGACCAGGCGGATCACCGGCGCTTCGGACGCCATGTCTTTAAGGTGCTCGATGTCCTCAAGGGCACCGCCCTCTTCGTCGAGGTTCTCGATCAAGGTGCCCATCGCCGAACGGCCCTGACCGTAATAGCGCTCGATCAGGGTTTCCACTTCATTGCGCGGCCCGATGGACAGCCACACCGGCACGCCGCAGGCATAAGCGATGGCTTGAAACGGATACAAAACGCTGGGATTGGCCGCCAATACCCGCAGCCCGCCCTGACTCCAGCCCACCGGCACCAATTGGTACTGGCGCATGAAGCGTTCGGTCAGGGCTGGCAGCGGATCCAGCAAGGGTGGCGCGGAATCGGCGAGCAGCAGCGGCGCATCCAGCAACGCCGACCAGGCTCGAGCCAATTCGAATTCGGAAACCAGCCCCAGGCGCGTCAACAGCCCGAGCAGTTCGGTGCCATCGGACTCCTGGGCCAGACGGCGGGCGCGCTCCAGATCCACGGTTTTCAGACCGGCATTTTCCATCAGACAGGCACAGACCTGCTCGGCATCGGGAATCAGCAATCGGGAAGCATCGACGGGGACTAGCGGCATGGGCACGGACATCTGTGTAAATCGAAGGAGCAGTGTTCGCAGCGCGCCCTTGAAACAATCGAGCGTGAATCAAGGGAGCCTGCGAGCAGGAATCTCAAAGCGCTATCAATTCGGCGCTTTTTGAGTCGTGGTGGTCTTGGTGGTGCTGCTGGTTGGGCGACCGCCTTTGGTGGTTTGGGTCTTCTGCTTCTGCACGGCTTTGGCGTCGTGAGTCTGGGTCAGCACGGTGGAGTCGGTAGCACCGGACTTTGCATCGGCGTCGGTTGCATCAGCGGCCATGGCAGCACCACAAAGCGCAAAACCCAAAACAACACCTGCACCGATCAAGGGCAACTTCATAAACAATCTCCACACACAAATATATTGAATAGGCACAAGAACATCCTGAGCAGCTCAGGACATTTCCCTGCAACTTAACTAGAACTCCGGCACAAGGCCATCAGATGAGCCGCCCTGCGCTGAAAATTCTTAAACCAATCGACCAGTAGGTTTAGCGAGAGTTCAAATTTGTAAGCAAAAAATTCCAAAAACCATTCAAAAGCGATCTGAATGAGCTTTTGTTTGACTTTTTATGACAAGAATTGTCTTAATTATGCCGCTAGCGCCCTGCCAAACCCATTTTTATGATGGCACTTTGATAGCGCGCAAGAAGTGCAACTTAGACAATTCTTATAATATTAAATCGTCGAAATTAACCACTTATTGCAATGAGCCATCATGCTCAAAGTTGCGACAGTGGCCAACTATTGCCTGTAGAAACGTAACACACTTTGTCGGGATAACTACTTCCCGGCCATGAATTTGAATGAGCTGTTGTCGGAGATACACATGAACAAACGGAAAATGATTGGCGCCCAGTCGGCCTTGGCCCTGCTGGCGTTGGCGGTGTCGCAAGTCTATGCGGCGACCAGCCCTGCGCTGAACGAAGGCATGGTCACGCGAGCGGAAAAAGCCGCTGACAAGACCCTGGCCAAAATGACCATGGAAGAAAAACTGGCCTATATCGGCGGCACCGGCGGCTGGGACGTCAAGCCACTGACCCAGTACGGCGTTCCGCAGATTCACGGCGCCGACGGCGGCGTCGGTGTGCGTTACACCAGTGAAGGCAATGATCAGGGCGTGGTTTACCCGTCCGGCCCGAACCTGGCCGCAACCTGGAACCCGCGTCGCGCCATCGACCTGGGCCGCGCTTTGGGTTATGACACTGCTTCCGGTGGCTACCAGTTCATTACCGGCCCTGGCGTCAACCTGTACCGCATGCCGTACAGCGGCCGTGCCTTCGAATACCTTTCCGGTGAAGATCCGTTCCTCGGCGCCAGCCTGGGTCCTGCGGTCATCAACGGCATTCAGTCCCGTGGTGTCTGGGCCAACGCCAAGCACTTCGCGGCCAATGACCAGGAAAGCAATCGCTTTCACCTGAATGAAATCATCCCCGAGCGCGTCTTGCGCGAGATGACGCTGCCTGCTTTCGAGTCCGTCTCGAAGAACAGCAAAGTGGCGATGATGATGTGCGCGTTCCAGAAGATCAACGGCGAATTCGCCTGTGAAAACCAGCACGTGATGCGCGAGATCCTGAAGACCGAATGGGGCTATCCAGGCTTCGTCCAGAGCGATTACAACGCTGTGGTCAACGGCTTGAACGCCGCCCAGGCGGGTACCGATCTGGACATGATGGGCTATCAGATGAATAGCACCATTCTCAAGCCATTCCTGGACAGCGGTGAACTGACCAGCGCGACCATCGATGACAAGGTCCGTCGCATTCTCAAGCAGATCTACCTGTACAAGTTCGACAGCAAAGCGCCGTTGACCACCCACAACATGAACAGCGCCACCAGCAACCGTGTCGCCCTGAACGCGGCACGTGAAGGCATCGTGCTGCTGAAAAACCAGGACAGCCTGCTGCCGCTGGACGCCAAGAAAGTCAAAACCATCGCGGTGGTCGGCAGCCTGGCCAAATATGCGCCGCCAACCGGTTTTGGTAGCGCCAACGTCATGGCCGCCAACTACATCAGCGAGCTGAGCGGCCTGCAACAGATCGCCAAAGGCGCCAAGATTGAGTTCATCGACGGCCTGTCCCTGGACCCGACCACGACGAACTGGACCAGCACCGACACCAACGGCAAGCGCGTAAAAGGTCTGAAAGCCGAGTTCTTCAGCAACGCCAACTGGTCCGGTGACCCATCGGTTACCCGCACCGACACCCGCGTCAATCTCGACTGGTCCGACGGCAAGCTGCCAAGCGCCGATGACGCGTACAGCACCGGCAATACCTCCACCGATTACAACGGTCAGACCAGCGGCGATATTACTGGCGATGATTCCAACACCTCGATCCGTTACAGCGGCCAGTTCACTCCGGCCGTCAGCGGCGACCAGGTGTTCAAGGTGCGTGCCGACGGCGCGATTCGCCTGTGGGTCAATGGCAAGCAGATCATCAACAATGGTGATGGCAAGCCGCTGATCAACAACAGCATCCCGCCGACCATTCCGCAGTTCGCCAAGGTCAATCTGGAAGCCGGCAAGGCCTACGACATCAAGCTGGAATACTCCCGTCGTCCGGGCTACCTCTCGACAATGGGCGGCATGGTAGGCGTGCAGATGAGCTGGGCATCCCTGGCTGCGCCGCAGGATCTGTCCAAGTACGACGCAGTATTGGTCGCCGTGGGCAACAACAATGAGTACGAAGGTGAAGGTTTCGACCACAGCTTCGATCTGCCGGAGTTCCAGGGCGAGCTGATCCAGAGCATCGCCAAGGTCAACCCGAACACCGTGGTCACTATGCACGGCGGTACTGGTCTGAAGATGAGCGACTGGATCGATCAGGTTCCGGCTGCCCTGCACGCGTTCTATCCAGGTCAGAACGGCGGTCAGGCCCTGGCCGAGATTCTGTTCGGCAAGGTCAACCCGTCGGGCAAGCTGCCGATCAGCATCGAACGCAACATCGAAGACAACCCGACCTACGCGACTTTCCCGAAATTCGACAATGCCGAAACCCTTTCCGAGATGAGCTACAAGGACGACTTGTTCCTGGGCTATCGCGGTTACGAGAAGAACGGCACCAAGCCGCTCTACCCGTTCGGTTACGGCCTGTCGTACACCACGTTCGGCTACAGCAACATCAGCGTGACGCCAGGTGTCGCAGTGGGCAACACGCCGATCAAGGTGTCGTTCGATCTGACCAACACCGGCAAGGTCGGTGGTTCGGAAGTGGCCGAGCTGTATGTCGGTCAGCAGAATCCGAAAGTCGAGCGCGCACTCAAGGAACTCAAGGGCTACAAGAAAGTGTTCCTGAATCCGGGCGAGAGCAAGCACGTGACCATCGAGCTCAACGACCGTTCGTTGGCCTACTACGATGTGACCAGCAAGCAATGGGTCGTGGACGCAGACAGCTTCAATCTGTCGGTGGGCGCTTCGTCGCAGGATATTCGCCTGAACGCCAAGCTGGTCAACCCGTTCCGTCAGGAACTGTCGACCACCACCAGCAACCCGCTGCCACG
>Ga0247814_10001287_pt1 | contig 15096 bp, 17 predicted proteins | sample UWRJL179409R1_FD_179947 | JGI IMG/M metagenome (GOLD analysis project Ga0247814, IMG submission 179947) | Plant litter microbial communities from Arlington Agricultural Research Station in Wisconsin, United States - UWRJ-L179-409R-1 | ecosystem: Environmental > Terrestrial > Plant litter >...
GTTGACTCGACCGCGGCGGGGTCGACGTAGGCCATGGCTATCGGGTAGCCGAGGGTGGGCGACAGCGCGCCGCTCGTGATGACGCCAACCTCGCGGTCGCCGTCGAAGACCGGGTAGCCGGCGCGCCCCGCGCGCTTGCCCTCGGTCGTCAGACCAACAAGCTGACGGGCATCGGATGCCGGGCCAGCTTCAATCGCAGACCTACCAACGAAGTCCCCCTCCTTCGCTAGCGCGACAACCCGGCCGAGACCGGCCTGCACCGGGAACGTGTCGACACCGAGCTCGTGGCCGTACAGCGGCATCCCTGCTTCGAGGCGAAGCGTGTCGCGACTCGCCAGGCCAGCGGGGCTGAGGGCCTCGCCGCCGGCCTCGCGCAGCGCCTGCCACAGGGCGACGGCCTGGGCGACGCCGATGTAGAGCTCGAAGCCGTCTTCGCCGGTGTAACCGGTGCGGGCGACGAAGCAGCGACCGCCCTGCCAGGTGGTCTCGTGACCCCAGTAGTACTTGAGCTCGCTGAGGTCGTCGCCGATGACCTTCTCGACGATGCCGCGCGATACGGGCCCCTGCACCGCGATGAGCGAGACGATGTCGCTCTCGTCGGCCACAGCAACCTTGAAGCCGGCAGTGCGCTCTTGGAGGGCCTGCACGACCGCGTGGCGGTTGCCGGCGTTGGCGACGACAAGGTAGGCCGACGGCAGGTCGCCGCCGCGGTAGACGACCAAGTCGTCGATGATGCCGCCCTCCGCGTTGAGCAGCAGCGAGTACTTCGCCTGCAGCGGGGCGATGGCAGAGAGCTTGCCAGCGAGGGCGAAGTCGAGAAAGGCGGCGGCATCCGGCCCGTCGACGCGAATCTCGGCCATGTGCGAGATGTCGAAGATGCCGGCGCTCGTGCGAACGGCATGATGCTCTGCGAGGTCAGACCCGTAGCTGACCGGCATCTGCCAGCCCGCGAAGTCGGTGAAGCTCGCACCAGCGTCAACGTGAAGCTGGTGTAGCGGACTGTATCGATCGGACACGGAGTTCTCCTAGGCGTGGAACGCGGGCAGAACTCCCTCTCTGTCATCTGCCTGAGAGCTTCGCTGGGTTGCAGCTTTCACCGTGGGCGGGCCCTCGAGGGACCTCTTTTCAGAGCGGCCTAAACGATGCGGTACATGAACCTGAGAGATTGGCAGGGAGGCTTGCTCCTTCGGTGTCCGATACGTCCTTCGTCGAGAAGGCAAGCACCGGACTCTCCCGCACTGTGTTGAACGGCCCGATATTCGATTGTGCGCCCAGCCTAGCAAAGCGCGTGTTTCGGGCATGCTACGTAGACAGACTCTTCCGCAGCCGTTCATCGAGCGATAGATTGCGCGGCATGCGCAGATCCGTGCTGAGCTCCACCGCCCTCGCCCTGCTCGCCGTCGCAGCCTTGCTGACCATGACAGAGCTCGACCGGCTGGTGGGCGGTGCGCTCGCCATCGACGGCCACACCCACCGGCTCTCGACCGTGTTGGGTCCGCTGGCCTTGACCGAGATGGAGGCGTGGGCCGACTGGCGCACGGCGGCGTTCTCGCCGACGCTGTTCATCATCCTGCACGCGGTTGTTGGCCTGGTCTTCACTGCCTGCGCCGCGGTGCTTGCGCTGCGCTTCGGGGTGCCGCGCCGGCTGGTCTATGCCCTGGTTGCCCTCGCGGTACTGCAGGCTCTGCTGGTGGTTCTCGGCCTGGCGATCCCGGTGGCGATCGTCGCTACCGTTCGCTGGGCGGTGCTTCTCGGTGGCGCCCTGTTCACGGCGCTGAGCCCGCCGACTGCCACCCGCCTCCGTACCTTCCTGCCGGCGGCCCTGCAGGCACTCTATGCACAGCGACTCAGCGCGATCGTCGTCGTCGTCGTCATGGCCGCGATTTCGCTCGTCGGCCGTGACGGGGTGTTCGAGCAGGTGCCCGACGTCTACCGCGGCTGGGTCGGCTACCCGGTCGACGGGGTGCCGTACTTCAACCTCGCGGCAGCGGGCTTCTCGCTGCTCGCCTTCACTGTCACCGGGGTGGGCCTGTTCGCCCTTGGTCGCCAGCGCGCTCGTCACTACAGCCGATTGGATGCCACCAGCACCCGCGAACCCGCCTCCGTGATTCCATGGCTGGCCTTCGCCCTCGCGGTTGCCGCGGTCGCGCTGGTGGTCGGAATCGCCACCGGGGGCCACTCGATCGATCCGCTCACCCTGACGCTGTTTCTCGCGGCGGTGCTGGCGGTGCCGCTGGTCTCGCTGCTGCTGCGTCTGCTGCACTTCGCCCCCGCCGCACCGCTGGCGAGCGCCGTGCTCAGCCCGCGCGCCGACTCGGTGCGGCAGGCCGGCGACCTGCTCGTCGCGGTGTGGATCGCGGTCGCCGCGTTTGGTCCATTCAAGGCCTTCCTGTCGCCGATACTGCTCAATGCGACCGGCGCCTTCGAGGGCACACGACTGCCGCCCGCCTTCGCGTGGATCATCCCTCTCGCCCTGCTCTGGCTCGTCGCCGGTGTGCTGCTGCCGGTCGGCTTCCGCGCGCTCGTGGCGCGGTTTCACGACCGGGTCGACGCGATCGTTGCACATACGCAGGGCTCCACGGCGACCCCGACCGCCGTCATCGCGTCAGCGATCTCGAGCACCGAGGCCGGCTCGTCGACGGCCCGCTGGCTCACGGTGCTCTCGCGGGTCTTCCTCGCACTCGGCGCGGCGATCGTCATCGCCTTCCTGCTCTTTCCGCGCCCGCTCGGCTACGCCATCGGACCAGTCGCAACCCTCGTGCTGCTCATCGGCTGCTGGACCATGATCATCGGCACGCTCGTGCTGCGGCTCGGCCAGCAGCAGCCCCTGCCCGTCTTCCAGCTGCTGCGGCTGCGAGCCACACCGGTGGTGACCCTGCTCGTGCTGCTGCCGATCGTGCTCACGTCGATCGACGGCGCACCCGGTCTGCACGCGATCCAGACCGGCAGCGGCGAGCCGTCGCCGCGGCAGAACCTGCGGCAGGCGGTCGACAGCTGGTACCAGAGACAGGACTGCGCCCTCACCCTCGACGACGGCACCACGGTCGCGCCCATGCTGCTCATCGCTGCCCACGGCGGCGGCATCCGCGCCGCGACGTGGACGGTCGACGTGCTGCGCGAGCTGCCGCGCGACGGCGACTGCGCGGCCAACGCCGCCCTTCTCGCCAGCGGGGCGAGTGGCGGCAGCGTTGGCCTCAGCGCCTTTCGCGAGGCGGGCAACACCCGCAGCGCAGAGAACATGAGCACGATCGACCTCTCTGGGCCGGGTGCGCTCTCTGCCGACGTGGCGGGTCTGCTCGCCGGCGATCTCGTCGGCAGTGTCACGGGCATCCGCGTTCCAAGCCCCGGTGCTGACGGCAGCTGGTACTGGCAGGACCGCACCGCCCTGCAAGAGCTCACCTGGCAGCACGACGCCCCGCAGTTCGCAGAGCAGTACGACACGACGGTGCAGGCGCCGACCGGCTTTCTCATTCTCAACTCGGTCGACTCGATCTCGAACTGCAAGGTGATCATCTCGCAGGTCGACCTCACCCCGGGCGACCCATCGAAAGCACAGTGCAACGGTGCGGATGCCGAGCTCTCGAACACGATCGACCTGCAGGACTACCTCGGAGAGTGCATCACCGACCTCACGTGGGCGACGGCAGCCGAGCTCAGCGCCCGCTTTCCGTTCATCAGCCCCGCCGGACGCATCAGCAACGACACCCTGCCCGCCGACTGCAACACCGTCAGCGACATGCAGCTGATCGACGGCGGCTTCGCCGAAAACAGCGGTCTCGGCACGATCAGCGACATCTCACCGGAGCTCATGCAGCTCGTGGTTGCCCTCAACGCGAAGGCCAACGGGGCCGACAAGCCGTTCGTCGTGCCGCTCGTGCTCTACATCGCGAATGACAGCGGCACCGATGTGACGGCGGCTCCGGATTCGACTCGGCCCGACATCCTCATTCCCCTCGGAGCGATCGGGGCTGCCCCCGCGGCGCTCAACACGCCCGCCGCCTGGCTCACTCGCCTCGGCTCGGCGATCGACGGGGCGTGCCCGCCCGCGTCGCCCACGTGCGAATCCGCGGTCTCGGGGGTGCACGAGCTCGTGCCAGAGGGCATCGCCGTCGTCTCGCCGTCGACAAGCCCGGCGGTCTCTGTGCCGCTCGGCTGGACCCTCAGCGCCTTCAGCCGCAGCCGCCTGCGCCTCGAGGCGATCGAGCAGGCGCGGTGCGGGGCGGTCGACGCAGAGAACCCCGACGAGCCGTGTCTGGCGGGTGGTGGCTATGGACGCTACGGCGACATTCTTGACCTGTTCAGCAATGGCTGAACGACCGGCCTAGGCTGGAGGGATGCCCGAAAGAATCACGATGTACGGCGCCAGCTGGTGCTCCGACTGCCGCCGCTCCAAGGCCCTGCTCGACTCGGAGGGCACGGACTACGACTACGTCGACATCGAGCAGAGTGCCGAGGGCGCCGACGCAGCGAAGGCGATCAGCGGACGCCTGAGCATTCCGGTGATCGCCTTTACCGACGGCTCGTTTCAGGTGGAACCGAGCGACGCAGAGCTGCGGGCGAAGCTTTACGCCTGACGCGATCGCACCCAGCGCACGTAGAGCCCGAGAATGCGCGGCACGATCAGGTAGACCGCCAGCGGCACGATGACGAGGGTCAGCACGAAGGCGCGCAGCACCGGGTGCCAGTCGACGCTGATCGGCCCCATGAGGGTCATGCCGAGGGCGACGAGGGGAAAGATCGTGATCCACGTGGCGAGGGCGCGAACGTGAACTGACGGGATTACGGGGGCTGTGGTTGTAGCCATGAATTTCTCCAACTGTTTGGTTGGGAATAACGTACTGCGACTTCCGCAAAATTGCAACTAGGTAGTTGGAATTGATCTAGACTGACGATATGGCCTGGGATGTAGAGCGCACGAAGCAGCTGCTGCTCGACGCCGCGACCGAGGAGTTCAGCGCGTACGGCATGGCCGGCGCGCGCATCGACCGCATCGCTGCGAGCGCGGGCGTCAACAAGGAGCGCATCTACCAGTACTTCGGCAAGAAAAGCGAGTTCTTCGGCATCGTGCTCGAGCGCCAGCTCGCCGCCGTCATGGAGGTCGTGCAGATCACCGGCACCGGGGTCGAGGCCATCGCTCGATACGCCGGCGACGTCTTCGACTACCAGGTGGCGCACCCGCAGCTCGCCCGCCTCACCTTCTGGGAGGGCCTCGAGTGCGACCGCCCCACCGCAGAGGAGAAGCGCCGCGCAGCCAGCGACTCGAAGGTCGCCCTCGTTCGCGCCGCCCTTCCCCAGATAACCGAGGCGGATGCCCGCGACCTGCTGCTGACGATCCTCACCCTCGCCGACGGCTGGCAGGTGCTGCACACCCTCGACCGCCTCTACACGGGAACGGTCGCGCGGGATGCCGCTCGAAACGCCAGCCGGAAGAAGGCCGTCGTCACCGCGGTGGAGGCCCTCACCCGCGAGTTGCTCTAGTCGTCAGCCATCCGCTCGTCGACGTAGTCGGCGCGCGCCTGCAGCATGGCCTGTTGCGCGGCATCCGGCTCGTCGCCGCGGATCCAGCGGGCAAGCTCCTGCCGCATCGCCAGCAGGATCGCCAGCTGCTCGTCGATCATCACCGGGTTGCGACCGGGCATCGGGTAGAGCAGCTCGTAGTTGTTGAGCGCGTAGATGCCGTTCTGAACGAGCTGGCGAATCGCGGAATCTGGGATCAGCAGAAACGTGCGGTAGATGCGGCGGCTGTACTCCGTGTCGATCGAGAAGCCGTGCTCGGTGCCCTGCAAGCGGCGGGCGTTGTTCATGTCAGCCCACAGCTCGTCGAGAGCCTCGAGCACGGTGCGGGCGTAGCCGAGACCGCCCTGCCTGCGGGAGGCGCTGCGCTCCTCCTCACGGATTGCGTGCTGGCGCCGCCCGCGAATGCCGTCGACCACGAGGGTGGAGGCAAGGGTGATCACCGCGCCGATTGCGACGAGCAGTATCGAGGTCCAGGTTTCAGCAGTCATATCTGTGTGCAGTCATAATCAGTCGACGCGCGAGACGACCCCGCGCAGTCCCTCGATTGTGTCTCGGGCGTCTGACACGGCGCTGCGCACCGCACTCGACGAGCTGGCGGTGATTCCGGCCTCGATCGTGTCGACGTCCTTCTCCAGCTGGGCGAGGCCATCCGCCCAGTCCTCCTCGATCGACGCGGGCGCGTCGTGCTCGAGCAGCTGGCTGACGTTGAAGTTGAGCTCGACCGCGTTGCTCAGCAGGCGCCAGAAGCCGTCCTCGTCGAGCGTGATGTCGACGTCGTCGAGGTCGTCACCGAAGTCGTCGAGGTCGCGGGTGGCGACCCGCACGAAGGCCGAGTCGTCGTGATCGTCGACCTCCTCCGGCTCTGCGGTCGGCTCGTTCGGCGAGGCCGACGGGGCGGATTCCGTCGGCTTCATCGCAGAGGCGACGCCCCATCCAGCACCGAAGGCCAGCACGATCGCCAGCACCAACACCCACACGCGCACCCGAGCCGGTGGCCGCGGCGCGAGAATCGACGACGGCTGCTCGTCGAGATGGGGGCTGGCGGGCGTGTCGGTCATGGTGACAGCATGAACGACCATGAGCATCATTGCCACCCCAGAGCCCGCCGACGTCACCGGCCTGGCCAAGGAGTTTTACGACGACGACCTCAAGCACATGGGCTACGTGCCAGAGCACACGCGGGTCATGGCGGTGAACCCGGAGGCCTACGCCGCGTGGGAGACCCTCATTGGCTCGATCGCGCGCCCGCTCGGCACGCGACGCTACGAACTCATCACCCTCGCCGCCGCTGCGGGCGCCCGCAGCGAGCACTGCCTGCTCGCCCACGGCAACAAGACCCTGCGCTACATCGAGGAAGACCAGCTCACCCGCATCGCCCGCGACTACCGCTCGTCGGGGCTCAGCGACGCGGAGGTCGCCATGATGGCCTTCGCAGAGAAGGTAAGCACGGCCTCCCACGAGATGACGGATGCCGACAGCCTGACCCTGCGCGAGCACGGCTTCACCGACCGCGAGATCGTCGACATCGCCCTCGCCGCCGCTGCCCGCAACTACTTCAGCCGGGCCATTCAGGCTCTCGCGGTCGCCGTGGATGTTCCGCCCGGGCTGCCCGACTCGCTGCGCGAGGCGCTCGTCGAGGGACTCTAGAGGCTCTTCACCCAGCGCGACCAGTCGCTCTGCGGCGTGTAGCCCGCCGCAGACCAGAAGGCAGCACCGAGCTCGTTCTCGTCGAGCACCATCGCGGTGACCCTGGACATGCCGAGATCGCGCAGCCGTTGCTCGCCACGCTGCAGCAGCTCGCGGGCGATGCCCTGCCCACGATGGTCGGGGGCGACGGCCAACCGGTACAGGCCAGATCGCCAGCCGTCGAAACCCGCGATGAGGGTGCCGACGAGTGTCTCGCCGTCCACCGCGAGTTCGAGGGCCTGCGGGTCGCGGTTGATGAGGCGGTGGATTGCGTCGGCGTCGTCGGCCGGGCGACCGGAGTCTTCCGCGGCGCGAGACCAGAACTCGAGAACGGCCTCGGCATCCGTCTCGTCTGCGTGGCGGTAGGTGATCACTTCTGCAGCAGGGTCTTGCGATCGCGCCACGCAGCTGTCGACCACAGCACGCCGAGAACGAGCAGCGGCTGAAAGAGCAGGCGCACGCCGCGGGCAGTGTCAGAGTTGAGGCCGAAGGCATCAGTCTGGGTCACGAACTGGCTGATGTTGCCGGGAAAGATCGCCGTGAAGAACGCCGCCGCGGCGAGACCGACGGGCACACGGTGCTTCGGCAGAGCGACGAGTGCGGCCCCCAGCCCGATTTCAACGACGCCGGATGCGAGCACCACAAAATCCGCATCGAGCGGCAACCACTCTGGCACCTGCGCCTGAAACTCCTGTCGGGCGACGGTGAGGTGTGTCGTTCCGGCGAACAGCAGGGCGGCGCCGAAGGCGATACGGCCGATGGTGCGGGGAAGGGAGGTGCGATCTACCACGGGGGCAGACTAACCGAAGAGTCCGATCACCAGCCCGGCAAGGGCGAGGGCGAGCACGTCGTTGCCCGCCTCGATGAGCCAGACGCGCACGCCCTGGCCGCTGAACAGGCGGTGCGAGAGCGACCCCGCGGCGGTGAAGCCGATGCCGACCAGCAGTCCGGTGAGCAGGCCGCCGAGCGGGCCGAGCGGGCTGCCGTTAGCGAGTGCGACGAAGTGGATGATGCTGGCGAGCGCCACCACCTGCACGAGCGCGCCCAGCGCTGTGAGGCCGAACACGAAGGCCATGCCGTGGCGGCCGAGGCCCTCCCCCGGCGTCTCTGTGATGCCCATGAGCTTTACCCAGGTCGGGTAGAAGGTCTTCGGGCCGAACCAGATGGCACCAACAACGAAGAAGACGACGAAAGCAATGAGGATTGCTACCCAGTTGAGCTCAGTGAGGAACATGCCACCGATGCTAGACCTTTGGCTTCCCGGGCAACACTCAGGCTTCGGTATGCTCATGCCTAAATCGACTTTCAAGGGGATCACCGTGGCAGAAACAGGCAAGAAGAAGACAGTTAAGGTCGAGTCAACGACCGCAGAGGAGAAAGCCGCAGAGAAGGCTGCGACCTGGAAGCCCACCGCCGAGGCGAAGAGCTCCGCGACCACCAAGCGCGTCATCGCGATCCTGTTGTGGGCGGTTGCCATTGGTGGCGAGGCCTTCGCAATCTTCTGGGTGCTGCGTCGTCCGGCCGAGAACGGCGCATTCCCGACCTGGGCCTGGATCCTGCTGCTCGGAATCCTCGTCGCGATCGGCCTGCTCACCTTCTTCGGCGGCCAGCTGTGGAAGCAGGCCAACCGCCTCGACCCCGCCTCGAAGGAGAACAAGTTCGCCTTCTTTGTGCAGAACCAGCTCGGCGCGATCATCACGATCATCGCCTTCCTCCCGCTGATCGTGCTCATCTTTCTCAACAAAGACATGGACGGCAAGCAGAAGGGCATCGCCGGTGCCGTCGGCATCGTGCTGCTGCTCGTCGCGGGCTTCTTCAGCACCTCGCTCGACTCCCCCTCGGTTGAGCAGTACGACACCGAGACGAACCAGGTCATCGAGATCACCGGCGCCAACGAGGTCTTCTGGACCAAGTCGGGCAAGGTCTTCCACCTCTGCAACGAGGCCTCGGCCGTCAACCTCGAGTCGGCCGACAACATCATCTACTCCGGCACCGTCGCCAAGGCGCACGAGGCCGGCAAGGAGCGCCTGACCAAGCAGGTCGACCTCGAGATCGAGCAGTGCGGCTTCGACGCACCGGCAGAGGCACCGGCCGTCGAGGAGACCCCCGCGGCCGAGTAGTCACCCGAATTGCACGAACGGCGTCCGCTTCGGCGGGCGCCGTTTTGCGTTCTGGTGCTGCTGCCCGACGGCAGCGATACAACGCTCCTGAGTTGCGCCTTGTTCACCTTCCGACCGCTAGCGAAGGTGAAGTAGGCGCAAGTCAGCGAATCGGGTGTGGCTGAGGGCACCTCATCCAGCCGGATTATGTGACGGCGCCTACTCGAGAATCACACTGAACTCGCCGTGCTCGGTGCGAATGGTCACGGTGTCACCGACCTGGGTCATCGTGTACCCGCCGTCGGTGAAGGTGTAGCGCACGTCATCCACGCCTTCCGTGCTCAGCTCGTTGTCGATGAAGATGCCATCGCGCTGGCTTGCCCCCAGGGTGCAGTGGTGCCAGCAGAACTGATTCACGACGATCGAGCGGCCATCGGGCGCGGCCAACTCGGCGCGGTCTCCAGCCGCAAGGATCCAGGCGAAGAACCCCACGTAGAGAATGCCGATCGTTCCGAACAGCGCGATCAGCCCGGTGAGCGCACTGAGCGCGCCACGTCCCGCGTTCTCCAGTCGGGCGCAGGCGATTCCGAGGCCGACCATTACCGCCAACGCACTCGCGCCCAGCGCGGCGACGAACCACTGATCCCTGCCGAGCCCGATCACGAGAAAGCTGCGCACGTGCTGGATCGCGGGATACAGCGCCACCAACGCGGTCACCTGAATGGCGCCGCCAGTCGCGATCGCGAAGGGGACGTGCCACGCGGGGCGAGTTGCCATGCCTCGACGCTAGGTGGTGTCGGGCTGCGCCACGTCGGGCGCAGGGATGACATCGACAGCAGGCAGCGCCGGGTCGTCGATCGGGTGCGCCAGATCGTGCTGCCGCGCAGTTAGCAGCGGCTCCTGCCGCTAGAACCCGCAGGTGTCGTCGGTCTCGAAGCAGACCGCCACGAGGTTGCCGGTCTGCGAGTTGTACTGCACGCGCTCACCGAGCACGGTTCCGTGAATTGCGAACTCGTAGTGCTGGCCGCGATCGAGAAGCGAGTAGGTGAATACCTGGCCGGCATCGAGGATCGCCAGCAGCTCGCCATCCAGTCGAATTTCGCCGTTGTCGTCAGCGGTGAGCGTTTCTGGCAGGGTTCCGCTGCGCAGCTCGTCGGTCAGCTGCGACTGCAAGTCGTAGGCGGTGTCATACATCCGTTGCAGCTCGGGATTCTCGGGAAAGCTCTGTTGTTGCTGTTGCTGCACGAAATCCGAGGACATTACGGCCGCGCCAAGAGCGGACGCCAGAAGCCCGCCAAGGAACAGCACGACGGTGAGAGCCGACAGGATGATGCCGACCACCGGCACGGCCAGCAGCGTCGCCATGCCTCGCTTGCGCATGGACAGCGCACGTGCGCCCCACGTGACGCCGAACACCACCGCCGTGAAGGTTCCAATGAGGATCACCCCGGCGAAGGAGGTGACGGCTAGCAGCGCGAGCGAACCGACGCCAGCGGCCAGAGAGAGCCACCCTTTGGTGTTGTCCACGTCGACGCGGCCTGCGTAGCGGTACTCGCTCGGGGCCGCGGCGGGGAACGACGTCGAGGTGTACGACATCGGCTGGTAGTCCTGCACAGCGGGCGCCGTGAAAGGCGTCGGCTCGGGTGGGGCGAAGGGCTCCGGAGGCCGGGCGCGCACCTCATCGGTCCACTGCGTACCGGCCCACCAGCGGTGGCCGCCAGAGCCCGCGGGATCGTCGTACCAGCCAGCCGGCAGCTGCGTGCTGTCGCTCATGGTGCCCCGATCGGATAGATGCTCAGGTACAGGGTACCTACGCCCCGGTGCGGAACTCGACCACGTCGCCATCCTGCATCGTGTAGTCCTTGCCCTCGACGCGGGCCTTGCCCTTGGCGCGGGCCTCGGCGATCGAACCCGTCTCGACGAGGTCGTCGAAGCCGATGATCTCGGCCTTGATGAACTTCTTCTCGAAGTCGGTGTGGATCACGCCGGCGGCCTGGGGTGCCTTCGCGCCCTTGGGAATAGTCCAGGCACGCGCCTCCTTCGGACCAGCAGTGAGGTAGGTCTGCAGTCCAAGGGTGTCGAAGCCGATCCGGGCAAGCTGGTCGAGACCACTCTCGGCCTGGCCGGTGGACTCGAGCAGCTCGAGGGCTTCTTCCGGCGAGAGGTCGATGAGCTCGGCCTCGAGCTTGGCGTCGAGGAAGATCGCCTTGGCGGGCGCGACGAGGGCCGCCAACTCAGCGAGCTTGGCGGCGTCACCGAGCACGGTCTCATCCACGTTGAAGACGTAGATGAAGGGCTTGGCGGTCAGCAGGCCGAGCTCGCGCAGCGGGGCGATGTCGAGCGACGACGCCGACAGCGGCTTGCCCGCGTTGAGCCACTCGACTGCCGCCTTCGCGGTGTCGATGGTCTCCTGCGTGATCTTCTTGGCGCGAAGGTCGCGGTCATAGCGACCAAGGGCGTTCTCGAGGGTCTGCAGGTCGGCAAGGATGAGCTCGGTGTTGATGGTCTCCATGTCGCCAGCGGCATCGACCTTGCCGTCGACGTGCACGACATCCGCATCTTCGAAGCCGCGCACGACCTGGGCGATGGCGTCTGCCTCACGAATGTTGGCGAGAAACTTGTTGCCGAGGCCCTCACCGACGGAGGCGCCCTTGACGATGCCGGCGATGTCGACGAAGGTGACGGCGGCGGGCAGAATGCGCTCCGAGCCGAAGATCCCGGCGAGCACCTGAAGGCGGCTGTCGGGCAGCGACACGATGCCGGTGTTCGGCTCGATCGTCGCGAACGGGTAGTTCGCCGCGAGCACCGAGCTCTTGGTCAGAGCGTTGAAGAGGGTGGACTTGCCTACGTTAGGGAGTCCGACGATTGCGATAGTGAGAGCCACGAGGGTCTATCGTACCGGGGCGCCCGTTACCCCTAGAGTTCTGCCATGAGCAAAGATGCTGTTGTTATTGGCGCAGGCCCTGCCGGACTAGCGGCTGCGGCCGAACTGCAGAAGGTCGGCTATGCCGTCATAGTCATCGACAAGGCGGATTCCGTTGGCTCCAGCTGGAGCCACCACTACGACCGCCTGCACCTGCACACCGCGCGCACGATGAGCTCACTGCCGGGCCGCGTGATCCCCAAGAAGTACGGCCGCTGGGTGGCTCGCGACGACTTTCGCGCCTACCTTGCCGACTACGCCCGCGAGCTCGACGTGCGCCTCGGCGTGACCGCCTCGTCCATCGCGAAGAGAGACGGACGCTGGGTCGTCGAGTCGTCGATCGGCACCCTCGACGCGGATGCCGTGGTCGTCGCCACCGGCTACAACCACACCGCCAAGATTCCCGACTGGCCCGGCCTCGACTCCTACACCGGCCGCGTCGTGCACTCGAGCGAGTACCGCAACCCGGCCGCGCTCAACGCGAAGCACGTGCTCGTCGTCGGTCCGGGAAACAGCGGTGCGGAGATCGCCGCCGACCTCACTGGAGCGGGCACGAAGGTGACCCTCGCGGTGCGCACTCCCCCGAACATCGTGCGGCGCGAGGTGCTCGGCATCCCCACGCAGTCGCTCACCCTCGCGACCTACCCGCTGCCGACAAAGCTCGCCGACAAAGTAGCCCGCGGCATGCAGATTCTCACCGTCGGCAACCTCAGCAAGCACGGACTGCCGAAACCGCCGCGCGGCATCTTCTCGCAGCAAGCCGAAGACGACGTGACCCCGACGATCGACGTCGGTCTCATCGACGCTCTCAAGGCCGGCAAAATCACTATCGTCGCTGCCGTTGAATCATTCACGAAGGATGCCGCCGTGCTCGCCGACGGAACAACCGTCACCGCCGACGTCGTTCTCGTCGCAACCGGCTTTCAGCGCGGTCTCGAGTCGCTCGTCGGCGACCTCGGCGTGGTCGCCCCCGGAGGCCGCCCCTTGATCAACGCCGACGAGCAGCTGCCCGGCCTCGAAGGTCTCTTCTTTCTCGGCTACTCGAACCCGATCACCGGCAACATTCGCCAGGTGGCGATCGACGCTAAGAAGATCGCGAAGAGGGCGCGTTAGACGAACCGACTCTGCTCGCCCGCCAGAATCCGAACGCGATCACAAGCGTGAACAGCGAGGCGGCCGCGACCGCGACGATCGCCACCGGCACGAGGTAGAGCGCCGATAGCAGCAGCCATGGCAGCGCCGACAGCGCAAGTGCGGCCATCCACGTATAGCGCCGTCGGGCGAAGGCGTAGATCGCTAGAACCAGCAGCGCTGCCAACACGGAGCGCGGCTCGAAGAACGTGAAGACCGCCCCGCCGAAGACGCGGCCGTAGAAGAAGTACACGCCCCCGGTGAACATGCCGAGCAAGGCAATCGCCAGCCCACCGATAAGAGCCACGATGAGTCGCGACAGCGGCAGCGGAGCACGGGCGTTGCCGCTGATGACCAGCACAGCGAGCCCGGCAAGAATCACGAGAGCACCCGCCTGCGGCTGGTACTGCGCCCAGGGCTCGGGCCGGCTGACGTAGAGAAGAACGCTGTAAGGAAGGGTGAGGCCGAGTAGCAGCACCGAAACGATGCGCTGTCGCGCGAGAATCGCGACGAGGGCGAGAAGCCACGCCGCATAGATGACGACGGCACCGCTGAGAAACGGGCCGAATTGCATTGCCCCTGGCTGGTAGAAGCCACCATCACCGAAGTAGACCGTCTCTCGCGGGGCGAGCGGCGCCCACTCCATGAGGAGGAACGAGAGCAAGGTCGCCGCCGCACCCAGCGCGAGAGCGATGAGCGCCACTCGGTCGCGCACGGCGCGGGGCGCGAACTGCTCGAGGCTGCGCGAAGCACCGGAGGCAGCAAGGTTGCGAATCTCGCCCCGCCGCGGAACCGAGCGGCCCTCGGCCTCAGCCTGGTCGAGCATGGTGCCGACGATCGCATCCGCGTTCTGCTCCCGCCACGCGGGCGGGTACCAGCGCAGGGCGGCGCGGTAGCGAGCCTCCAACGCGCTCACTGCGCAGCCGCCACTCGCACAGCGCGGGCGCGAAGCCGCTGCGTCGCCGCGGCCGCGTTCTTCTGCTGTCTCGTTGCCTCATCCGCGAGTATTCCTGCACCAGCATCGGTGAGGTCGTAGTAGCGACGTAGGCGGCCGTCGACAACCTCGTCGCCCGCCTTCGCGATGAGGCCGTCAGACTCGAGCCGCTCAAGGGCGGTGTAGAGGGTGCCCGCTTTGAGCTGCACCCGCCCATCGCTGATGGCAGCCGCCTCGGCGATGATCGCGTAGCCGTGCTTGCGACCGTCGGCGAGCGCGGCGAGAACGAGAAAGGTGGGTTCGCGGAGCTCCGTCATGCTCCGACTATATATCGCTTGTCTGTATATGTCGAACGATCGGCCATCGTTACGAGCGCCGCTCACAAGCCGGGCGAGGTCGCAATCACCCGTAGGCGCGTCTGCCTTGGGCCGCTTCGGCGGCGATGAGGGCCGCGCGCGCCAACCGTGTCTCTGGCCGGGCGGCACTGACAATCTGCCACAGCATTAGCTTGCGGGCGCTCGGTGACAGACCATCCCAGAACTGACGGGCAGGCTCGCTCTCATCGAGCGCCGCCGCGAGTTCGACCGGTTCGACGAGGTCTTCGACCGAGTCGAGGATCGTCCACCAGCCGTTCCCCTTGGCGACCGCGATCGCGGCGCGGCCGGCCTCGGTCATGAGGCCCTGCGCCTCCATGTCGGCGGCGCGCCGGCGGTTCAGCCGGGTCCACGAGCTCTTGCCCTTGCGCGGTGTGTACAGCTGGAATCCGCGGTCGTCATCGAAAATCGTGTTGGTGGAGTCGACCCAGA
>Ga0247814_10001289_pt1 | contig 15090 bp, 10 predicted proteins | sample UWRJL179409R1_FD_179947 | JGI IMG/M metagenome (GOLD analysis project Ga0247814, IMG submission 179947) | Plant litter microbial communities from Arlington Agricultural Research Station in Wisconsin, United States - UWRJ-L179-409R-1 | ecosystem: Environmental > Terrestrial > Plant litter >...
GGAACTGCTTTCTTCAGTGGTCTTCTTGTCCTTTTTTGGCCCCTTTCTGAACAAGGAAGTATTGCTGTAACCACTGCTGTCAGTAAACAAATAAACCGAGGCATCGGAGATTGTGATTTTCCTGATCTCAATTGTTCCTCTCAATAAAGCCATTGCATTCACAGAAATATCAAATGTGCCAGCTTTTAGCAAAGAATGGTGATGGATCTTCCACAGGCTGTCTCTCATTTCTACATTTTTTAAGGAAACAGATACACCTGGAAACCCCTTCAGAAATGTAGGCTCCATCGCACCCACAGTAAGACTGCCATTCAAATTTTTATTGAGCTCTTTTGTGATGGAAATGAGCAGTTCTTTTTTATGAATGTTAACGTATATCGCAATGCCAATGAATGCAAGTATCACAAGAACTACAAGTGCGGATAATATTTTTAGAGAGAGCTTGACCCAACGTGGCATATTTAGTTAATTTATGGATAAACATTTAAATGCGTGATTTGTTTAAATGTGGTTTGAATTCAGGAAATTGATTAATTTAGTACTATAAACACATAAAACCATGAACAACCTAAATCCATTACTCAAAAGAACCTTCAGGTTGATGTTTGGCATAACCTGTATGGGTGCAATTTGCATGCCGCAGATTGCCGCGGCACAAAAGCAGGCAATTACTAAAGTAACTATTCAAAAAGATAAATACAACAGGATCTTTATCCCTGTGAAAGTGGATAAGGATACGGTGCCATTACTGTTTGCGACTTACTCTAAAACTTTAAGACTTACGCCTTACTTTATGCGTACCAGAGAACTTTATCCAAGCGGACAGGTGATGACACTGAGTGACCAGCGTGGGAGAAAACGCGACCGACTGGTATTTTACCTGCCGCGTCTGGATATCGGAAATATCAAATTCCGTAATGAAGAAACCATAGTAAACAATGCCTTCCCTGATACAATGGCAACAGGATCTACAGGTACGCTAATGGTTTACCAGTATAACTGGAAGATTGATAATGACCGTAATGAAGTATCTCTTTCTAAGCAGCCATTCACTCCGGAACAAGCCTTTACTACTATCCGGTATAAAAACAATACATCACCAAAAACAGCAGTTCAAATCGGCGACTTAACAGCAGATTTTGTACTTGATTTTGGTTCCGGCACCAATATCCAAGTCAATACCGCATCGGATATGGGCAAGGAGCTAATCAGTAAATACAAACTCAAACCTTCCAATACAATTACTTCCAATATTCATTCACCAAAAATGGTGGATACCATTTATGAAGTAACAGTTCCCTCTTTGCTGTTGAACGGAGTAGCGCTAAAGAATCAGAAAGTAATGTTAAGCTCGGCCTCCCCGCAAAATACTATCGGAACAGGATTTTTGGGCAATTACAACGTGATTCTCAATAATTCTAAAAAACGGAAGATTGAGAGTGAGTTTATTCTGGAGAAAAGACTCGTAGATTAACATAAGCTAATCCAAAGAAAAGGCTGTTTTCCAGCTCCTCTATTCCTGAGGGAACTGGAAAACAGCCTTTTTTAATTTAAAAGAGGAATTTAGTACTTAAAAAATTTGAACTGTTACCTTCCACAATCTCATTCAGTAATCGCTTGTTTTCTTCATTTAGTTTTGTCGCCACCAATGAGCGGATAGAAAACGATCTCAGGGCGTCAACGACTGACAATGTGCCTTCTGCACTATCTTTTCTCCCTGTAAAAGGAAATACGTCAGGCCCGCGCTGACACTGGCAGTTGATATTTACCCTGCTTACCTGGTTCACGAGTGGATCAATTAAAGCAGCAATTTCTTCATCATCATTACTAAAGATACTCACCTGCTGGCCATGGGTAGATTCAATCAGGTATTCAATTGTTTCCTCTACAGAATCAAATGGAACCACCGGAATTACCGGACCAAATTGCTCTTCCTCGTATAATTTCATGTCCTTGTTAACCGGGTAAACAATGGCCGGATAGAAGAAAGATTCATTAATCAATCCCCCATTTTCATTGATTACTGCCGCTCCATGAGCAATAGCATCGTCAATACATTCTTTAAGATAAGCCGGTTTATGTGCTTCAGGTAAAGGAGTTAATGAAACACCAGACTCCCAAGGCATACCATACTTTAATTTAGCAACTGCATCGCTCAGCTCTTTTAGAAACACATCAGCCAGGCTGCGGTGTACAAATACAATCTTCAATGCTGTACATCGCTGCCCATTGAAAGAAAGTGAACCCAGCACAGTCTCCTGCACCGCCAGTTTTATATCTGCATTGGAGGTGATAATAGCTGCATTTTTTGCATCAAGCCCTAATATGGCACGCAGGCGGTTAATCTTAGGATGCAGCTTTTTTAATTCATTTGCCACTTTACTGGATCCGATCAGTGTTAAAACATTAATCTTTCCTGATTGCATCAGTCCGGGTATAATCTTATTACCACGACCATATATGGTGTTCACCACGCCCTGAGGGAAACAGTCTCTGAAAGCTTCCAGCAAAGGATAATGCAGTAGCGTTCCATGTTTAGGTGGTTTGAATAATAGTGTATTCCCCATAATCAGGGCCGGAATCAATGTAGTAAATGTCTCATTTAACGGGTAGTTGAATGGTCCCATACAAAGTACCACCCCTAGTGGAGAACGCCTGATTTGTGCGACAATGCCCTGCTCTATACTAAACTTAGACGATTGCCTGTCCAAATCCTTCAAAGCATCAATAGTTGCATAGATGTATTCTACTGTCCGGTCAAATTCCTTTACTGAGTCAGCATGCGATTTTCCAATCTCCCACATCAGTAGTTTCACCACTTCATCTTTCTTCTGGATAATCCGCTGCGTAAACTTATCTACGCAGCCAATCCTGTCGGCCACACTCATGGTCGGCCAGGTACCACGACCATTATCATAGGCTGCCACGGCTGCATCCAGCGCTTCAAAAGATTCTTTTTCTGTACAAAGCGGATAAGTACCTATTACTTTACGCTGCAGTCCCTCAGATGTTTTAATGCATATCGGTGATAAAACGGTATGCACTTCTCCGTTCCATGGACGCATCTCTCCGTTAGAGAGATATTCGCGCTGGTTCAATTCGGCCGATAACCTGTATTCTTCAGGTATCTCATCTTCCGAAACGAAGATTGTTGATAAATCTATAGTTGCCATTCAATTAAGAGATTAGGTTAATTTTAATAATCTTAAACTATAAGTCGGTAATTGGATTATATTTTGGTACAAGTAACTTCATCACAGACCATGCAATCAAATAGGCCACAGCACAAATGGCGAACATGATCGTATAACCTGTCTGCGTATGACCTAATTCTTTATAATAATCAAATAATGCACCGCCGAGTTTTGAGATCACTACTCCTCCAATACCACCGGCCATACCGCCAATTCCTATCACACTACCAATTGCTTTTTTAGGGAACATATCAGAAACGGTGGTAAAAATATTGGCCGACCATGCCTGATGCGCTGAAGCACCTATTCCAATCAGGATTACCGGAATCCAGAAAGTGAGATGTCCCAGCGGTTGTGCAGCCAGCACCACTAAAGGAAAGAGTGCAATAATCAGCATGGCTTTCATTCTGCCATCATAGGGAGAAAAGCCCTTTTTCATAAAATACATCGGGAACCATCCACCGCCAATACTACCTATCATCGTCATACTATACAAAACAGTCAGTGGCATCATGATAGATGTTCCAACCATGCCATACTGTACTTTCAAGTAGGATGGCAACCAGAAAAGGAAAAACCACCATACACCGTCAGTCATAAATTTGCCAAAAGCAAATGCCCAGGTTTGTTTATAGCCTAAGAGCTTAAACCAGGCCACCTTCTCTACATTTTCTATTTCTACAATACCGTCATTCTCCAGTTTATCGCTGTAGATATAATCCAGCTCAGATTGGGTGATCTTCTTTTGCTTTTCAGGTTTATCATAAAACACAAACCAGAAAAACAACCAGATTAAACCTACGCCACCAACAATAAGGAAGGTACTCTCCCAACCCCATTTTTCAGCAATCCAGGGCACAGTAAGCGGAGCCAATACCGCACCGATATTTGCACCAGAATTGAAGATGCCCGTCGCGAATGCCCGTTCTTTTTTTGGAAAATACTCTGCAGTAGCTTTAATTGCTGCAGGGAAATTTCCGGATTCTCCAAAAGCAAGCACTGCACGTGAGGCGATGAAACCCAGTACAGATACTGGGATCAGACCCAAACCAGCCCAGCCAAGTATCGCTGCCAATCCTTCCCCAACAGGAATAGCAGTGGCATGCATCACTGCGCCGGCCGACCAGATAATTAATGATATCGCATAACCCCATTTAGTTCCCAGTTTATCTACTATACGTCCGGCAAAAAGCATCGATATCGCATATACAAACTGAAATGCCGAAGTGATATTCGCATAATCGCTGTTCGTCCAGTTAAACTCTTTTTCCAGCATTGGATGCAAGAGGCTTAAAACCTGGCGATCCAGGTAATTTACCGTAGTTGCAAAAAACAACAGCGCACAGATCGTCCAGCGGTAATTGCTCATTTTAGTATCTTTCATGTCTATATTTGGTTGTGTGTGGTTGTTTTTTTCGGATCAGCTACTGATTAACTGATCCTGGATTCTTTAATGATGGATAAGGTTTTCTCCGTCAGGTTATACAAAGTTTCATAATCCTGATTAGCCAATATTTCCTTGCTAATCAGCTTACTGCCCATTCCAACTCCACAAACACCAGAGCTAAACCAACCCGTGATATTTGCAGATGAGATTTCCACTCCACCAGTAGGTATGAATAGCTGACCAGGAAATAAATCCCTTACCGCTGCTACGAAAGAAGGCCCTAATAAGTTAGCCGGGAAAAGTTTAATCAAACCAGCATCATTCTGGTAAGCCTGATTAATTTCTGTTGCTGTAAAACAACCCGGTATCCACAACAAACCAGCATCATGCGTAATCTGTCCTACAGCCGGATCAATCACAGGGCATACGATAAAGTGTGCACCCGCAGCAATAAAATCCTCCGCTTCCTGAACATTTTTAATCGTTCCAATTCCCAGGTGTAATTCTGGCATATCTGTATTTACAGCTTCAATCAGCACCTTAAAATTCTCCAGTGCCTCTTTACCCCTGTTCGTATATTCTATCACCCTAACGCCAGCACGATAAAGTGTGCGTACTACCTCCAGACTTACCCCCGCATCTTCATAAAAAAATAAGGGTAAAAGTCCCTGATCTGTAATCGCCTTTAGTGTCTCTTCTTTTGTTTTCATGTATATCATTTTATAGACAATCTTAAACTGTCTCGTATGTTTTAGCTATCTGATGGATTTCCTCTATTCTGGTTGTGTTGAAGTCGCTCTCCGTAAAAAGTTTTGCAAATGCAGCTGCAGTAGCAAATTCTACTACTTCCTGTGGTGCCTGCTCGTTGTAAAAACCATAAATCAATCCCGCCATATAACAGTCGCCACTGCCCACTTTACCCGCAATCTGGTCCGCAACATATTCTTTTGAAATATAGAGCTCATCTGCTGTAAAAAGCGTAGTATAATATTGTATGCCGTTACCATGGTCAAACCGGAAGGTGTTGGCTACCGACTTACACTTTGGAAAAGCTTCGATAATGGCTTTTGAGCTAATTTGCGACTGTTGCAGGTAGGCACTTTTTTCATGTTCGTCTACCAGCGTATCAGAAACGGGGATGCCCAGCATTTTTTCTGCCGCCCATACATTCCCCATCACCACATCACAGTATTGAACCAGTGCAGGTAATATCTCTGCTGGCTCTTTTCCATATTTCCAAAGTTTAGCGCGGTAATTAAGATCTATCGATATGGTTATATTTCTTGCTGAAGCTGCTTTCAGCGCCTCTTCACAAACATCCGCAACAGCCTGACTGATAGCCGGACATATTGCGCTGAAATGAAACCAGCTTGCGCCTTCCAGTACCTTATCCCAATCAATATCGCCAGTTCGCAAAGCAGAAAAGGAAGAATAATTACGATCATAGATCACTCCTGCATTCTTCAGGTCTTTGCCTTTATCCAGAAAATACAGACCAATGCGTTCTCCAGAATAATGAATAGGCGAAGTATCAATATCGAGTGCATCCAGATAACCCACCAGCTGTCTAGCGATAAAATTATCAGGCACTGCTGTCATATATGCCGAAGGAATATCCCATAAAGCCAGTGCTGCTGCAACATTTGCTTCAGCACCACCCACATAAACTGGAAATGTGTTGTTTGCTAACCAATCCCCAGCTGCATCAGGACAAATCCGCAGCAGTAACTCTCCAAAACTTAATACTTTACCCATATTTTATTAGAAATTGAAATATGATTTTGCATTATTATAGCAGATATCCTCTACAATTTTACCTACCCATGCAATATCGTCTGGAAGTTCACCATTTTCGATGTCTTCACCAAATAGATTACACAACAATCTTCTGAAATATTCATGTCTTGGAAAAGAAAGGAAACTTCTCGAGTCGGTCAGCATCCCGACAAACCTGCTCAGCAAACCCATGTTTGACAAAGCATTAATCTGTCTGATCATTCCCTCTTTCTGATCAAGGAACCACCAGGCAGAACCATATTGTATTTTTCCAGCTACAGACCCATCGTTAAAATTACCAATCATCGTTGCAATCAACTCATTATCTGCCGGATTAAGGTTATAGATAATTGTTTTGGTAAGCTTGTTATCTGTATCCAGTCTGTTCAGAAATTTGGAAAGCGCTGCTCCCTGTGCGAAATCCCCTATAGAGTCCAGTCCTGTATCTGGTCCAAGCGTTTGTAACATTCTAGAGTTGTTGTCCCTTAACGCGCCAATATGATATTGCTGCACCCAGCCTTTTTCATGATCCCAAACCGCAAATTCATATAACATCGCAGATTTAAACTGTAATACTTCCTGAGCGCTTAATGTTGCAGACGATCTAATTTTATCAAAAATTAAGCTTACTTCTTCAAGAGTATATTTCTCGGCATACAATTGCTCCAGTCCATGATCAGATAAAACACAGCCATTGGTAGCAAAATAATCGTGTCTGCTCTTTAAAGCGCCCAGATAAGTCTGAAAATCCTGAATAACACCTCCATAAACTGTTTCCAATTTGCCTATATAAATATTTAAAGCAGTGATATCATCCGCATTCATCGCTTTATCAGGCCTGAAAGCTGGTAAAACCTTCACTTCAAATCCGTCATTTTTCAGCTGCTGGTGAAAAGCAAGATTATCAATAGGATCATCCGTAGTTGCTACCGTGACCACATTCATCTTTTTCAGCAAATTGCGCACACTATATTCCGGCGTTTGCAGTTTAGCTGTACACTCATCATAAATCTTTTTTGCCGTAGCCGGAGAAAGGATGTCATGTACATCGAAGTAGCGCTGGAGTTCCAGGTGTGTCCAGTGGTATAGTGGGTTTCTTAAAGTATAAGGCACCGTTTCCGCCCATTTCTCAAATTTCTCCCAGTCACTTTTATTCCCGGTAATATAAGCCTCATCAATACCGTTGGCACGCATTGCCCGCCATTTATAATGGTCGCCATACAACCACACCTGTGTTAAGTTATCAAAGTTCTTATCCTCCGCAATCTGATCCGGCGGTAAATGGCAATGGTAGTCTATGATGGGCATCTCTTTAGCAAATTCATGATAAAGAGTTTCAGCAGTTTTATTATTTAATAAGAAGTTCTCGTCTATAAATTGTTTCATCGTTATTTATTTAAATCAACCAATGCATTGGCAATACCTTTCTCCAGAATATTATTGTATTGCACCTTCACTGCATCAGTAAAACCAGGTAAGCTATTTAGGTCAGCAGTCCAGAATGCGGTATCATTTAATACGGCATCAAGGTAATCAGGTACTGTATTACCAGCTGTTTTTTCGAGGAAGTAAGCAGCGCTATCATCAGTCACCACATAGGTATCACCCTGGTATGATGCGTAATACTTTCCTCCTTCTTCTTTCTGTATACGCATAAAATGCAGATACGCAGCGAAACCGAACACAATATATTCAGGCGTTTGCTGATATAACTGATAATATTTAAGCAATACAGGCAGAATACGGATTTTTAGTTTCATTGTATATTGCATCGTGATGCTCAACCACAGGTGTTTGATATGTGGATTAGCGAAACGATCAATTACTGTATTCGAGAAGGCGATGGCCTCCTCTTCAGCTACTTCATAAGGAATAGCTTTCGCTATTTCGGTACGCATTACCTCTTCTACATACTGATGGATTTCCTGATGGTCCATCCCATTTTTCACCGTCTCAATTCCTGATAATACGGCGATTCCAGAAGTTAAAGTATGGGTACCGTTTAATAACCTCACCTTTAATTCTCTGTAGATCTCAATATCTGGTTTAACAATTAAACCATGATCAGCCTGCATAAAGCTTAAAGCAGCCGCTACTCGCTCATCTCCTTCCACAGCCCATAAACGGTATGGCTCAGCTAAGATCAGCAGCTGATCTTCATAACCTAAACCAGCCTGCAACTCTGCAAGTTTATCGGCATCAGGTTTACCAGGCACGATCCGGTCAACCAAAGAATTACAAAAGATATTGTTGGCGCGCGACCATGTAAGGAATCCTTCATCGAGTTGGTTATATACAGCAAGTTCGTAAACGATACTTTCCAGTTTCTTCCCGTTTTCAGGAATCAGCTCCGTAGCAATGATCACCAACCCTGCATCACGAGTATCCCGGAGTGTTTGGTAACGTTCAAACAATACAGCAAGTAATTTTGCAGGAAAAGATTTAGGAGGAGACTGATGAATATCTTCATTTACCAGTTGTATCCCCACCTCTGTTGTATTAGAAACTACAATCTTCAGCTCAGGCTCTTTTGCCAGGGCAATAATGTCCGACCAGTTTATTTCGGCCGATACAACCCTGCTAATGGCAGATGATATAATATTTTCTTCTACATTTTTTCCGTCCTCTATGCCACGGATTCCAAGCGTATATAAGCTATCCTGTTTATCGAAATCTGCAGTATCACCATTGCCCGTAGATTTCACAACCACTACGCGGCCATTGAAAATACCATTACGGTTAGCCTTATCGATAAAATAGTCGGGCAAGCCACGTAATAAAACGCCCGTCCCGAACTGTAATACTTTTTCCGGAAGTAAGAATAAATCTTCAGCGGGAATGATGAGATGCTGATCAGCGATATCTCTTAAAATTTCTTTAGATAAAATCATGTGAACGACGTTCAAAATTTGGTTGGTAACAAGTCTACCAATAAATAGAAAGAATCTCGCCATATCTCCCTAAAATATTTATGCAATCGTTATCGGAACAGCAATTCATTGCTGGAATCGATGTTTTTAAGAATTTTTGCAAAGTCATTGTTGAGTTAGCAGGACTTAAAATCAGATAGTTTATAAACAATAAAAGCGACAATCGCTGCCGCTTTTATTGTTTATGAAACAGGATTTCTTATTGATATCCAGGGTTTTGTTTAAATTCATCCTTATTCGTTACTGCATCAACCTGAGCTCTTGGTATAGGTCTTATCAGGTTAAAGTCCTGTATACTCAGTGCATTTGGATTATATGCTTTAACCCTTTCGATTAGCTTGCCTGTACGCTTAAGATCGAACCACCGGATTTGTTCCCCGGCAAATTCACGCGCCCTTTCATCAAGAATAAAATCAAGCGTAACCTGTGCGGCAGTCACTTGCATCTCAGCAACTTTACCAGGAAGGGCAGCTCTCGTCCTTAAGATATTGAGGTATGGTACAGCTCCGCCCGGATTACCGAGACTCAGTTCAGCTTCAGCGGCAATAAGGTACAACTCCGCGAAACGAATCACAAAAACGTCCCTGGCACTTTGTGCCTCATTTGCACTCGTTCTTGTCGGATCCATAAATTTGCTCAAGGTCACGTAATGTAACTGATCTTTCGCTGTTCCATTTGCATTGTAAACAGCATTACGGTCAAATATTTTATATAATTTTCCTGTAGGCGCATAAACATTTTTGGTTGCGAAAATTGCTGTATCACCTAATTTCATGCCCGCTGGTCTGGTCGCGCTGTTCGCATACCATACCGTCTGGAATGATCCTGCATATCTCGCATCTTCCGCACTGTATAAATCAAGTAAGAAACGTGTTGGCATATAACGGTCGAATGGTCTTCCATTCAGAATATCTCTAACCATTCCCGGCTGATCATCGTATTTCATGGCAAAATGTAAATGTCCATTATTACTCCCGCGACTATGGCCAATTGGATAAAGAATTGGATCCACCAAGTCATTCAAAGTCAGATTTGTGGAATAGTTAACCGCATAGATCACTTCTTTATTCTTAAGATTGGACATTTTCCATAAATCTGCATAAGCAGGCAACAACGTAAAACCATAGCCTCCATTGATGACAGCTAAGGCCATATCTCTTGCTTCTGTATACTTCTTCTGGGTCAAATACATTCTCGCAAGAAAGGCTTGTGCTGCAGGTTTAGTTACTCTACCATAATCCGCAGTGGTATTCGGTAAATTTGCTATTGCAAATGATAAATCGTCAATGATCTGCTTATTGAATGTTTCGACGGGGGTTTTGTTTGCCGTTGTAACCACTCCTTTGGTTTCTTCTGTTGTAAAATGAACACCACCCCAGGTTTCCACCACATGCCAATAGTAAAAGGCCCGGAGGAACTTAAGTTCTGCCTCTCTCACGGGTCTTACCGCAGGTGCTAAACCAGCCGCACCAATGCGGTTAATACCAGTATTACACAAATTAATCGCTGCATACAGCTGCTGCCATTCTGCTGTCACAGCTGTATTTGTACCTTGCAAATTGATATACTGTGTCAAATCAGTCGTCACATCACCTGCACCACTGGTCCAGATATCAGTCCCCATCTCAGACATACTGTAACCTTCTTCTTTACCATACCACCAACGTTGGTAAGAATAAGCAGCATTAACTAATGTCTCGAAACCTTCAGGTGTACTAAATACGTTTTCGGCAGTAGTACCAGAGGGATTTTTTTCTTCCAGGGCTTTCTTACAAGAAATGGTACTTGTTAAAGCTGCAATGAGGATAAGTCCTTTATATATATATTGTCTCATGATATTCTGATTAAAATTAAAAAGTAGCATTCAGGCCAAATGTGTAGAGTTTGGTCATTGGTGAGTTTTCAGAACCACCTCTTTCCGGATCATAATTATTTAACAGATCGGCTTTGGTATAGGTAAATGGATTTCTTGCTGTAGCATAAATACGCACGCTTTTTATAAAGCTCTTTTCCAATATTAATTTAGGTACGGTGTAGCCCAGTGTGATGTTTCTTAACCTAAGGAATGAACCGTCAGCATAACCTAAAGTGGTTGAGTATAATGTTGATGCTAGTGATACGTTTCTATTTGGACGGGGATAAAGGTTAGTTGGATTCTCTGGTGTCCAGTAATCAACTACTGTTCCGGTATTCTGTACTCCCTGTGGATCATATAATCTCAGGAAGTCAGCATATACAGTCTGGCCCATCCTGGCGAAGATATAGATGTTTAAGTCAAACGCTTTATAAGTGAAGGTATTTTCTAATCCGCCACTCCATGTTGGTCTGTTGGTGCCAATAATTTTGCGGTCATTCGTCGCATCTATTTTTCCGTCATTATTTAAATCACGCACCCTGATATCGCCGGGCTTTTGACCATATTTCAGTGCCTCGGCAGCATCTTCCGTTTGCCATATGCCAATTTTTTCATAGTCATAAAAAGAACTTATCGGCGAACCAACAAACCAGGAATTTGCAACATCCGATTGTGAACCCCCAGCTAATTCTACAATTTTTTCTTTATTCCTGGTGAAACTCAGATTGGTTGTCCATTGGAAATTTGCTGAAGTAATGTTTTTCGATGCAATACCAATTTCTAAACCTTTATTATTGGTCTTGGCAACATTCTGAATGATGCTTTTGAAACCAGTTGTCAGTGGCAGTGCCCTATCAAGCAATAGATCGAATGTATTGGAATTATAGTAGTCTATAGTGGTCGTAATTCGGTTTTTCAATAAACCCAATTCTATACCAAAATCACTTGTTTTTGTTTTTTCCCATGTTAACGCTTCATTTCCTAATCTTGTACCATATCCATTAGCCAGTGCAGCTGCATCGTCATAAGCACTTGGTATGCGTGAGACGCCGGTCTGTGTAGCGTAAGCATTAATATTATCACTACCTGCTATACCGTAACTATACTTTAGTTTCAGATCACTGATGATTTTATTATCTTTTAAAAAATGTTCATCACTCACTCTCCATGCCACGGCACCGGAAGGAAAGAATTCCCATTTATTTCCCTGCGCTAGTTTAGTGGAGCCATCTGAACGGCCGGTCAATGTTAACAAATACTTACCTTTATAAGCGTAATTAAGTCTTCCCGCAAATGAGATGAGGTTACTCATATTGTAAGCAGTCGTTACAGCCTGATTTTGGGTATTGGCTAAAGCGTAAAACAACTGCGACTTTAAGAGCTGATTTTCACCGGAAGCGGCAATATTATCAGATTTATTAAATAATAAACTATTAATTCCTACCAGCGTAAAAGAGTGATCTTTAATCTCTTTGTTATAGGTCACATAATTTTCGATGTTTATTAAACGACTATTCAATGCACTGTAACTAGCTTTCGGAACAGATCCGTTGCGATCTAATGAGAATCGGTCAGAAAAAACACCAACCCTGTTATTCTCCAGGTTAGCCCCGATATTAGTTCTGGCTGTTAAACCTTTAAAAGGTTTGAATTCCATATAGGCAGACAACAAGGTGCGATTAATTTCCGTTTCGTTGGCATAAACATCAGGTTGCTCATCTGCAAGCGGGTTAACAAAAGTACCGGCCAGAGGATATACAATGAACTTTCCCTGATCATCGTAAATCGTTCCAAGTGGTGCAATTTTATTGGCTTGATTTAGCGGGTCACGTCTGTTATTTTGCTGATAGTGTGTAAACTGCGCCTGCATACCAGTCGTAAAGAACTTACCGATGGTCTGATCCAGATTCAGTCGCGCTGTATAACGATTTGACTTATCCATTTTAAGTACACCTTTTTCATCCAGATAATCCAGTGAAAAGTAAGCTTTGGTTTTCTCTGTTCCGGCTCTTACACCCAACTGATAATCTTGCTGACTTCCATTGTGGAGTAACAGATCCTGGTAATCAATAAACTGACTGTTCTGTACGGCAGCTAATTCTGCCGAATTGAAAATTGCTGCATCGTTCGCCGGACTGGTCCATGTTCCCGCAGTGCGGGCTGCCTGGCGGCGCAGATCTATATATTGCTGACCGGTATTAACTGTTGGATATCTTGATACCTGTGAAACACCGTAATAAGAATTGAATGATACTGTTGCCTCACCTGAAACTCCTTTTTTAGTAGTTATCAGAATAACTCCATTAGCACCTCTGGAACCATAGATTGCTGTCGATGATGCGTCTTTAAGTATTTCCATAGAGGCAATATCATTCGGACTTAAATCTTGTAAACTGCTGTATTGCACACCATCAACAATGATGAGCGGGCCATTTGCTGCCGTTATCGACCGCGTTCCCCTGATATTGATACTCACACCTGAAGATGCAGCACCACTGTTCCTCGTAATATCAACGCCCGGCACCTTACCCTGAATTGATTCCAATGGATTAGCAGAAGGTACTTTCGCGATATCTTCACCTTTCACAGAAACAACAGAACCGGTCAGATCTCTTTTCTTTACGGTACCATAACCAATCACGACTACCTCGTTCAGCGCAGTCTCATCAGATACAAGCTTGATATTAAATACGGTCTGATTCCCCCCATTCACTTCCTGCGTTTCAAAGCCAACGTAATTGAAAACTAAAATGAGATTAGTGGAACTGGTGGGAACACTTAACGTGAACTTACCGTTGCTATCGGTACTTGTACCCTGGTTAGTGCCCTTGACCTTAACGCTTACGCCAATCAAAGTTTCTCCATTTTTGGAATCGGCCACGCGGCCAGAGATAGTGCGGTTCTGGGCTGCAACTATACTGCAAAAAAAGCAGCATATGCATACTGTTAGATAAAACTTGCTCATACTTATTTGGTTAGTTAAATCGGTTCAGCATATTAATAATTTTGCACCACATCGAAATGGGCAAATTATAATATGCTGAACCTTTCTATAACAAGTCTACAAAGTTTTATTGTGCAAAGAGCGGAAACTTCTGAAAATAAATGTGCAATCGTTCCCGGAAACTAACTACCTGCCCATCCATCCCCCGTCAACGGTCAGAAGGGTACCATGTATATAGTCAGATGCCCCGGAACTCAGAAATACAACTGGTCCTTTAAAGTCGGCCGGCTGCCCCCATTTACCTGCAGGAATACGTTCCAGAATAGAGCGGCTCCTATTTTCATCCGCTCTCAGCGCTGTCGTATTATCCGTAGAAATGTATCCCGGAACAATCGCATTTACATTTACACCTTTTGCTGCCCATTCATTAGCAAAAGCTTTGGTCAGCTGCGCCACAGCTCCTTTACTTGCCGCATATCCCGGCACTGTAATTCCCCCCTGAAAAGAAAGCAATGATGCGGTGAAGATAACTTTACCACTTCCTCTTTCAATCATGCGTTTCCCAATCTCCCTGGTCAAGATAAATGGCGCAGTTTGATTCACAGCAATCACCTCATCCCAGTATTCGTCAGAATGCTCCGCCGCAGGCTGACGTAGAATGGTGCCCGCATTGTTAACCAGAATATCAATCACAGGATTTTCCGCCTTTACCTTTGTAATAAAAGCCTTCAAGGCTTCTCTGTTCCCAAAATCACACTGGTAAGCGCTGAATTTTTTTCCCAAAGCAGTTACTTCCTGCGCTACTTCGCTTCCCTGAAGCTCCAGATTTGCTGAAACGCCAATAATATCGGCTCCAGCTTCAGCGAGTGCAAGAGCCATCGCTTTACCGATACCTCTTTTACATCCTGTGACCAGTGCTATTTTTCCTTGTAAGTCAAATGTTGTTAAAACAGACATCGTAAATGGTTAAAATGAATAAATTACTTATTTTAAATCTTTGATCG
>Ga0247814_10001290_pt1 | contig 15074 bp, 13 predicted proteins | sample UWRJL179409R1_FD_179947 | JGI IMG/M metagenome (GOLD analysis project Ga0247814, IMG submission 179947) | Plant litter microbial communities from Arlington Agricultural Research Station in Wisconsin, United States - UWRJ-L179-409R-1 | ecosystem: Environmental > Terrestrial > Plant litter >...
TCACCCTTACCTATTTCTAGGCGGTTTTGTTTCTGTGGCACTTTCCCTACGGTTGCCCGCGGTTGCCGTTAACAACTGTCATTATTCTATGCTGCCCGGACTTTCCTCTTACTTTTTAAGGGCAAGCGGTCGTCTAGCGAACTGCCTGTCGAATATTATACACTAAGCTGAAGCATTTATCTGGTCATGAGCGTGTTGATCGAGCGTTTTATTCACCATTCCATCAGCAAGTTGATTAAATTCACGGCGCACATGCGTAAAGGTTACTTTATCAAATTGTTTCATAAGTTCGCGGATGCGTTCATGGACTGGCCATAATTCTCGGTTCTTAATTTTGTAAAAACCTTTCATTTGATTCACCACCAACATGCTATCGATTTTGAAATCGACGCGCTTGTATTTTAATTCGATCGCCTTCTCTAACCCAATGCGAACGCCGTGATATTCTGCTTGATTATTCGTGGTGATACCCAAGTATTCTCCACCCTCAGCAACGACTTGCTGTGAGTAATCGAGAATGACAAATCCTGCAGCAGAAGGTCCTGGATTGCCCCTCGATCCCCCATCTGAAAAAATGGTTACGGTTCCAGATGATGTACTTTTTGCACCAGAAACCTCAACCGTTTTGAACGTTTGATCTGTTATCTCTTCTTGCTGCACAATCCCCAAAAGCAACTGTGTCAGATCTGTTAAATCATCTTGTTGAAAATTTGACATCACATGCCATGTGTACTTATTGTAGTTTCCACTCAGTCTAATGGGCTTCGATTCTTCAGTTATCGTTACGACATAGACAATCACCGCGTACTGTACGCCACGATCATCATGGTCAATATACGTCACCGCATCGAACAGTTGAGACGACTTAATATGCAGCCCTGCATCGTCGTGTAGATAGCGTCGAAGCGCATCTTCTGGTTGCTCATTGTACGCAAGCTTTCCGCCAGGTAATTCAAATTTTCCAAGAATAGTTGGTCGCCCATTTGAGCGCCGAAGGACCAATGCCTTCCCGCCTTCGTTGATGATAGCTCGTACTGATAATCTTTGTTTCATAATCTAGTAATCCGTCTGTGCTTATTGTAGCATGTCACTTTCATACCTTAGGGTACAAAAAGCTCACGACGTGCGTGAGCTGAATAAGGTCTATGTGCCTAAAGGAAAACGGTAAGCGTTATGATATTCCCCGCTTGTGTGCAAAGGTGGTTGGCCTCAGCTTATCTCCACAGAGACAAGCAATTCGACTTCCCTATCATATGATATCGGAAAATCATATGCACTTACAGTTTTGAGCCCCTTAGGCACTTCTTATTGTAGCACCAGCTACCTGAAGATTAGGTTAAATACCTGCAGGAAAAAGTCCATTATTGCCAAAATAAATGTGCTGATCTGGCCACTAAAGAGAAGCACGATCGCAAAGACGAAAATAATCCCGAAACGTTCGATTGCACGCATACCCGTTCGGACGAATTCTGGTGCAAGTGCGTATATTACTCGTGATCCATCAAGTGGTGGAATCGGAATGCTATTAAAGATAAAGAACCCGAGGTTCACTGTATATGCAGTCACAAGGATTTGCCCAGCCAATGTCGCTCCTGATGGAGCCCCAAGGAGTGCCCAGATACCAAAAGTAATAAATGCCAGAACGAGGTTTGTTAATGGACCACCGATCGCAACCAGCGCCGCACCCCAATCGCCACCCTTGACCCTATCAGGGTTGAATGGGACAGGCTTCGCACCACCAAAGATGGGTGCACCAATCAATGCTAACCCTAGTGGCAAGATAACCGACAAGAAAGGATCAAGGTGTTTGATTGGATTAAGTGTGAGCCGGCCTTCGCGCTTTGCAGTGTCATCACCCAGCCAAAATCCGATAAAAGCATGCATCGCTTCGTGCAGTGTCATCGAGAGTAAAATAACCCCGATAACAATTAAAAGATAGATAATATTAATTTCCACTGCTGTTCATTATAACAGCTTGACTCTTGAGGTCAAAAAGTGTAAAATGAGTAACATTGTCTAAGAAGATTAAAGAATAATTAATCACAAGGAAGGAAAATGTCATGGTTGCACGATGCGAACTCACCGGTAAGGGAAAACAATTTGGTAACAACGTTAGCTTCTCTTTGCGTCGCACTAACCGCGTTTTCAAACCAAACCTTCAAAAGAAGACTTTCATGTTCGAAGGTCAAAAAGTAACAATGGTATTGTCTACACAAGCTATTCGTACACTCAAGAAAAAAGGCATTCTTGCCAAAAACGGCATTACTGCGTAATCCGATTCTTGAAAAGAAAACCTCCCATCACTGGGAGGTTTTTTGTTGCCCTACTGTCAGGCAGAGATGCAACGCGCTTAAGCGCGCGTCACATTAATAACAGTCATCACTACAGGAAGCCCCGCCGCTGCCTTTAGCTTATACTTTGGCACTTCTTCTACTGGAGCGCCAAGCTCTTTCACAAAGATCTCGAGTGGATCTTGTGCAACTTCGTACTTTACACCGCTATCAGCGTAATGAATTGGAATCACGACCTTCGGGTCGATCTTTCGCGTCACGTTTGCTGCGCCGGTTGCATCAAGTGTGTATCCGTTACCACCAACTGGGATTACGAGCACGTCGATAAGTCCGATCTCTTCAAGTTGTGTCTCAGAGAGCTTTTCGTAGATGTTACCGATGAATGCGATACGCACATCGTTCACTTCAACACGGTAGATTGTTGAGGCAAATGGTTCTGTTTCGCTATCAAGGTGACGTTGCGCCGCAATACCCTTGATGTCGAATTCACTGACACCATATTCGCCCGGACCTTCAATGTTAAGTTTCGCGAGGTCGCTGTTGAGCGCGAATCGTGCTTCAGTCGCGAGTTCTACTACGTCTTTTGTTGAGACGTCTTTCAATCCTGCGAGTGAAAGCTTTGGATCAACCACGAGTGTTGATTTCTTAGTTGAAAGAACAACCGTATTTGCACCTTTATATTCAATATCAAACATCTTCTTTTTCTCCTTTATTTCTGACTGAGGACGTTATCTTTGTCGATCGCGACACTGTGTTTGGACGCCAGGATTTCTGTTATAAATTTATCACGAACACTCAATCGATAATAGAAGTCTTCGTACGACAGTACACTGTAGTTCAATTCACGACCTTCCATTTTCTCGATGACACCCATTGCTGCTTTGACCTTTGTTTTTGGTAGTGTACCCACCAAAAGCACGTCAACTGCACTAGTTGAACCCTTTACGAGCACACCAGAGAGCAATGCGAGGCGAAGTGACGGTATGCCACTGATTGCGCTAAGGTACTGTTCGCTGACACCTTCGTCAGTTGTTGCCGCAGGCTTTGCGACATCAATTGGCTCGTTGGCAAAGATAGCCCGGAGCGCTGTGTAGTATTCGTAGCGCTGATTCACCGTGTAGTACAGTTTGTTGTCACCTGAGTCGCTGGTGATCACACCAACTTCCAGCATGTTAGAGAGTTCGCGGCGAACAGAATTAATTTGTTCGTCGATAACCCGAGTAATTTCGCGGACATAAAAAGATTGTCCAGGATGGTTCAAAAACAGGTGCAGTAGCTTCACCCTTGTCTTTGACCCGAATAGTGCATCAATCATATCTATCTCCCCTATGCCTATGTATGCATAACTTTCGTGTTCTATAATAACACGCTACCCCCTCTTATTAATAGACTAGCTGAGGTGTTCGGCGATGTATTTTTTTACATCTGCAAGTGGCATCCATGCGACAAATTGGTTTCGCTTCAACCATGTCTGCTGGCGTTTTGCGAGTTGCCAGTCTGCCGTCTCGTTACGGAATTTTAATTCGTCTTCTGTGATCAATCCATCAACAAATGCATGCGCTAAACGATATATATTTCCGGTCATTGCTTCAATTTCCCAGCCATAAGTATCGCCCAACATTTTTGCTTCATCGACGACTCCATCGTCAAATAATTGTTCACTCCGCTTTTGAATTCGCTGACGAAGTTCATCTCTATCCGTTGCAATTCCAACAATGATGCAATTATTAATTGGTTCAGCTGACCTCTTAGTGCTTACGCTTCGAAGCTCTATTGCTCGGATGACGTACCTCTTGTTTTTATCATTCTCTGGTAACGCAATGTTGTTTTGAATACAATAACTATGTAGCTCTTCAAGCGTCATCGCCTCAAGTTTTGCCCGTTGTTCCGGGTTTGCAGTTGGTCCGAATTCGTAATCAAATACGACACTATCAATGTATAACCCAGTACCTCCGACTAAAAATGGTACTCGCCCGCGTGCACGAATTTCAGCTATTTTCTGAACTGCGTAAGACTTAAAATCAGCTGCCGAAAATGGCTCACCCGGCATTACAATATCAAGCCCCCAGTGCGGTACGCGTGCTTGATCAGACTTACTTGGCTTTGCCGTTCCAATGTCCATGCCTGTATAAATTGTGCGTGAATCGGCACAGATAATTTCGCCGTTATATTGTTCGGCAAGTTCAACTGCGATCCCCGACTTACCGCTTGCCGTAGGACCGGCAATCACAACAAGTGGCTGCTCTAGAGTGGTTGCCATCGTATCTCCTTAAAATTATCGACAATAAAATCCGTACAGGTAATACCTTCAGCCAGCAAATGCTCTGCCTGAACTTCCCTGCCGCCGTAATAGCCACTCGCCAGTCCACCAAATCGATTCACGAGACGGTGCCACGGTAATTCCATATCACCATGATGTGCCATGCCACCGACGACACGTGCAGCATAGGGATGTCCGGCGAGTGCCGCCAAGTCACCATACGTCGTCACTTGCCCTTTCGGGACCTGAGCCATAAAGGATTCAACCTTGGTGCGGAACTCGCTATCGGGCTTGTTCATTGAAATACCCCCGAACACCGTCCCAGTCATTTACTCGAACAATGCCTTCGGGCAGTGCATCACTTGTATTCCACGTATAATTGCCAAATAGAAGTGATTGAATACCGTGTTGCTGTGCAGCGATACAGTGCTTGAGCTGATCATCAATCAGATAATTCGCGCCTAAGTCTTTCAATAAATCACCCTTTGTTTTGTTGTGCGAGTGTTCGTCAATCGTATCCCATATCCCCGCGAAGTAGATCTTGTCATCTGTAAATATGCCCGGATACTTGTCATGTATCCATGCAAGTGTGTCATTTTTTAGCAGCAGTCGTCGTGAGGTCACAACAATCAGATCGTAAGACTCTTTGAGTTCCAATAATACGTCGTGTGCGCTGACGTCGTGTGCGCTGACGTCGTGATCGTACCCCAGGAAATTAACATCAAGAAAGGATTCTGCCATCCGACGCTTGGCATCCATCATATCCATCTGCCACATAACCGAAAAATCTTCTGTGTAGTCAGCTGGTGTGAGTGTCGTCCCCCATTTCGCATTACTATATTCAATGAAGCCTTTGGCATTATCTGCCAAGACGTCATCGATATCAACTGCAATGATTGGACGAGTCGCCATTACAGTCCGCGCAAATATTCCGCCAACTCATCAAGCGCAACCTTCACTTCACCAGCTTGTGTACGTACACTGACTTCGCGATTGTCTTTATCTTGTTGTCCAACGATCAATTGTGCTGGTATTTTCCACAACGTCGCTTCACGGATCTTCTTGCCGAGTGATTCATTTCGATCATCAACAGTCACACGAAGTTCGTTGTATTTAAGTGGTGTCATAAGAACAACACCCTTCAACACCTCTGTTATTTCTCCTACATAATCAAGCACTGTGTCGTTAATCGTAAGAATACGGATCTGTTCAGGTGCTGCCCAGAATGGGAACCAGCCGCCTGTGTGCTCGATGAATACGCTCAAGAATCGCTCGATAGAACCCAGTAATGCACAGTGGATCATAACAGGAACTTGGGCATTCCCTTCCTGATCTGTGTACGTCAAACCGAAGCGTCCCGGCTGTACAAAGTCTAATTGGACCGTCGCAACTTGGTGCTCACGGCCGATTGCGTCGGTCGCCATGAAGTCGATCTTTGGACCATAGAATGCAGCTTCGCCGTCTTGTTCGAAGTACTCTAATTCATTGGCGATAACTGCAGCCTTTAATTGTGATTGTGCAGATTCCCATAGCGCAACGTCGCCCAGGTAGCCTTCGCCTTCATCGCGGTATGACAAACGAACACGCAACTTCATATCGATGGTTGAATACAGTTCGCGGGCACTTGCGAGCAAGTTGTTAATTTCTTGCTCAATTTGGTCAGGTCGTGCAAATACGTGACTGTCATCTTGAGTTAACGAACGAACGCGATTTAATCCACCTAGCTCCCCTGTCTTCTCGTCACGGTAGTCGGTTGTTGTTTCGAGGTAACGGATTGGCATATCTTTATAGCTTCGTGGGTTCGATGCGTAGATTTGCGTGTGGTGAGGACAGTTCATAGGCTTCAACGCGAAGTTATCGCTGGTCTCTTGGCTCGTCACAAGGAACAGCTCGTCACCGAACTTTGCCCAGTGTCCTGATGTCTCGTATAGCTCTTTCTTTGTGATGTGCGGTGTAAATACCTTCTCGAAGCCATAACTCTGACGCAATTGATTTGAGTAGCCGCTCATAATGTCGCGCAGAACAGTTCCGCGTGGGGTAAACAGTGGCAGTCCAGGGCCAACCAAGTTCGAGATTGTATAAAGGTCGAGTTCTTTCCCTAATTTACGGTGGTCACGAAGCTTTGCTTGTTCCAAGCGTTCAAGGTATTGATCAAGTTCTTCCTGAGTTGGAAACGCGACACCATACAGACGTTGCATCTGTGGGTTTGTGTCCTTCCCGCGCCAGTACGCGCCAGCAACACGAAGCAATTTGAATGCACCGACATCTTTTGTATTTTCAACATGAGGACCGCGACAAAGATCGACAAAGTTCCCGTTCTTATAAAATGAGACGTTCTCAACAGCGGCGTCGCCTTCTGCTGCCAAACCCAGTTCATCTGCGTCGAGATCTTTCGCAATAGTTGTTCCAGATCGTTTCAGGTCATTTAAAAGCTCTTCTTTATACGGCTGATTATTCTGACGTGCCCAATCAATTGCTTGGTCAACCGGCATTTCAAAACGCTCAAAAGTATCTCCATAGTTAATAATGCCACGCATTTCCTTTTCGATCTTGGCAAAGTTAGCCTCTGAAATCTTACGTTCACCGAGGTCGATATCATAATAGAAGCCGTTCTCTACGACTGGACCGACACCGAATTTCGCGTCTGGCCAGATTCGTTGCACTGCGGCTGCAGTAATGTGCGCCAAGCTGTGTCGCATTGCATGTAGTTGTTCGTCGTTCATGTTGGTCTCCTTTTAGTGAGTTTTTAGAAAATAAAAAAACATACGATAACGAGGTTTATTGGTATAAATCTACATATCGTATGTCTCGGGTCCAGCTAGTGCTAGACGGTTCCACCGGACTTTTACTTATGAGAGACGTTACGTACGTCTGCACACCGACGGAGTTCAAAAGCTAGTGAGGCTTCGTCATTACTCTACCCATAATTATAGCACGCACCCCGTATTATTGATTCCCGACCCCTATTCTGGTAAGATTATAAGGCTTTACAGCAATGCCATGCATCGGCACGGGTCCTTAGCTCATTTGGCTAGAGCGCCTCATTGACGTTGAGGAGGTGAGAGGTTCGAATCCTCTAGGACCCACCAAGATTATCAGTAGATCTCCCCAAGGAGATCTACTTTTTGTTCAAAGTCTTGTTTACCACTAGTAATCACCCTTTAGAATGCTATACTTATTGCAAAGACATAAGCGCAAAGCGTCAAAACAAAAAAACAGCACAAAAAAGAAAGTATACACAGATCATGAACACACCGACATCCGGCACTCCATCCGCAAAACTGAGCAAAAAATTTCAGTCGGCCGCCCTGTTTCTTGTTGCTATTGCGCTTGTCATCCCTTCGCTCCCCCTCCCTGCACACGCAGTGCCAAGCATTGTTACGTTCGAGAACTACATTGGGGCGTCCAGTGAGAATCGAATATCCGGCGCTTCAGCCGTAGCAGTGAGTCAGACCACTGGAAATAGTTATGTTGTTGATAGCGGCAATGGTCGCATTCAGGTGTTTTCTCCTTCAGGCGAGCGTCTTTTTACTTTCGGAAATAGCGACACGTATTTCCCTGAACGCCTCAATAACCCTACTGGAATCTTCATCGATAATGCGGGCTATGTTTTTATTGCCGATACAGGCAATAACCGTATTCAAAAGCGAACAAATACCGGTCAATATCTTTCTAACTACGGTAGTTACGGCCAAGGAGACGGTGAACTATTTTCTCCACAAGCAGTCGTAACTGACGACGACGGCAATATATATATTATGGACAGCGGCAACGACCGCGTGCAAATATTCGACCTCGATGGTACCTACCTATCCCAGTTCGGATCAACCGGCCAAGAAGAGGGTCAATTCTCATACGCAGCAGATATTGATCTCGATAACACTGGTAACATTATTGTGACCGATACATACAACAACCGTGTTCAGACGTTCGATGCAGATGGCACCTACCTATCTCAGTTTGGGCAACAGGGTGATCAAAATGGCGAGTTCCAGTACCCATTTGGTACCGCGATTGATGCAACCGGAAATATGTATGTCAGCGATAGCGACAAAGGTCGCATTCAAAAATTCGATGCAGATGGCGTGTTTGTCTTGGCATTTGGACAGCCCGGTGTAGAATCAGGGAAATTCCTAGTCCCATCGGGTCTGTACGTCAACTCAGACAACACACTTCATGTTGCTGATCGTGATAATAATCGCGTACAACAACTCAGCAACACAGGGACGTTCATTATGCAGTACGGCGAATCTGGTAAAGATAACGGCGAGCTAAGAGAGGCTCCAAATACTGCTATTGATGCAAACGGCGACGTATATGTTGCAGACAGGTCTAATAATCGCATTCAAAAATTTAGCGCTGAAGGAACATACATATCGCAATTTGGAAGCTATGGAAGTGGCGATGGTCAGTTTACCGACCCTAACGCGATAGCTATAGATGCAACAGGTAATATCTTTGTTGTAGATACTGGTAATATTCGTATACAAAAATTCAGTAGCACCGGCGTCTACATTTCTCAATTTGGAAGCTATGGAAGTGGCGATGGTCAATTCGTGTCACCAACAGGCATCGCACTCAATAGCCAAGGTGACATCTACATTCTGGACGGCAATTTTATCCAAAAGTTTGATGCGAACGGAAATTACACAAGTCGAATCGGCGGACAAGGAACTGATGATGGCGAACTAAACTACCCAGATGGTGGCCTCATATTCGATACCGAGGACAACCTCTACGTTGCCGACACTTACAATAACCGTATTCAAAAGTTCGACGTAGACGGAAACTATCTTTCACAATTTGGAAGTGTTGGTTCCGGTGATGGTGAGTTTCACTATCCATCCAGCGTCGCTGTTGATACAAACGGAGACATCTATGTCAACGACCGATCCAACGCTCGTATCCAACAATTTAATGGCAGCGGAGTATATCAATCACAATTCTCGTCTATTGAAGGTGACGAAACTTTCGCCACACCAGAAGGGCTGACTATTCATAACGGATTTCTCTATGTTGCTGACACGGGCAGTGTAGTGAATAGAATTATCCGCTACGCTGTTGAGCAAGGTATTCCACCAGAAGTTCCAGAACCCCTCGACATCACTTACTCGGGCTACGTTGGAGCTTCGACTGAGCTTCGCCTGTCAGGACCAGTCAGTGTTGCACGTGATTCCGAAGGCAACAACTACGTGCTCGATTTAACTGGAAATAAAGTCCAAAAATTCAATAGTAATAATGCCTACGTAAGTCGATTTGGAACCCCGGGAACCGGCAACGGTCAATTCAACAGCCCGACAAGTATCGTCATTGCTAATGATATCCTTTACATTACCGACTCACTGAATAACCGCGTTCAAACGTTCAATACCAATGGTGTCTACATCGCACAATTCGGAACCGAAGGTTCTGGTGATGGTGAATTTGCACAACCTGGAGCACTCGCACTCGACTCAACAGGCTCAATATACGTGGCCGATACTGGCAATGGACGCGTCCAAAAGTTTAATAACGACGGCGAATACATCATGCAGTTTGGAAACCAGGGCACAGATAACGGTGAGTTCTCCGCACCAAGAGGAATTGTCGTCACGAGCGATGGCTCAATCTTTGTGTCAGATGGAAATAATCACCGCATCCAAAAATTCGATGCAGATGGCTTATACCTCTCGCAGTTCGGCACACTTGGTGGAAGTGCTGGTACGTTCTTCTTCCCCGCTTCAATTACATTAGATGATGATGAAAATCTATGGATTACCGACGGACAATCTCGCATCCAAAAGTTTAATACAAACGGTACCTTTATCTCACAATTCGGTGAGTATGGCGAAGCCGACAACCAGATGAAATATCCAGGCAAGCCGTCAATCGCGCCTAATGGTGACCTATTTATTCCCGACAGCACAGGCGGTCACGTAAAACAGTTCACGGCCGATGGTGAGTTTGTCGCAAAATTTGGCATCGACGGATCTGGTGACGGTGAGTTCCGCGGACCATATGCTGTCACGACAGATGCCAACGGCAACATCTATGTTGCTGATGCAAATAATTATAGGATTCAAAAGTTTAATAGTAACGGTGAGTACCTCATGCAATTTGGTGGATACGGTGACGGTGACGGCCAATTCCAACTCATGCGCAGCATCGCCGTAGATAGCGAGGGAAACATCTACGTAACCGATGGCACAATTACACGTGTTCAGAAGTTTGATGCTAACGGAACATACCTTACACAATTCGGCGAAATCGGCTCAACTGAAATGGAGCTCCACGGACCAAGCGACATCGTATTCGACACCGATGGCAATTTGGTAGTTGCAGACTATGATCGAGTCGTGAAGTTTGACACTAACGGCACATTCCTCTCAGAGTTCGGATCATTCGGTAGCGGCGAGGGTGAATTTGGCAATGCTACAGGACTTGCGATCGATGCTGATGGAAATATCTATGTAAGTGACTTAGCCGCAGACCGTGTAGAAAAATTTGATAGCAACGGCACATTCCTCTACCAATTAGGTGGATATGGCGAAGAAGATGGACAATTTCAACAAGTCACCGGTGTCGCAATCGATCCTAATGGCGACCTATACGTTACAGATGGATATGGCAACCGCGTCCAAGTCTATACAAGCACTGGCGTCTACCGTGGACACTTTGGATCAGACGGTACGGGCGAAAGCACTCTTATGCTCCCTAGCGATGTGCACGTAGATAGCGACGGTAATATATTCGTCGCATCAAGTGGTAATTCTACGGTACTGCGCTTCAACGCAGCTGAAGATCCGATTATCACTCCCCCAACCGATCCCGAGGAGCCTGAAATCCCGACAGGACCAGCTAATCCTGGACAACCAGGTGGCGATTCAAACCCAGGACAAGGCACAAATAAACCCGGTACTCTATACAACCCTGGTGTCGTCGCCGTGGTAGGTCAAGCGGACGAATCAGAAACTACACCACAGACACCGATCACAGACGACACAAGCACTCCTAACACCGCTCAACCAGATACTGAAGCTATCGACACATCAAATGAGACAAGCTCTCCAGACAGCTCTAAAACACTCTTCTATATACTCGGTGGTACATTCCTTGCGATCATCGCGAGCGGTATCTACATAGCAGTCATGCGATCTCGACACAAACACTAGTCGATCATTCCCCCGCTTAAGACCCCTTAATGGGGTCTTTTCTTTATATAGACGTCGTGCACGTAGTCTCACAACGTCGATTAGCTCACATCATAACCTCCTTTAACGAGTAATTGAATTGTGAGCACACTTAGCTAGCGAGAGATGCCCAACTTGGACAAGAAACCTCCTTACATCCCCTCATGCACCGCCCTATCGCCTCATTTGACAGGGGTGATATTCTTTTCCCCACAGCCCACTAGACTTATCCACCACCCTCCCCTGCCCCAAACCATAAACGATATATCACAGGCGGTATTTCACGTGAGTATCTGTATCATTGACAATTTATGCCCTTTATGCTAATATGTATACATGGTTAAGAAACAACAGATTGAATCCAGCCACAACCCATCAGCCCTTGAACGCTTTTCACTCGGTTTCGAGTACGACAAGACGCTTCAAGAGATCAAACGCGAAGTCCGTATTCGCACCATCTAATTCGATATTCAATAAAAGAACCTCCCTATCAACGGGAGGTTCTTTGTTTTACGAGGCAATAAGCACTACTTCTTGTGTGCGAGTGCCTTCTTCTTGGCAGCAGTAGCATATGTCTCTTTACTGGTGACATCGAACTTGGTCAGGTAACGACCAAAGAAGAGACGTGTCTGTGAGTACAGTGCTGCCGAGGCACTATAGCCGATTGCTGTGACGGGCATCAAGAACCATTGCAGCAACATACCGATAGTACGGTGGCGCTTGTAGCGTTCTGGCCGCGGAGGCAACATCTTGAATGAAAGGAATACGGTGATAAACAGACCAATCAAGGCGATACGCTGCACAAAGCTAATCGTGTCAGGCAACTGATGCGCCACAATGTCGTGATACGCCTGGTTATTGATAAGGAGTGGCACCCAACCCCCTACCGCAACAAGAATCGCCACTGTTGCAAGTGTCAGGTGTCCATCGATTAGCATAATAAGCCGTGAGAGCCCCGCAAAGAACGGTACGTTCCGATTCTTGCTCAATACCCGTGTTGCAACGTATGGCACGTCAGAAGCACCGTAAGCCCAGCGACGGAGCTGTATAAACTGTGCCTTCAGAGTCTTTACATACGTACTGTCGAGTACAGCGTCTTGGTAGATCGGTACGAACACAGGAATAACGTCGTAGTTCCCGTTAAAGTAAAAATAACTGCGCCAGTATTGGTGGCCGTCTTCCACAATCGTTCGCGTGCTCCAGAAGTCCATCTCCACCAGTGCTTCCATCGGTTGTGAGTGTGACGCAAAGTTGCGCAGACTGTGTGGGCGCATTGAACTAATGATGTTCCAGAATGAGTTACCTGTCGCGACAACACGCATTGGTGCCGGTACATCCCAGATATTGTTCAAAAACAGAGAGATTGGTTGGAACGCGAGGTGTTTGCGGTCTTCGTGCACGATGAATTCGTACGTAACGTAATCGAAGTATGTTGCGTGTGGACGGTTGTCGGAGTCAAGCGTCGTCACAATGACATTCTTGTACGCAATTCCCTTTTCGTCCATCCACTTTTGCATGTGCTTGCCGGCAAAAGTAATGTTTCCACCCTTTCCAACAACTTCGTTTGGTAAATCACGTGGGTGTTTCACGAGGACGAAATCGACGAACTTTGAAGCGAACTTCTTTTGCAGACGAAGGGCGGTCTTTTCCATGCCCTCACCACCACGCTCTTCGTATGCGAGCGCAATAACGAGACGAGACTTGTCATACGTAGTGGCCAGAAGTGACTGTACGGTTGGTTCAAGGATCTCGTATGCCTCATTATAGGCAGCAATAATTACCAAATTATAAAGTTGAGACGGTTTCGGGAATGCTTCAGGGTCAGCAGCGGCTAAACGCAGGTTATCGATGTGTGTCCCCATCGCAAAAGCTTTTGATTTTGAACCTGAACGAAGCTCAAACGACTCGGTTGGTGTTTCGAGGTCCTCGAGGCGTTCACGCCAGTTTAATTTCTGTGCCCGCTCTAGGTTATTACGTCCGCCAATAGTGTGATACGCGATACCGACGGCTTTCACAAGCAGCGTCACAATAATAAGCATCAGATATACTGCAGCGAATAATGGTGACACAAGCGACAACACAACAAGTAGAATCAGCGCCCCCCAACTCAGCATAGCCGGTAACATCTCAAAAAAGCGGTAGGCTTTTGTTCGTTTGCCGAGAGGAATTTCTAAATCAATCATGTGTTATTCCTTAAACCAACTTATATCGGTGACCATACGTTAATAATTGAAAATGCGGTGACCCATGCGAAGATGATGACCCCCACGCCCATCCAGGCGAACATAATCGCAAGTGGGTGGCCTTTTGTTAGGTAGAGCTTGAGTGAAAGCGTCACGTGGAAGAATGCCGCAAGCAGCGCGAATCCACCGAATGTAAACAGATAGAACCATTGGTCACGATATAGGTGCGTTACCCCGTAAGCTGTGTAATGTGTCACCAGCTGTAATTCACTTGGACGGACAGAGAACAAGATATAGATAATAAAGCCAAGTGACAAAATTAATGTGACAGCTGTCAGAACCGTTAAGTAACGGTTTGTGATAAGTTCTTTGAATGAGGTTTTTATAGTGTCTAACATATATTGATGGAGCCGTTGTCCGGGATCGAACCGGAGACCTACGCTTTACGAAAGCGCCGCTCTACCAACTGAGCTACAACGGCACGTTTAGCTTTAATGATTATAGCATCTGCTCTGCTTAAAATAAATGAGCCCGCCAGAGGTTGCCATCAGGGGCAAAAACTGCTAAAATCTGTAGAGTCTTTGGCCGGACAACCACAATTGTGGGCTCGTAGTGAAGCTGGCCTATCACGTCTCCCTGTCACGGAGAAGATCGCCGGTTCGAATCCGGTCGGGCCCGCCAAGAAAACACCTCATCGCAAGATGGGGTTTTTTCTTGGCAATTGGTATATTCGATTTTCTATGCCATTATTAATCTCATTATGCCCAATTTTGAAACCGCTCCTATCGTAGGCCTTAGCGCTTCTCGCTACGAAAATCCAGATGATCCTAGGTATCATGCTGCGCTTGCGATGATAGAGGGGTATCAGCGATCAGGACTACCAATTATTATCGTTGACGACTCAAACCAGCACTGGGTCAGTGACTCCTTTAAACTCTTGGGTGCAGACGTTATACAAGCGCCTGAACATGGCCTCGCCGCATCATACATGCACGGGATCGAGTACGCATTAAAAAATGGAGCAAAGCGAATAATGCACCATGAGCCAGAAAAAGACATGGCTCGACATGCGACAGTCATTAACGATGCGCTCGACGAATATCCAATAGTCATCATCGGACGCACAGAACGTGCCATGAATACACTCCCCTCTACGCAACAAAAAACAGAA
>Ga0247814_10001291_pt1 | contig 15057 bp, 13 predicted proteins | sample UWRJL179409R1_FD_179947 | JGI IMG/M metagenome (GOLD analysis project Ga0247814, IMG submission 179947) | Plant litter microbial communities from Arlington Agricultural Research Station in Wisconsin, United States - UWRJ-L179-409R-1 | ecosystem: Environmental > Terrestrial > Plant litter >...
GGCATTTACATCTCCGAAGCCAAAGCTGGCCTTGGCGAGGATTTTAAACTGTTTATTTAAACATTGCTGCGGGATGCGTTCCTCGTCTATCAGCTGAGTGATATCCGGATGCAGGTCTTCGCAATTGATATTGGGGAAGATAAAACCTTCGGCCAGTTCCAATACCGATGCCACACATTCTATACTGCCCGCGGCACTGATACAATGACCGTTCATTCCTTTGAGGGAGTTGATGTAAGGGAAATCTTTACCATAACGGTTTAATGCGGTAGCCCAGTTTTCAATTTCCAATGCATCTTTTGATGTAGCCGTGAGGTGGCCATTGATTACATCTACATCCTTTGCCGCTATACCGGCTTGTTTCAGTGCAGAGGTGATACAACGCTGTACCGCATCACTGTTTGGTGCAGTCATGGTACCAGAACCACGCTGTCCGCCGGAGTTGATATTTCCACCCAGGATTTCCCCATAAATTTTTGCTCCCCTGGCCAGGGCACTGTCTAAAGTCTCCAGTACCATAGCCCCCGCGCCGCTTCCAGGTACAAAACCACTGGCTGTGGCACTCATCGGCCGGCTGCCCTTTTCCGGTTTATCATTATACTGGTAAGGACATATCTTCATTGCATCAAACCCGCCCCAGATATAGGGTCCGCTGTCACTTGTGCTGCCAGCGAGCATAATAGTTGCCTGGCCCGATTTAATCCGCTCATAAGCAGTTAAAATGCTTTCTACCCCGGTTGCGCAGGCAGATGAATTAGTGCTTACCTGATTGCCAAGCCCGAGTTTGCCTGCAAGGAATGCGCTAACCCCGCTGGCCATTGTCTGGATCACTACTGTACTGCCCAGTTTCCGGATCTGCAGGTCGTCAATTTTATTGATGGCTGTCCTGAATTTCTCTATACCCGATGTACCTGCGCCGAAAATCGTACCGCTGTTCCAGTAGGGTTCATCAGCCTGGGCCAAGTTGAAGCCGGCATCTTGCCAGGCATCCATTCCTGCAATGACACCGTAAACGATACCCGGACTTTCCAGGTTGCGTATTTCAAGCGCTGTAAAATACTGGCTTAGCCGTTCATCGCTGATCACCGGTTTACCTGCAATCTGGCAGGAAAAGAGCAGTTGTTCCAGTTGCGGATCATGTTTAATTCCAGACACACCATCTCTGACGGACTGTCTGAATTCCGCAAGGCTCGCACCATTTGGTGAAACAACCCCTAAACCGGTGATCACGACACGATTAGTCATGCATTTTCGCAGTTACCATGCCCGATATATTTCCTTTGCAAACGGTGTCTCCAGCTTCATTTTTCATCACCACGTTGCAGTTCAGCTTTTTGAAACGGAAGTATACCTTCTCGGCGGTTACAGTAACCTTTTCACCCGGGAAAACTGGTTTCATAAAATCAACCGCTACCGAAGTTAGCATCACATGTGCTTTCATCTCGGTATTTGCTTGCTCTGAAAGGTAAATACCTAAACAAACCAATCCGATCTGGGCCATTGTTTCGGTCAGGATTACCCCAGGTGTTACAGGTGCATCTTTGAAATGTCCTTTATAAAAATCCAGGTCTTTATCAAAGGTAAATGTCCCTGTAGATCCGTTCTCGTCAATTTGCAGTAACTCATCTACAAATAAAAAAGGTTTGCTGTATGGCAGCTTTTCCAGTATTTCCTGTGTGTTCATATGTTTGTTTTATATTGATCTATTTTTGTGTAAAGTAAATACAAAAATCGGTCACCATTGCAATAAAATTCTTTGTGCCGAAAAGCCGGGACCAAAGCTCAGCATCAGTCCTCTTTCACCTTTTGCAGGCTCACTATCCATAAAACGCTCAAGCACATACAGAACCGTGGCGCTGGACATGTTCCCGTATAACCTGAGGACTTCTTTGGTATCATCTATATTTTTTCCCAATGCTCCAAAAAGCGATTCTACTACCTGTACAATCTTTTTTCCTCCCGGATGAAAAATCAGGTGGTCGATGTCATTAATCTCCAACCCGTTTTTTGCCAGAAACGGATGGATAATTGCAGGGAAATGCTCTTCGATATTATCCGGCACGGCAACATCCAGTACCATTTGTAAACCCGTATTGGTTAGCTTAAAGCCCATCATATCCTCTGCATCATAGAAATGGTACATGCTTTCGTCGATGATTTCCGGTCCGTCGTCATCAGCGTGCGAAGAAAGCAGTACGGCCGCCGCCCCATCTCCAAATATGGCGGCACTTACAATGTTGGCCATCGAAAAGTCTTGTAACTGGAAGGTAGCAGAAGGAGATTCTACCGCAATGACAGCAGCCCTTTTACCCGGATTGGCTTTTAAAAAGTTTTTTGCGTAGATCATTCCTGATACCCCGGCAGCGCAGCCCATTTCGGTAACGGGAAGCCTTACAATATCCTGACGCAGCTGCAATGCATTAATCAGGTAGGCATCCAGCGAAGGGATCATAATCCCTGTGCAGCTTACGGTAATGATATAATCCAGGTCTGTTGCTTTCCATCCTGCTTTTTCGATAGCGCTCTTTAAACATTTGCCACCCAGTTTAATCCCTTCCCGGATATAAATATCGTTTCTCTGTTCGAAACTCAGGTCGCTGAATACCTCTTCGGGCGACATAAATGAATAACGTTTATCTACTGCGGCATTTTCAAATATCTTTTTTACTTTCCTGATAAACCGGTCTTCCTGTCCGTTAAGCCAGATATCCAAAAAAGGCATAATCTGTGCAGTCTCTCTGGAAAATTCTGGTAGTGCCTTACTTACTGCTTTAATTTTTACGCTCATGCTGTTTTTATTATCCATTGATAGCGGAAGGCCCACTTCCAGGTAATTTGAAATTTTTTAAGTTTTAATTTGTTGGAATACGACTCCAGATCGGCTTTTTTGAACCCGCGCAGTATCGATACCAAACCATCTTCCCTCGACATTTTATTGAGCCTGAATACAAAACACAAGGCTGTAAACAAATAATACGCAAGGGCGCTCCGTTGCAGGTCGTTTATTACAATGCCCAGCCGCGCATGGCTGTAATGCTGCAGCAGTTTGATGATCTCGTCATCTTTAAAATGATGTAAAGTGAGTGTGCAGAGTACGATATCGGCAACTACCGGTTCGGTAAGTTCATCAAAAATATCTACACATTCATAAGTGATATTCGTATAACTAACCGATAAACTTCGTGCATGTGTTATGGTGAAATTATTGGCATCTATACCTACCAATATAAAATTTAGGTTCCTTTGCTTTGCATAGTCTGCGAGCGACCGTAACATATCTCCATTGCCGCATCCAATATCCAGTATCCGTATTGGAGTAGTTGCCGACTGATCTTTGATCAAGTTTTTAATACCTTCTAAAGTAACTTTATTCCCGCCAAGCAATTGATTGATGCTGGCTATTTTATCAAGCGCATCTCTGAGGATTTCGCCTTCCATCTGGAAATCATCCATCGTTTCAGGGGCATCGCTTCTGTAAGTGGTATTTACCATTAGTAAGGGTTTACGGATAAAGTTTTACCATGTGTTTTTCTTATTATTGCCGGTAATATACCCGGAATTACCGTCATTGCTTTCATTGCCAGTGCCGATAGCTTCTCTTTTTTTAGTAAGTTGCTGAGAATTGTACCTGTCTTTAAGCGATAGGCGAAGTTGGTGTCCCAGGCTGTAGTATACTTTTTCTCAAGTTCAGTTCTGGATGTAATTTTGCCATCAGACCATTGCTTTAGCAGCTCAGCACATATTTTGGCCCCGTGGATAGCCATTGCCATTCCGTTTCCGCAGAGCGGATGAATAAGACCTGCCGTATCGCCAATCATCAGAATATGGTTTACTACCGCCTCTTTTGGTCCAAAAGCAATTTGACTGATTACCATTGGCTCTTCGAACAAAGGTGTGCTGTTTTCTAATACCGCTTTCAGCCGCCTGTTTTTATACAATACGTTTTCCTGATACGCTGTTATATTTTTATACTTACTGAAGGTCTGATAATTGGCCAGATAGCAGATGTTGATTTTATGATCTTCCACTGTAGACACTCCGCAATATCCACCGGTAAAATTGTGCAGTGCTACAAGTTTACGGTCAAACTCACCTGCATAATGTGCCTTCACGGCCAGAAATGGTGATTTGGTTTGGATAAATGGTCTTTTCAGTTTGAGGTCGATCCCCGAGCGTTTGCCATATGCACCTATCACATGTTTGGAATAAATAGTATCCTTCAGGCTAATTTCAGTCCTAAAATTTTCTCCTTCATTGGTGATGCTCAATACCGAATCAAATATAACTGTTCCGCCTTTGGCAATAAAATGTTCATAGAGAAAATGATCCAGCCTGAATCTGCTGATGCCCATTCCGCCAAGCGGTAATGTAGTATTGATGCTGTTTCCTGTAACAGTGGTAAACTGCAGCCTGCTAATCAGTGCCGGGTTAAGCGTTAAAACATCTGCACCCAGCCATTGAAGATAGGGTAGAACCTCATTTGAAAGGTATTCACCACATACTTTGTGATGCGGATACTGGTATTTTTCTATCACTATTACCTGCAGACCTTCCCGCTGCAAATGCAAAGCAGCAGTTAATCCGGCGAGCCCGCCCCCAACGATAAGAATGTCTGTATGAATACTCATTGATTAATGTAATACCGCATAAGGGATATAACAGCACTGGATGTTTTTTGTTCCGTAAAACGGCCTTCAGAAAATATATAGTATTTTCGTCGATGCCAATTTTAATAAATATAGGAGGGATGCATTTTTAAAATAGTTTTTTAGTTATAAATTTAACTTTAAATATTTTATTGTTACATTTTGCGATAAATTCATCAATACTTAAATGGATAAATCAGAAATATTAGCAGAAGAGGTTTTGCTCAACAGGATATATGTGATCAGAGGACAGAAAGTGATGCCTGATAAAGACCTTGCCGATCTGTATGCTGTTAAAGCGATACGGTTGCGGGAGCAAATACGACGGAATCCTGGACGTTTTCCTTATAACTTCATGTTCCAATTAAGCCCTGAGGAGGCTTTAAACATGGTATCGCAAAATGCGATACCTTCGAAAAAACAGCTTGGGGGCACATTGCCCTACGCGTTTACGGAGCACGGGATACTAATGTTATCTAACGTTTTAAGAAGTGAAAGGGCTATAGGGATGAGTATACGCATTATTGAGATCTTTGTTAAGCTGCGGGAAACACTGCTTTTGCATAAAGATGTTTCGATGCTGGTTGAACAGGTAGAAAATAAGTTGTTAAAACAGGATGAGAAAATAGATGTCCTTTTTACTCATTTAAGGAAATTTATAGAGAAGGAGGAGGTACCTGGAACCAGGATAGGATATAAAACAAAGAGCATTGAATAAGGGGGGACTGCTTTTAATTTAAGTAGATTTGCAGCAAACTAATACCAATGAAGATCAAAGCCATTTTACTCGTTTTTATATTTATCATCATATCCTCTTTTTTGTTTGCCATATTATCTTCTAAAACAAATACCACCAACAATAAAATATTTTACATAGAAGCGTTTATTAAGGCTGTAAAAGATCCGCTGATCTTACCTGAGGACGTCATCAAATCGCATTTGATAAGTGGTAAGAAACCAGTGAAGAGGGGAGCGTATCAACAGATCTCCGCAGAATTGTTGCGCCTGAGAAATCAACTGACTGGTGCGCGTATAGAACAATTTATAATCACCCCATACAAAGAACTGCCAGAAGCGGAGCAGCCTATCGAAATAGCAGATGCAACTGCAGAGGATCTGTTCATCGTAGCGTATCAGGATAAAAAAATCATGACCATTATTGTGAGCAATGATAAGATTGCAGCGTTTAAAACTGCGCCGAAGAATGATCAGGAAGTGTTGTTTTCTTTATACTAGTACAATAGCAAAAGCTCAGATAATATTCCTTATAAAAATTAAAGCCCTGCTCCGTTTAAAACGGGCAGGGCTTTACAGTTAATAATCTATGGTTAGCTATCCAGCAATTTTGCTGATTCACTATCCAGGAAAAACGTAAGACCGCCATCAATAGGCTGGATCAGCTGAGAAGGATAAAGTGCTGTATTCTTAGTTTCATCTTCAATAACATGTTTAATTGCTTCTGCTTTTGCTTCTCCAAAAACAAGGAAGGCAATATTTTTTGCCTTATTAATCAATGGGGCAGTAAAGGTAATGCGGTAAGTGGAAAGTTTCTCTACATATACCGAATCTACAGTCACTTCCTTATTTTCCAATACTGTGGTACCCGGGAATAACGAGGCAGTATGTGCATCATCACCCATACCCAGCAGGATAAGGTCGAACGCTAAGTCTGCACCGTTAAAGTGTTCATTGATTGCTTTCGCATACTCAATAGCTGCTTTTTCAGGAGCCAGGGTAGTATCTACAAAGAAGATATGATCTGGTGCAACATTCAGCGGATCAAGTATTGATTTCTTTGCCATTAAACCATTGTAACTCTCATGTCCGGGTGGAACATTACGCTCATCACCAATAAAGAAAAATACTTTAGTCCAGTCCAGTTTTTCACGGTAGGTGGTGGAAAGCATGGTATACAACTCTTTCGGAGAACTGCCGCCCGTTAGCACAAAGTTGAAGCAATCTTTTTCTTCAATAGCTTTTTCACCAATGGCAATTACGTAATCTGCAAGATCTGTAAGCAGCTCACTTTTCGTTTTATAGATGAGTAAATTCTGCATATTAATCTTTGTTTTTTAAAGGTAAGGTAAACCAGTGGAAGCCATCTCTCGCAATCAGCGCTTCAGCATCTTCCGGTCCCCATGAATCTGCAGGGTAGTTAGGGAAGCTTAGTGAAGTTTTGCTTTCCCAGGCATTGATAACCGGCATCAATAATTCCCATGCACTCTCTACCTGGTCGGCACGCATAAACTGCGTCTGGTCTGCGATCATTACATCCAGCAACAGTGTTTCATAAGCTTCAGGGGCCTGTGAACTGTACGTTCCTTTGTAATCGAAAACCATATCTACAGGGTTTAATACCATGTCTAATCCTGGTCTTTTTGCCTGTACCTGTAAACGGATACTCATCTCTGGCTGGATACTGATGATCAGCCTGTTTTGCTGCCAGTGTTCTGTAACACCTGCAGGGAAAACCTGGTGGGGAACATCTTTAAATTGTATGGTGATCAGTGAAGAGGTTTGGAATAAACGTTTTCCTGTACGTACATAAAAAGGGATACCCTGCCATCTCCAGTTGTCTACAAAGAATTTGGCTGCTGCAAAAGTTTCTGTGTTTGAATCTTCAGCAACGTCTTTCTCTGTTCTGTATCCGGGAACTTCTTTTCCTTCAACCCATCCTTTAGAATACTGACCGCGGACAGTGCTCAAACGGATATCTTCCGGGCTAAATGGGCGCATTGCTTTTAATACATCAACTTTTTTGTTCCTGATTTCATCAGCATCAAAGTTGATTGGTGTTTCCATACCAATTAAGCAAAGTAATTGCAGAATATGGTTCTGGATCATGTCTCTCAACGCACCAGCGCCGTCGTAGTAACCACCACGGTCGCCCACACCTAATTGTTCCGTTACAGAGATCTGAACGTGGTCAATATAGGTACGGTTCCATAGCGGCTCCAGGAATGAATTGGCAAAGCGGAAGGCCATGATATTCTGAACCGTTTCTTTGCCCAGGTAATGGTCAATTCTGTAAATCTGTTTTTCTGTAAAAATACCTGTAAGTAGTTTGTTCAGCTCTTTCGCTGTTTCCAGATCATGACCAAAAGGTTTTTCAATTACGATACGGCAATTGTCTTCGGTGCCTACAAGGTCGTACTGGGCTAAACATTGTGCGATTAACGGGAACAGGTTTGGTGCTACAGCAAGATAATAAATAACCTGTGTTTTAGGGCCATATGCTGTTCTCAGTTTTTCTATGCTTTCTTTAAGCACCTTAAACGTTTCAGGCGCGGCAACATCTACTGAATTATAGTAAACATTCTGAGCAAACTCATCCCATTTTTCCTGTTTTACCTTACCGGCACGGGAAAAAGAGTTTACACCTTCCATGATAGTGGTGCGGAATTCCTCGTCATTCAGTTTCTTTCTGGCCGTTCCGATAATTGCATATTCTTTAGACATAAATCCATCAGAATATAAATTATAGATTGCAGGCGCAAGTTTCCTCAAGTTTAAATCACCAGTTCCGCCAAATATGACAAAGATGGTTGGATTAAGACATTTACTAGTTTTCATCAGAATGTATTTTTTTGTATCGGTGATGAAACCAATCAACCAGTGATTGGTTTCATTTTGAAAATTATTAGTGGAAAAGTTAGATGATGTGATGGTATAACCGCATCATACATTCTTCCTGTTTAGTCTTTAGTATTCCAGATTGCGTGGAAAGTACCTTCAGCATCGGTCCGCTCAAACCTGTGTGCACCGAAAAAGTCCCTTTGCGCCTGGATCAGGTTAGCTGGCATTCTTTCTGTTCTCAACGAATCAAAATAGGTTAGGGCAGAAGCGAAAGCCGGAATAGCAAGGCCGCTTTGTAAGGCATGACCAACTACAGCTCTCATTCCCGGAAGGATTTCCTTCATTTTCTCCTGCACACCTGCATCAGCATAAAGGTGTTCAAGATCGGGTTGTTTTTTATAGGCCTGGTAGATATCTTCAAGGAATTCAGCCCTGATGATACATCCGCCGCGCCAGATTTGCGCAATCTCGTGCAGGTTCAGTTCATACTCATACGTAATAGATGCCTGCCATAATAAGTGCAGTCCCTGAGCATATGAAGTAATCACAGAAAAATATAATGCCTGTTCTAGTTCTACAATAAACTGTTCTTTATTTTCTGCAAACGGAACATCCTGTTTGTAGGCTTTTGCTAAAGCGGTACGCAGGGTTTTGAATTTTGAAAGGTCCCTTGTGCTTACTGCTTCGTTGATGGTTGGAATTGGCAACTGCAGGTCCATAGATACCTGTGAAGTCCATTTTCCTGTCCCCTTCGATTTCGCTTCATCTTTTATCATATCCAGCAGGAAATTACCTGTTTCAGGATCTTTAACCTTAAAAATGTCGCGGGTTACTTCCAGTAAGAAAGATTGCAGGCGTCCGTTGTTCCATTTTTCAAATACAGCGTAGATCTCCTCGTTAGAGTAATCCAATGCGTTTTTCATAATGTCATAACTTTCAGCAAGTAACTGCATCATCGAATATTCGATACCATTATGTACCATTTTTACAAAGTGGCCTGAAGCACCGGGACCAATATAAGCCACACATGGATCGCCATTAACCTTCGCAGAAACTGCTTCAAGGATTTCTTTCATTGCACCATAGGCAGTTTTATCTCCGCCCGGCATGATACTCGGACCAAACCTTGCACCCTCTTCGCCACCGGAAATACCCATTCCGAAGAAGTGGATACCCAATTCAGATAATTCAATTGCCCTTCTGCTGGTATCAGTGAAGTGAGAGTTACCGCTATCGATAATCATATCACCTTTTTCCAGTAATGGCTCTAATTCTTTTATTACACTATCCACGATCGGGCCGGCAGGTACCAGCAGCATAATTCTTCTTGGCAATTCCAGGCTTGCAACAAAATCTTCCAGAGACTCATAAGCAGTAAGGTTGTGTTTAGAACCGTCTTCCTTAAGCTTTTGGATCATATTGGGATCCTTATCGTAACCAGTAACTGCAAAGCCATTATCGGCCATGTTCAGCAATAAATTGCGCCCCATAGTACCGAGGCCTATCATTCCTAATGTGTATTTACTTTCCATTTTATGAATTTGATTTTGGATAGGTTGTGAAAACATGATATTTCTCTTTGGCAGCCCATAATTTGGCTCCGCCTTTTATGCCATCCCTGTTAGAAACAGTATGGATATTGTGCTCCAGTTCGAAAGAAATGTGTTTCGCATTTCCACCGCCAAGATAGAGCTTATCGTAATTAAATACGGTTTTGTAAATTTCTATGATTCGCTGAAGGCGTTCGTTCCATTTGTGTACCCCTTCTTTTTCAAAAGCCCTGTCGCCGATATAATCGTCGTAGTCTTTGTTTTTTGTGATAGGCAGGTGAGCCAGTTCAAGGTGCGGCAGCAGTTCACCGTCAAAAGTAAGCGAGGTTCCGAAACCTGTGCCCAGTGTAAGTACAATCTCAAATCCTTCACCGGATATTACGCCTAAGGCTTGCTGATCGGCATCGTTAACCAGCCTTACCGGTTTGCCTAACAGGTTGCTGACCTCTTGTGCCAGCGGGTAACCGGCCCATTTATTTTCAGCAAGGTTAGGTGCTGTTTCTACAACTCCGGCTTTTACATAACCAGGAAAGCCCATAGCTATTTTACCATACGCATTCAGCGGTGATACCAGTTCATGAATAACTTTGATCACTGCTTCGGGGGTAGAATCCTTTGGGGTAGGAAGTTTTGTGTATTCAGAGAATAGTTCTCCGTCCTTAGTTAGGATGCAGGATTTTATGCTTGTGCCACCAATATCAATAGATAAAATATTTGTGCTTTCTTCTGTTTGTTCTATAGTGGACATGTTTATTTTTTTATGCGCATTGCTTGAACTATATAATTGGTGAAATTAACAAAATTTCAGCCATATAGTTCCTGATATATGGTAAGAACAGCCGATTATAGTATGTGGTTCATGAAACCTCTGATATACAAGCTTTAAGGGCTAATTAAGCTGCAAATTTGATATCTATATGACTTTAAAACCTGTTTAAAGCGGCCTGCTGAAACAAAAAAAACCTGCCGGAAGTTAAAATCCGGCAGGTTGGAGACAATATATGTCCAATATTATTTACTTCCTTTTGCGTTTTGCATAGGATTGCCGCCGGTAGACTGGCCACGGGCTGCCATTGTTTTTTGTTTGAATAACTGGAATTTCGATTCTTCACCTTTTCCGCCCCAAACGTTGTTGCTTTCGTCGATATCAGCAGTTTCTCTCATTGGATCTAATTTGATACCAGTAACTTCTTTATCCTGAACATAGAATTTAGAAGCAGTCTGCTCATTATGTCTCCAGATCTGTGCTGAGATCCTGTCGATTGATTTAGTGCCGTCAGCAAAAGTAAATTCAACGATAACAGGCATTACCAAACCACCTTTGTTGCTGAATGAAAGTTCATAATAGAATTTGCCAGCATATTTTTTCTGTTCTTCTGCAGAAAGCTTATCTAAAGGAACCGGCATATCTATTTTACGTTCACGGTCGTCATATTTCTCTAATCCGCGGTCGTATCTCCAGTAAAAATCTTGTGTAGATTTATCAAGGTCTGTATAAAACTTGATGTTTTTATCTGCCCTGTTTCTTACTTTTGATATGTCATCAAAGGCATTCACCATCGGCGCATCTAATTTTACCATTCTAGATTTTCCTTCCGGTACTTTAGCATCCACATCTGCTTTACCAACTTTTACAGCATCAAGTGAAATATCACAGGCATCAGTTCCGTAGAACCAGCCTCTCCAGAACCAGTCTAGGTCTTCACCGCTGGCATCTTCCATTGTTCTGAAAAGGTCGGCAGGTGTAGGGTGTTTGAAAGCCCATCTTCTTGCGTATTCTTTAAAAGCGTAATCGAACAATTCTCTGCCCATTACGGTTTCTCTCAAAATATTAAGTGCTGTAGCTGGTTTAGAATAAGCATTAGGGCCAAATCGCGTAATGTTTTCTGAGTTGGTCATGATTGGTTCCAGCTCATCTTTAGGCAGTTTCATGTAATCTACGATGGTATACGCAGCACCCTTTTTAACAGGGAATTTATTGTCCCAAAGTTCTTCGGTAAGGTATTCAACAAATGAGTTTAATCCTTCGTCCATCCAGGTCCACTGACGCTCGTCACTGTTAACGATCATGGGGAAGAAGTTGTGTCCAACTTCGTGAATAATCACACCCAGCATTCCGTTTTTCGCACTTTCGCTATATGTACCATCTTTCTCAGCACGGCCATAGTTAAAGCAGATCATTGGATATTCCATACCGTTTGCCGCTTCGATACTTTGCGCTACCGGATAAGGATAAGGGATAGTGAAATCCGAATAGGTTTTAATGGTATGTGCTACTGCTTTGGTCGAATAAGGACGGTACAGGTTATAGGCTTCTTTACCATAGAAACTCATACACATTACAGATTTGCCATTACCTTCGATTTTTTGTGCCATTGCATCCCATACAAACTTCCTCGAAGAAGTCCATGCGAAATCACGTACATCGTTAGCCTGGAAAACCCATGTTTTGGTCGCTTTGCTTTTTGTAGTTTCAGCTTTTTTAGCTTCGTCCAGTGTTACAATCTCAACCGGCTCTGCAGAAGTTTTTGCTTTGTTATATCTCGCCAATTCGGCAGGAGTAAGTACTGCACTGTAGTTGATACACTCACCTGTAGATCCGATCAGGTGGTCTGCAGGGACTGTCATTTGCACTTTATAGTTACCAAAAGTTAACGCAAATTCTCCTCTTCCAGTGAACTGGTGATTTTGCCATCCCTGGAAATCACTGTATACACATAATCTTGGGAACCATTGTGTCATAGTGAACAGGTAGTTACCATCTTCCGGGAAGAATTCATAACCTCCACGTCCGCCTAATGCCATACGGTCTGTAATTTTATAATTCCAGTTTACATTGAAAATAAACTGTTGTCCTGATTTTAGAGCTGCAGGAATTTCTACACGCATCATGGTTTTGTTGATGGTATATTTCAGGTTTTTTCCCAGCGCATCGGTGATTTTTAAGATGGAAATACCATTGCCATTATCTGCAGTACTAATCTCTGTATTGTCAATCGATTTAGTAGTAGCAATAGAATTTGGTAATTTCGTTGAACTCTGATAATCTGCCGCATTGATATTGCTATGCTCATTTTCATCCAGCTGGATCCAAATGTAGGTTAGCACATCCGGTGAGTTATTGATATAAGTAACTTTTTCGGAACCGGTAAGCAGTAATTTTTGCTCGTCCAATGTACATTTAATATCGTAGTCTGCACGTTGCTGCCAGTATTTTACACCGGGTGCACCGCTGGCCGTACGCTGTTCATTTGGAGTAGAAAGGATGGTGCCCAGCTGCTCAAACTTATTCCCGTGGTTACTGCCAGGATTATTCTGAGTGTTCTGTGCATAGGAAACCTGCAAAGATGTACCGAGCAGGAGCGTAGCAAGTAGAGTTTTGTTCATTTGAAGTTTTTTGTTGAAAGTCTAAATTTAAACCGTTTTTTTGTATTCAAAAAATTAAATCAGTATTATGTTGTCTTTAGTCCACCATTCTATAGTAATTTGTTACGTTATCTTAGGTGTTTTCGCTCCCCAGGCTGGTTTAAAACCTGCAAATTTGTCAAAACACCCTTTACATTTAAGTTCTACCGAATTAAATTATAATAGCAAAACTTCTACTGTAGAATTGAGCTGCAGGATCTTCACCGATGATTTTGAAGATCTTCTCGGTAAAAAATATAAGGTTAAACCTGATCTTTCTGCTGCTGCAAAACATAAGGAAATGGATGCGCTGGTCAATAAATATATGGCAAGCCATATGCAGCTGACCACGGCAGGTAAAGTATTGCCATTAACCTATATCGGTTTTGAAAACGATAAGGAAGTGGTAGTGGTGTACATGGAAAGTGCCGAATCTAAAAACCTTAAAACGATGGAAGTAAGCTGTACTGTTTTATATGATTCTTTTGACGATCAAACCAATATTTTTCATGTTATCTATAACGGTAATAGAAAAAGTTCTAAATTGACTTATCCGGATAAAAAATTCGTAGCGGCACTTTAATCTAAACCCATAAGGTATACCTGTATGTATAAATTAGCACAAACCATGCGTTGGTATGGACCAAATGATCCTGTTAGCCTGGCTGATATTGCACAGGCGGGCTGCAGTGGGGTAGTATCTGCCTTACACCATCTTCCAAACGGTATAGTGTGGAGTGTTGAAGACATCAAAAAGCATCAGCAGCTAATTAATGACGCCGGTCTGGAATGGATGGTAGTAGAAAGTTTACCCGTTCATGAAGATATAAAGGTGCGCAAGGGGAATTATGAAGAATATATAGCAAATTATCAGCTGTCAATGGCTAACCTGGCTGCTTGCGGTATTAACGTGGTTACTTATAATTTTATGCCGGTGCTGGACTGGACCAGGACCCATCTCGACTATCAATTGCCGAATGGTGCTGAAGCCCTGTTGTTCAATAAGGCAGCTTTAGTGGCATTTGATGTTTTTATTTTGAAACGAACCGGTGCAGCGCTGGATTATACCGAAGCCGAGCTGGTACGTGGTGAGGTTTATTTTAACGGATTAAGCCCGGCAGATCAGCTAAAGATAGAACGGAATATTATTGCAGGGCTGCCTGGCAGCGAAGAAAGCTTTGGCCTCACACAATTTCTGGATGCACTGGGCGCATATGCGGGTATCGATGAAGAAAAGCTATTTCAAAATCTTGCTGCATTTCTCCAGGAAGTAATTCCGGCAGCAGAACACAATGGTATAAAAATGGTGATCCATCCTGATGATCCTCCGTATCCGATATTTGGGTTGCCACGGATTGTAAGTACTGGCCCACAGTTGAAGAGGCTGTTTACTACTGTACCTTCTCTGGCTAACGGATTGTGTTATTGTACGGGATCTTTGGGCGTAAGGCCGGATAATGACCTGGTTGCGCTATTAGACCAATTTAGCAACCGTGTAAACTTTGTTCATTTACGCAGTACAAAAAGAAATGAATTTGGCGACTTTTTTGAGGATAACCACCTGGAAGGGGATGTAGACATGTATGCCGTAATGGGCAAACTGGTAGAAATTCAACAGCAGCGCCATATCAGTATACCCATGCGCCCGGATCACGGCCACCGGATGCTGGACGACCTGCATAAAAAGGTTAACCCTGGATATTCGGGTATAGGCAGGTTGAAAGGACTGGCAGAACTACGGGGGTTGGAGTTCGGTTTAAGTAAAGTTTACGAAGTATTTAATAAGGAATTGTAATGGGGTTGGTTAGGGTTTAGGTATGCCAACCCCTAACCAACCCCTACCGAATACCTAAGTAACCCCTACCTAATCTTCATTATCC
>Ga0247814_10001292_pt1 | contig 15036 bp, 16 predicted proteins | sample UWRJL179409R1_FD_179947 | JGI IMG/M metagenome (GOLD analysis project Ga0247814, IMG submission 179947) | Plant litter microbial communities from Arlington Agricultural Research Station in Wisconsin, United States - UWRJ-L179-409R-1 | ecosystem: Environmental > Terrestrial > Plant litter >...
CCGAAGATTTGCCAAGAATCTTTGAACGCTACTATCGCGTTGAGGGTACACAGATGTTTTCCATTTCCGGTTTCGGTATTGGGCTGTATTTGTGCGCTGAGATCATTCACAGGCACCAGGGTGAAATATGGGCAGACAGTGATTTTGGAAATGGATCCACATTTAGCTTCAGTTTACCCATTTATACTCAGCCTGTCTAAACCACAGAATCATGGCCGTTATCACCTTCTTTAGTGTTTTTAAAGCGCTCCTACGAACTGTGCTGTGCATAATGTATGATTAGAAATAAAAACAAAAGATTACACTAGCGGTTATTTAATAAACAAAAAACATGGCAGATTTAAACGTTCAGCGAAAACGCAGCAGCAAGTTCTGGCTTTATGTAGTTCTTATTGCGATCATTGGTGCAGTAGTGTATTTTATGCTCAATAAGAATAACACGATGACTTCAGATAAAGCACCCACAGATTCAGTAAATGTAGTTCGATAAGCAGACCGACATGACGAAAGAAGAAACAAACGAATATCGCAGGTTGGAATCGTTGGCTGACAGCGATTATGAGATCGCAGATGGTAATCCGGAGATTCAGGGATGGGACATCAAAGACGATCTCGGGGAACGGGTAGGAGAGGTTAGAAACCTTTTATTTAACCCCTCAAGCAAGAAGGTAAGGTACATTGTTGCAGATCTGGATTCGGAATCTAAAACATCCAGGAGTATTCTGATTCCTATTGGATTGGCAGAGTTGCATGAGACCGATGACGAAGTTTATATCCCTGGTATTACAGCCGCTCAATTGTATGCTGCTCCCGATTACTCTGAAGATGCTATGGTTGAAATGTACGAAGAGAAAGTGCTGAACACTTTCAGGGCAGAACCTGAGTCTGCTGAACCATATACTTACGACATGGAGAAGTTCTATGCTCATCCTCATTTCGATGATCAAAAAATATATCACCGTCGCAATCTAGATCGGGGTAGAATAAGGTAACTTTACCCTGATCATGAACGAATTGGATAAACAAAATAACGACAACTGGAAATGGGGAATTTTTTATAATAATCCCAATGATCCATCAATATGGGTGGAAAAACGAACAGGTCTGGGATGGACTGTTAATTTCGCACATCAGGTTTCGTACTTAATCATTGTCTTACTAGTGGTATTGCCTTTGGCGATCACTTGGGCATGTATTACAAATTTTGGATGACCCATACTTCCTTAACAAAAGCAATATTAATTGCTCTCTTTTGCTTGCTAGCCTCTTCATCAATTGGGCAGCGGTTAGTTGGCCTTCAAACCACACTTCAAACTATAGCAGACAAGTATCCACAAACAACTATTGGTTTCTCTGCTGTTGATCTTCATAGTGGAGAAATCTTCAGCATTAACGGCGATAAGCGTTTGCCAATGCAAAGTGTCTATAAGTTCCATCTCGCTTTAGCTGTATTGAATCAAGTTGATCAGGGAAAGTTGTCGTTAGACCAAATGATCCTGATCAGAAAAGGAGACCTCCTGCCAAATACACATAGTCCGTTGAGAGACAAATATCCTAACGGCGACGTAGAAATTCCATTATCTGATCTATTAAGCTTTACTGTGGGCCAGAGTGATAATAATGGCTGCGATATCTTGTTTAGATTGATCGGTGGACCTAAGAAAGTAAATACATACATTCATAAATTGGGTATGAACCAGGTGGCCATCGTGGCTACTGAAGAGGAGATGCATCGAGATGACAAGATCCAATTTACCAATTGGACCACGCCGAATGCTGCTATCAAATTACTCGCATCGTTTTACAAAAAGAGGATTCTTTCCAAGAAAACTCAGGAGTTTTTATGTAAGGTAATGACCGCATCACCTTCCGGCCCCAACAAGATCAAGGGAAAATTACCGGCCGGCACGCCAGTGGCACACAAGACAGGTTATTCCGGAGCGAACAAGGAAGGGCTGACAGCAGCATCGAATGACATTGGGATTGTGACCTTGCCAAATGGAAAACATTTCGCCGTGGCAGCATTCATAAGCATGACCAAATTAGAGGAGAAATCCATTGATTCCATTATAGCTGAACTCACTCAGGCAGTTTGGAATGAATTCAACAAATCATAAGGTTATAACTAATAACTTTCCAGCAGACTGAAATTTCAATCAAAATCTTTATTTAACTTATATATTGCAGACAGTCTGAACATTTTGATAACATCATTGGAAATTTTTATAAATGCTTTTAGGAAGTTGCGCAGAGGAGGTACCAAACATGGGCCCGCTCCGCATAAACCAATATTGTTATTGACTTTTATAGAGCTATTTGACAAGGGCGTAATTACAGAGAATAGAGTTTTCGTAGACGCAGACCTAGTTGGTACTTTTAAAGAAAATTGGGAACTCTTGGTTCCCACCCTTCATCAACCAGACTTTACGCTCCCATTTTTTTACCTTCAAAATGATAAGGCTTCTGGTATGCCGTTTTGGTTTCTCAAAGCAAGACCTGGCTTGTCAATCACCAACCACACAGGGGTAACTAAACTCGCTGAAATATGTGAATATGGTTTTTTTAGTCTTGATTTATTCGTTTTGTTAGCCAGACCCGGGACGCGTACTTTGCTTAAAGAAGATTTGTTGCGCACATTCTTTGCGAATGATAATATTGAAGCTTTTATTGTCGCCAAGTCAAAAGGCATCGGCTATTTCAGTACAGTCGAGTCAGAAATATTGAATGAGCCAACGCCGAGGATTATTCATATCAATAAACATATTGATGAAGATAGATTTGTGAGGAATGGTTCCTTTAAAAAGAATGTCTTAAATATCTACAATCGCACCTGCAGTTTTACCGGAATGAATATGGAAAGTACATTCTCACACGCGTTTATTGATGCCTGTCATATCGTTCCATTCGCATTGACAGTAAACGACAATGTTACCAACGGGATTGCTTTGTGTCCGAACCTCCATAGAGCTTTTGATAGAGGGATGATCGCAGTAGATGATACTTATCAGATAATAGTCTCCAAACACCTGATTGAAAGTTTGGATCATCCATATAGTCTGAAAAGGCTTGAAGGGAATCTAATTCGCCTTCCTGGCAAAATAAATCAATATCCCTCAAAGGAACATTTATCCTGGCATAGGGCCAATATATTCAAAAGCTGACTAGTATGATTCAGGTCACATGCGCAATTATCGTCAATCCGTTAACTCACCAGGTTCTAGCCACTCAACGGAGTGCCACTATGAAACTCCCAATGAAGTTCGAGTTTCCAGGTGGGAAAATAGAAACAGGGGAAACCGCTTCACAATGCTTAGTTCGCGAGATCAAAGAAGAACTAAACCTAACGATTGCCATCTTGAAACAGTTACCAGCTAACATCCATCATTACCCAGATCTTAGTATTGAACTGATTCCTTTTGTTTGCGAGATAAGGAGTGGCAAGATAACTTTAAAAGAGCACCATAGCTATGTGTGGTTAGATCCAACAGATTTATTAGCTTTGGATTGGGCAGAAGCAGACATTCCCATAGTTAAAGATTACTTAACCTCTCTATAAATGCCATTTGAACAAGGAATCTACGAGCAACTCATTACAAAAATTATAGCCAGCAAGCTTGATTCTATAAACGCTGAAGAGTTTTTTATTAAGAAAGTTCCTTTGGATAGAGCAGAGGCCTCTAGATATTTAGGTCAATATTTATCAGAGACGATCAAACATGCGCTTAAATTTGTAAAAGGAGATCTGGAAAACGACATTTCCAACAAAATTGAACTATCCAACAAACTCATTCAACTACTAATAAATGAGTTGCCTGATATTGTATTAACAGATGATTTAATACACAACGAAGGCAAAATCCTCGAAGCAGTAATCTCCAAACTTGACTCTCCTTATCCTGACCTTAACGAAAGATTAAAGCAGATAATGCCTTACACGAGGCTGAGTCAGAGTGAACTTTTTACGGGGAGTAACGTCGGCATATCGTTGGAAAGTGAAATAAAGAAGGAAATACTTTCTGCGGATGAAATCTGTTGGATCGTTTCTTTCATCAAATTCTCTGGAATTAGAATCTTCAAATCAGAGTTGGAGGAGTTTACGAATAGTGGTCGGAAATTAAAAATCCTAACCACTACATACATGGGTGCTACCGATCCTAAGGCGATCCAATTCCTTGCCGGCTTGAAGAATACTGAAATCAAAGTGTCGTATAACAATGAACATGAAAGACTTCACGCAAAGGCTTATCTATTTTTAAGAAATACCAAATTCGATACAGGGTACATCGGTTCATCCAATTTATCTAGATCCGCGTTGACAAATGGATTAGAGTGGAATTTGAAGGTTACTTCCAAAGAAATCAGTCACATCATCGACAAGTTTAAAAAGACTTTTGATAGCTATTGGGAAGATCGTGATTTTGAGCATTATGATCCTCAACAGGATAAGGAAAAACTGATCAAAGCGATTCGTCAGCAAGGATCAACGGATCGTGGAGGCATTACTACTTTTTTCGAACTCAAGCCATTTCCTTATCAAGAAGAAATCCTACAACGCCTTCAGTCTGAACGGTTAGTTCATTCAAGATTTAAAAATCTAATTGTAGCAGCAACTGGTACAGGGAAAACGGTGATTTCAGCCTTTGATTATTTGCATTTCAAAAACAGTTTTCCGCGTGCGAGATTACTGTTTGTAGCACATAAAAAAGAAATTTTAGTACAGGCCCTGGAGACTTTCAGACATGTTTTAAGAGAGGGTAATTTTGGTGACCTTTGGGTCGATGGCATCGAGCCTTCCCAATACGAATACCTGTTTGCCTCAGTTCAAACGTTAAATAACAGATTGTCATCTTTGCCACTATCATCAGAATTTTTTGATTTTATTGTGATTGATGAGGTGCATCACATCGCGGCAAATTCGTATAGACCAATTCTTGATAAGTTTAAACCCAGTGTGCTATTGGGTTTAACAGCCACCCCTGAGCGGATGGACGGCGCGGATATCCTGTCAGACTTCTCTAATGTAATTGCCGCTGAAATCAGGCTCCCTGAAGCGCTCAACAGAAAGTTATTGTCTCCGTTCCAATATTTCGCCATTTCTGACTCTACAGATTTATCTGAAGTTACCTGGAAAGCAGGTCGATATGATGCGAAAGAGTTGACTAAGATTTATACCGAGAATGATAGAAGGGTAGCTGAAATCCTAATGAACTGTGAAAAGTACTTGACGGATGTAGGGGATGTTATCGCGTTGGGATTTTGTGTCAACACGGAACATGCAAGATATATGGCCGAAAAGTTTGTCCTGGCAGGTCTACGCGCTTCTTTTCTAACGAGTGAAAATGCTGATGGCCATAGGGATGTTGTAAAGCGCATGCTTAGAAATAAGGAGATCAACTACCTATTTGTTGTAGACATGTTTAACGAGGGGATAGATATTCCCGAGATCGACACGGTATTGTTTTTAAGGCCCACAGAAAGTTTAACTATTTTTCTGCAACAACTGGGGCGAGGTCTTCGATTGGCAAATGGGAAAGACTGTTTGACGGTGCTAGATTTCGTTGGGAACGCCAATGCGGAATACGATTTCGAGCATAAGTTCAGGGCTTTAGTCGGCAGAACGCACACTTCAATGTTAAAAGAAGTGGAGGATGATTTTCCTCATTTGCCTCTTGGCTGCTCGATTATTTTGGAAAAGAAAGCCAAAGAGGTCATCTTGGCGAATATAAAAAGAGCTATCGGATTCAACAGAAATCAGCTTTTGACAAAGATTAGGAACTATAGATACAACAGCACCTTACCATTAACACTATTTAACTTCTTATCATTTTATCAAATTGATATCAATCTTGTTTATAAGAAAGGTAGCTGGAAACGGCTATGTGCAGAAGCTGGTGTGATTGACAACTTTAATGAACCGAACGAGAAGGCTATCAGCAGCGGAATCAAGAAGATAATGCAGACCAGTTCCATTAGTTACTTTAGATTTTTATTGAAGCTGATCCAGAGCAATTTTGCAATGAATGATTTTTCCAAAGTCGAGGAGCAGATGCTGTTGATGTTTCATTATGACATCTGGCAAGGCGCTGGACCAGCTAAAGGGTTTGATTCCCTGGAGCAAAGCATTAGCGAACTGTCCAGCAGCTCAATAATGGTTCAGGAAATTCAAGAAACACTATCCTATTTGCTTAGTAAAATAGGTTTTGTGGAGAAGCGCATAGACTTAGACTTTCCATTTCCACTACAACTCCATGCGAGATACAATCGAGATCAAATACTGGTAGCCATGCAACTTCATAGCTTTGAAAAGGCTTCCTCAAGTAGAGAAGGTATCGCGCAGAATAAGACGTTGAATGTCGAGGGGCTCTTTGTAACACTTAAGAAATCTGAAAAAGAATATTCACCAACAACGCTTTATGACGATTATGCGATAAGCGAAACGCTTTTCCATTGGCAATCGCAGAACAGAGCTTCACCAGAAAATGCGTCTGGAAAATCATATATTTTGCAATCAGAGTCCCGGAAAAACATCTTAATCTTCGTTAGGGAGCAGAATGAAGATGAGTACGGAAATACGATGGGTTATGTTTTTCTAGGCTTAGCAGATTTCGTGAAGACCCGAGGAGCAAAGCCAATGAATATCGAGTGGCGCTTAAAAGAGCCAATGCCAGCATATATCTGGAAAGAGAGCGGAAAGTTGGCGGTTGGTTAAAGTTTAAAGCAAGCTGTTGATTTAGTACTCCCTAATTTTCGCCATGATAATTTTCATAATCTCTTCGGCATTTGCGTAAACCATAAAGTGGCTTCCGCCGTTGATCCTAAAGTCTGGTTTGTTATACCGTATCGGTAAGATGTGATCACTACTTCCATGAATATGTGTCACATTTTCTGGTCGAGCTGCATTTCGCCACGTCACGATACTGTTGAGTGCCCATTTAATAAATCTTGGATCACTATCCACCAACAACTGTTTCAATAGTAATTTTTCATCAGGGGTTTTTCCACCTAAGAATTGGAGTCCGATGCTGTTGCCTGATTTGATCAAACTTAATGGCACAATCTTCTGCAGTCTTAAACCGCCGGCCACTTTATAATACCAAGGTAGCTCGGTATAAATACGGGTGCTAGAGATTAGGAAAGTATGAATCGGCTTTAGTTTTTTAGCAATTTCGATGGCTAGCATTCCGCCAAATGATAGGCCGATCAGATAAAACGGCGTTGATGCGTCAATTCCCATCGCAAGTCTTGCAGCGTAGGATTCCATCGAATCATTTTGGATTGGTTCAATCCAATCCAGATAAACGCAGGTAAACTCCGCAGGAAAAACTAATTTTCTAAACGCACGTCTGTCTGCGCCTAAACCGCTTATTAGATAAATCGATGTTGCCATGTTATTACTTTAAATCTTATCTAGCTGGGAATTACAAGTAAACATCATAGATGTTGGTTGAAGAATTGAGACCTAAATTACAGATAAAAACATGAACGTCTAGGTTCCTTTTAACGAATTTCAGGCCTACTGTAAACAAATCCATCAGAATCTATATTGTACTTGAAACTATTAGCTATGAAAGCCTTAAAATATTTGACGCTCATTCTATTATTTACCCAAGATTTTGCTGCTCTTGCGCAGCAAAGCGATTCGAGTTACACCATGAAAAAGCCATCTGCCAATGGCACAGGAAAGGTGTATCTGGGTCGGGAGATTGCACAGGTAATGAGTTTTGAAGGAGTCGAGTGGTTGGAAAGAAATACCAGATCTCAAGAAGAAAATACAAACCTCGCCATCTCTAAATTACCAATTAATAAAAACAGTGTGGTTGCAGATATAGGAGCGGGATCCGGATTCTATACCTTCAGAATCGCCCCCAAGGTGAAACAGGTTTACGCCGTGGAGATCCAGGATGATGCGCTAAACTATCTAAAGGATAGAAGTAAAGCACTAAAGCTAGATAATGTTACCGTGGTAAAGGGTTCGGAAACAACACCTGGATTACCGGAAAACAGCATTGATCTTGCCATTATGGTCGACGTTTACCATGAGTTGCGTTATCCTAAGGAGACTTTACAAGCCTTGAAAAAGTCATTGAAACCATCAGGGAAATTACTGCTCATTGAATACCGAGCCGAAGATCCACAGGTCGCCATCAAAGAGGAGCATAAAATGAGCGTTAGCCAGGTCACTAAGGAACTAGCTGCCAATGGTTTTGAACTTGTACAAAATGGACAGTTTATGCCAATCCAACACTTTCTGGTATTCCAGAGAAAGAAACAATAACCTCTTAGCACGAGCTAGCTTTATCGGTAATTTGCCATGTCCAGACTTCACATAGAGGATAGATACCGCTTTTCTATTTTGAAACCCCAGTCTGATGTATCTGATGATTGACTGGAGCAGCCTTGGCATTGTTGTTATTACATTTTCCCAACAGGGAATAAATTAATACAAAAATAATAATGGTTGATAAGCAACCTCCGCCTAGTTTTTTGGCTCCCCATGCAGCAATAATGCCTCTAAAAAAATTGTTCATAGTCTGTTTTTATCACTAACAGTTGTGTGTTTAAGAAAGTTTCGTTCCTTGTAATACTTTTTATACTTTAGTAGCATGACCAAATTAAATCGCTCGATTGTCACTTTGCTCTTTTTTTTGATATGCAGTTCTACTTTCGCCCAGGTAAAGTATTCTCAAATCTATGGGCCATGGGTAGTCTCTGGCCTTAGTTATAAAGATAATTCGCCCTTACCTGATGAAGATCCAATAAAATATACTTTTATAAAGTATACGTTTGCTGAATCCAATGTGATGTATAGCACGACTAAAATCCATGCCAGGGGGGAAATGGCTTATTATCAAATTAAGAAAGATCAATTGATTATTAACAACGTATCAGGGGTTATTTTAAATAATTTCTTAATCAGTAAACAGGGAGAAGATACGTTGATTATTCTTCGCAAAGGTCCCAAGGGTTTTGCGGATCCGCTTTCACTAAAATATACTTTTGTTCGGGAGGATGTCGCTAAACAAACGAAGCTGAAAGCTTCAAAGCCGGAGTTCAGGGTTTTGAATGGCGATACCGTTTACAATCAGTCTCAATATATATACGCTAAGTTTTACCAGCCTGCCGGCTTCGAGCAGTATGCAACAGATGACTTAAAAGAAAAGGCTGGCGAACAGGGAACTGCCTCTTTCAGAATGAGTTTTATTGTGGATAAAGCAGGTCATGTAGACAGTATCCAAGTAATTAAAGGGATATGGAAGGCATATGATGATATGTACATCAAGACTTTCAAAAAAGTAATTGGGAAATGGAAACCTGCCATGTTGAATGGTCAGCCCGTTGCCGTTCGCATGTACGCAGATGCCAGATATGTTGCGCAAGCTATGATTGAACCATCAAACGTATACACCAGACAGGGTGATGACCAATACCGCATTGGAAAGTACGATATTGCCCTTCAGTATTATGATGCCGCGCTTAAGAATTATCCCGATCATGAAGAGAATTTGTATAAACGAGCAATCTGTAAGTTGAGAATAAAAGATATTGCAGGTGCCTTGGATGACCTTAAAGCGGTCAAAGAAATGAGAGGAAACCTTCAAGTGGACGATTTCATCGCAAAGTATTCGAACTAATACCTCAACAACCAATTTATTTTACTTTACCCGGCAATTGCTGATGGCTTTTACCCACATTTTATGATTGCATTTAGGACAGTTCGTTTCAGTTGCGGGTGTCAATTCTTCTACATTGCCACAGAAAGTACAGGCGTAAACACCAGATCCATCAATGACTTTGAAGCATCTTTCGAAAAGCTCCGGCAATATTGGTAAGCCCGGCTTCACCTCATTATCTTCGTAAAAATAAACACTCAAGTTTCCTGAAGTTTCCAAAATGGCCTTATCTATCTGACCTAAATGTGAAATGCTTTGCTGTCTTAGCTCAGAAAAGAACTCATCTGTGGCGAAGTTTTCCTTTTTAAATCCTTCCAAATTAAACTCCCCGTCTTTCACCAGATAAACACATTTACCTTCGACCAGATCATCCAACTTCGTGCTTTTCGCCATTAGGTAAGTAGTCAATCTATAAGCACCAACAATTACTGCGAAGATTACCACAGGGGTCAATAAACCAATCTCCTTATAGAACATTGGATCTCCTGCTGCTGAACCCAAGCTGATGATGACTACCAGCTCGAATACAGAAAGCTGTCGCACACCTCTTTTTCCTAGTAGCCTCAATCCAATAAGGATAATGAAATACATTATGATGGTTCGCAATGAAATTTCAAGCAGAAACTCCAGATTCTCTTCACCGATTAAAAACTTAGTCCAGTCAATTGATAGCAGCATAGTGGTCAGGAATTTTTATGGCTAAAGCAATAATGAAACCAGTATTGCATAATTTAATTGCCATTTTCAGCCAAATGAATGCTTTCGTAGATTACGTTTTTTCGCAGGATGGTTTTTGGCAATGAATGCTGACATTTGTCAGCAAGTTTTAAACTTTTTAATCATATGGAAAAGAAAGAATACACTTTAAAAGAACTGATTCAGGAAACCGCAGAGAATCCAGCAGAAAATGACTTTTTTGAATTAGAAAAACCAGCATTGCTGGAAATTAATCTAAAGAATCAAAAGATACTAGCTAAAGCCGGCTCCATGGTATCTTACATTGGAAACGTCGACTTCAAGAGAGAAAGCATGTTGAGTAAAGGCTTGGGTGGATTGATTAAAAAAGCCATCTCAGGAGAGGGTACTTCCTTAATGTATGCTTCTGGTACTGGTAAATTATACCTGGCAGATGAGGGTAAAAAAGTAAAAATTATCAAATTGCAAAACGAGGCTATATTTGTGAATGGTAATGATGTACTTGCCCTGGAAGAAAGCATCACAAACGATATAAAAATGCTGAAAAGTGTTGCTGGAATGGTCTCTGGTGGACTGTTTCAGGTTAGACTTGCGGGAAGCGGGTACATTGCGATTACTACTCATGGAGAACCCATTTTGCTTAAAGTTAATCCCGGACAACCTGTTTATACCGATCCCAATGCCACAGTAGCCTGGTCTGAAAACCTTTCACCTGCTATAAAAACAAACCTCACTTTCGGTTCGTTTATCGGTCGTGGTAGTGGTGAGTCATTCCAGCTTGAATTTATTGGTGAGGGCTGGGTATTGGTTCAGCCTTATGAAGAAGTTAAGTACGCTCAAAAATAGCTCATCTATTAATACCCGCTGAAGATAACGAACCCATCTTCAGCGGAATTATAGATCAATAGAAGTGTTGGTCTGTACCTGGATTATGGTGAGCAATATCCCCAATCAAAGAAATTACAAGAAACAGGACAGTACAGGTTGCGATTGTCAATTTTAGGTGATAAACTTGTAATAACCACATTGAACCTGTTTTATGACCATCAAACCCACTACGTCGGCGCGCCTGCTCGTCTGCCTTTCTGCGTTTATTATTCTCGCGGTATCCTTTACAACCTTTAAGAAAATCAATCCCGGACCCAAGGTCGACAAGCTAAAGCTATTGCCCGACTTTAAGGCCGAGCATCTGTACAGTCCATCCGAACATAAAAATGGTTCATGGGTGGCTATGACATTCGATGACAAGGGCAGAATGATTGCCTCAGATCAGAGCGGCTTTCTGTATAGAATTATCATTCCGCCAATAGGGGCAGATACCAATACCGTCAAAATCAAAGTAGAAAAGCTAGTGGTTGGCGATACCACTGTTGCGAAAATAGGCATGGGATATGCCCATGGCCTTCTATATGCTTTTAATAGTCTATATGTGATGGTGAATCACAATGCTGACGATAAGTTTAAACAGGGTAGTGGCTTGTATCGCTTGCAGGATACTAATGGCGATGACCAATACGACAAAGTAACCTTGTTGAAAGCTTTCAATGGCGAAGGTGAACATGGGCCGCACAGTTTGGTGCTTTCTCCAGACGGCAAATCTATTTACATGATTGCTGGAAACTATACAGATATGCCTCCAATGGACCGTTATCTGTTGCCCATGACATGGAAAGAAGACAATGCTTTTCCACTGATCAAAGATCCGAACGGCCATGCAACCGATCGTTACGCTCCGGGAGCCTTCGTTGCCCGTACGAATGAAACTGGTACGGAATGGGATTTAATCACCGCCGGGTACCGCAATCCTTTTGATTTTACTTTTAATGAAGACGGCGAACTATTTGTATACGATGGAGATATGGAATGGGATTTCGGCACGCCATGGTACCGTCCAACACGCATTCTCCATGCCCCAAGCGGTAGTGAATTCGGTTGGAGAACGGGAACTGGAACATGGTCTCCAGATTATCCGGATAACCTCCCTGCAGTATTAAACATTGGTCCTGGTTCGCCTACCAATCTCATCAGCGGCAAAGAGGCACGATTCCCGGAGAAATATAGAAGAAGTCTACTGGCTTTTGATTGGACTTTCGGCATTATCTATGCAGTGCATCTGACGCCAGATGGCGCATCGTACAAGACAAATGCAGAGGAGTTTTTATCAGGACAAGCATTACCGCTTACTGATGGAAAAATAGGACCTGATGGAGCGCTTTATTTTCTAACCGGAGGAAGAAGCCTGGAGTCTGATCTTTACCGTGTGTATTATGGTGACAATTCATTACCTAATGAGCCTCTTGCGTCCAAACTAAGCGGCCCTGAATTGGAGGCACAGAAGTTAAGGAAACAATTAGAGGAATATCATCTAGGACCAAACCCTAAAGCAATAGAGCTGGCATGGCCTAATTTAAAAAACAAAGACCGCTATATCAGGTATGCTGCACGTGTTGCGGTGGAGCATCAGCCTTTGATTGAGTGGCAAGGAAAGGCATTGTCCGAAACAAATCCGATCATATTAACTCAGGCAATCATCGCTTTGGCAAGAAACGCGGATAAGTCAATGAATAGCAAAATGTTGAGTGCCTTGACGAAAGTGAAATACGGTTCGTTAACTGAGGCTCAGCAAATTGATTTTCTGAGAGCTTTTGAGCTGACTTTACTGAGAACTGGGCAACCATTGGCCGCAGATAAAGCTAAAGTAAGTACCTATCTTAACGGATGGTATCCTACTAGGAGTAACGACTTAAATCGCATGTTAGCTAAAGTATTAGTTTACATGGGAGATGACAAAGTGGTAGCGAAAACGCTTGCGTTATTGGACGGTGCAACTGATGCTGTTGGCAGTCAAAAAGCCATCGCAAACTCGACTGATTTAATTTTAAAGAACCCTCAATACGGTCTTGATTTGGCGAAGATGTTGTCTAAAACACCACCATCTCAACAAACCTATTATGCTGTGGCTTTAAGTGAAGCAAAGCACGGTTGGACACCAGCATTGCGTGAAAAATACTTCAAATGGTTTTATAAGGCATTTTCCTACAAAGGTGGTAACAGCTATATTGGCTACATCAATGCTGCTAGAAAAACTGCGCTAGGCAATGTACCCAAAGAACAATTCGCCCATTTTGATAAGGTTTCCGGTAATGATTTGGTGGACAACAATCAACTGAAATTTGCAGATGTAGTTCAACCAAAAGGTCCGGGAAAGGAATGGAAGCTGGATGAAGCAGTAGCTGTAGTAAAAGATAGCTTGATAAACAGAAACTATGAGAATGGTAAAATGATGTTTGCCGCGACTTTATGTAAATCTTGTCATAGCATTGGTGCAGAGGGCGGTTCTGTTGGTCCTGATCTTACCCATTTGGGCACCAGATTCTCTGAGAAGGATATTTTGGAGTCTATCATTGATCCCAATAAAGTAATTTCTGATCAATATGCAGCTACCGCTTATTACTTGAAAGATGGCAGTTCCATTTTAGGAAGGTTCAAAAGTGAGACTAAAGACAAGATCTTCATCTCTCAGAATCCTTTTTCTCCACAGACACTGAGAGCGATTCCTAAGAAAGACGTTGTCGTAACTTCTGTATCCAAGCTATCGATCATGATGCCCGGGATGATCAATAGTCTGAATAAAGAGGAGCTAAAAGACCTAATTGCCTATCTGGTTTCCGGTGGCAACAAGGATAATAAGGTATTCAAAGCGGCGGTTAAGTAATAAAAAAGGAGTTATGAAAAGTAGTATAAAATTGATTACCGTATTGGCGTTATCCTGGTTCATCTGCGGAACAGCAATGAGTCAGGATAAGGGATTCGTGAAAATCTTTGACGGAAAGACATTAAAAGGCTGGAAAGGTGATCCAGAGCACTGGAACGTAGAACATGGCGTTATCGTTGGAGAAGTTACCGCTGAAAAGCAATTGAAAGAAAATACCTTTTTGATTTGGGAAGGTGGGGAAGTAGCTGATTTCGAGCTGAAGATTCAATATAAGATTTCTGCTGGTGGAAATAGCGGTATACAATACCGCAGCGAACTGGTACCCGGCTTAACCTATGGTTTGAAAGGCTATCAGGCAGATATAGACGGTAAGAACGAATACACCGGTTTAAACTACGAGGAGCGGGGCAGAGGCTTTATTGCCAAAAGAGGGGAAAAGGTGATGATGGATTCTTTAGGTAAACCCGTGTTGCTACAGGGGCTTGGATCCACGGATTCGTTGGCCAAAGGCCTGAAGCTGAACGATTGGAATGAGTACCATCTGATTGTAAAAGGCAATCACATGCAGCATTACATTAATGGAGTATTGATGAGTGATGCGGTCGATAATGATGTTAAGAATAGAAAGTTTTCCGGCCTATTGGGTCTTCAGGCACATGTAACGCTAGAAATGCGTGTGGAATTTAAGAATATTCGGATTAAGAAGATCAAATAAATTGGTATGTCGCCAGAGCTCATTGATGAAAATTCTAAGCTACCTGATGCTACAGCTGAACAAACTGAGCTTTCGGTAGCTGCGCTTTTATGGGTGGCAGGAGTCATGATCGTGGTCATCGCGCTTATGTTTGCCAGTGTCTATGGGAAAGGCTATTTATCTTATGGCGGGGTTGCCTTCGGCGTGATGACTGGCATAATCATTCACCTGGTAATCATTATCATCTCTAGATCTCCCCG
>Ga0247814_10001293_pt1 | contig 15036 bp, 41 predicted proteins | sample UWRJL179409R1_FD_179947 | JGI IMG/M metagenome (GOLD analysis project Ga0247814, IMG submission 179947) | Plant litter microbial communities from Arlington Agricultural Research Station in Wisconsin, United States - UWRJ-L179-409R-1 | ecosystem: Environmental > Terrestrial > Plant litter >...
AACAAAAATCTTCATTGTTAAACATCGATGAGGGATCGCCTTTATCCATAAAGATATATGCTATTTCGTAGTACGAATTATTATATCGCTCTCCAATGTTCATAAAACAAAAATTAGTTGTTTTTGCCCAATTCCCAGGAAACATAATATTTAATTCTTCAAAAGATAGTTTATTCATAAAAAGTTTTTCATCTTAAAATATTTTTTGTAAAACTTTTTTGCAAATTCAAAATCGCAATCTTTCGGAAAGAAATTATCACTGTCTCCATACTTAAATTTACCGATTAAGGTATAATACCTTAACTCAAGGTAGCCATCTCTAAGAATTCTTAAATTATGACGAAATCTCCATGGTCCTGGAAATAAGTCTGTCAATTCTTTATCAGATAGAATATTCATTTGAAATTTCTCATCTTCATATGTTTTTTGTAAAACTTTTTTGCTTGCTCAAGTGTTTGATTGAGTTTATAGTTTGAATCATCTTCCAATGCCCATATGTCAGTATCATGATAATAATCAATATAATAACCATTTTTTAATGACAAACTTGAATAATTTTCATCGGGTGAATTTAACCAATTACCAGGAAAGATTTTCTCAATATCTGAGAGCGTTAATTTTTTCATTGAAAATTCTTATGCAAGTTTTCTTTTTTAATCATTTTTAAAACTTCTTCGAAAGAAATAGCACTATTATAAAAAATATGTTTTTGATAAAACCGATTATCATTCTCATTATAAGAAATTGAAGCCCTCGAATGGATGAAATATTTGTGATATTCTCCCCAACCATTGCCAGGAAACCAATTATCACGAACATATTTGACTAGATCTTCTTTTGTTTTCATTGGAAATTCAAATGCATATTTTCTTTTTTGATTAATTTAATGACTTCTTCAAAGCTTATCGGATTTCTAAGAATTTTTTTGGATTCATAAAAATGAAAATTTGAGTGTATGTAATAGACATATTGCTTGGAGAGCCTAAAATAGTGATGATGCACTTTGTTGTTAGACAAGGGTGCGATAAACCAATTTTCCAGGATGTATTTGGCTAACTCTTCTTTTGTTTTCATGAAAAATTACTTAATGTAAAATGTTTTTTGTATATTTTTTTAACTTTTTCAAGAGAAGACCCCTTAAACACAAAATTATTATAAATTTCCCAACAGTTATTTTTTGTATTAAAAATAATATAATCGCCCTTTGGAAACTTTCCAAGGCGCAAAAAATACCCTTTAGATCTCAACTGCCAATCCGCGGGAAACAATTCTTGAATATCTTCAAAGCTTAGCATTTTTATCTTATCTTGTTTTCATTTAAAGTTGCTAATCTTAACACTTTGAAGCTTAAGCCATGTCAAAGCCTCTCGCTCCGAGCAATACGACCGTCGGGCATCAAACGAATATTCGTTGGTCAGCGGATAAAAACGAAGATATTTATAATCTGATAGCGCGAGAGTATAATACGGAAAGAATTTAAATTCTTTGTGTTTTTTCCACTTTGCTTTAAATTTTGTATTTAAAGATTTAAGATTTTCTTTAATGTCGAATTTAGAATAAAATTTCTTTTCTCCATTTACAATACTGCAAAACTTTTTGTAGCCACGCTTATTATGCGTTATCGTATTTACATCATATTTTTTAATGGCGTCTTGCGCCGCTTCTAATGTAATATTAGGATTAAGACCAATATCCCCGCCATTAAGATGCAATTGACCATCTTCGTAAATACTCAAGATCAAAAACTGAGTTCCTCCATACGGAGTAAAATAGCCATCCAAAGTCCAATGCAAATAACCACTTTCTTCCATTTCAAACTTATGATTTGTAAATTTTGCAAGGGTCTCTCGCTGCTCTTTTGTTTGTTTTGGTTTTCTCATGATTATTAGATCTTTATCGAATAGAAAAGTTTATTGACAATGGATATAGGATGTATGTGTAAGTTAGCTGACGCGAAACTTGCATTTAACAAGTCCCTTGAAAGGGCTTCAAAGAACGGAAGTTTATGAAAACATTATCGGATATAGAAAAAGAAGAATTTGATCAAATGGTATCATGCTTGAATAAGCAAATTGAAAACTTCATTCATAAAATGAAGAAATATACTTATTGCGATGTCGTCTGTTATTCGCATACCAAAAACAACATTCGATATTTTGTCGAATGGGCAAATCCTTTTCCGGGGCATGCGGAAAAAAGAGGATATAATTTATGGACATTTGATAGTCATAGCAATGAAAGGCATCTTCTAAAGAATTCTTCATTGGACTGTCGGATTGCGGCATGCAATCGATTTGAGGAGCTTTATCGTCAAGCCTGCGCTCGACAAGAAGCAATTCTTGTCAATGATTTAAAGAACGCGATTTCTTCGAACTCGAAATTGCTTTCGAAGATGAGCGATCTTTTGTTCTCAAACAATGAGACACCAGAAGATTTTAAAATCTTTACGCACGAAGGCGTATCGATAGAGACATGATCGAATAGGGGAGAGAAATCTCCCCCTTTTTTTTATTTTTGTGAAGTGTATTTTTTCTTAAGAACTTTCAGCAATCCCGGATTAACAAGCAAAGCTTCTTTAAGAATATTATGACGAATTCTATTACGAGGATAATGAACATCTTCATTTGAAAGATCTTCAATCCAAGGAACATTATGACGGACTGCCCAATCAATAAGCTGCTGCTTTGTATTGATAATGAATGGACGAACAATCTGACCATTTTCAGCAGCAATCAATTTGGGATTGCCATGAAGGGCAGAGAAAATCCAAGTCTCGGCAACATCATTAAGATGATGACAAGTAATGATCTTATCTTTAAGCTCACCAAAGAACTTATAACGCTCATTGCGCCAGAATTCTTCCGGAGAGCTATCCTTCGGCTTGGAAGTCGTTAGACGACCCACCACGAGGCGCACGCCATTCTTTTCAGCCCAAGAAGAAACAAATTCTTCCATCTTATCAGCCTGCGGAGTTGCGTGATGAAAATAAGCAAGAGAGAAATTCTTATTCCCTCGCTTATAGAAATCAGCGATAGCCATACTATCGACGCCGCCAGAACAAGCAAGATAGAAATGTTCAGTGCGAGACATATTGATTAGTTGTTGTAGCATGACAATCCTATCGTGAGCTCAATGGATGGGCTCTAATTAAAAGAGTTTTTTAAAATCAAAATATCATCGTTTAATTGATTTACCCAATCACCTAAATTTGATTTATTTTCCACCATATCAATATATGAATTGCCGCTTTTATTTAGATGAACTTTTCCACAATCAACCAATTTGATTGTTAAATTAATCAGCTCTATTAATTTTTTGGAAATTCCAATCATGTCTTCGCATATTTTTATAGTTTTAGATTTTAAATAAATATCATGGAGTAAATTAAAAACTAGATTTAATTTAACTATTTGATCTTTAACCAATAGTATATCGTTTTTTGTCATGGTTAAAATATCTAAATTCATTTTTTATCCAGATAATAATATTCGCTATCAAATGCCTCTTGTGTTGGGAGTTTTTCGCCCGTTTCTTGAACCATTTTTCCGTATTTGCCACGACAAGTGGCGCCACAAAAAGGACCAGCGAAACCTTTGCGTTTTTGATCTCTACTTTTCTTAGGGCTTCTTGTTATTAGATTTTCGCATCCTGGCAAACCACAAACTTGCGTAATATGTTTAGCTCTCTTACTATCAATTGATGAGTGCTCTCCGGGCTTTAAGATCTGAAGATTTACAATAACATCATTAGTTTTAATTCGATCGATGTGATCGACCTCTTCATCTTTTAATAACTCTCTGCCTAAATGCTGCTCCATAAGATATTTAGCATATGTTTTTTGCGTTTTCTTGCCGGTAGTAAGGTTTCTATATGTTGCGAAATTACGCTTTTGCTTCTTATTGAAGTAAGGTCCTGATACGCTTATATTTTTATCGAAATATTCTAAAACTGGCACAACAATCCTATTTATATAAAGTTGGTAGATCCACTCGGCTCCGCCCCGAGATAGCCTTCTTTATGAGAGAAGTTCATTCACTAATTATGATATGGATCCGTAATATACTATATCTCGTATATTAGAAGATTTTACCACTGTAAATTACAGTGTAAGTGGAACCTGTCGGGTACGATCCGACAACCTCCGTGTTATGAGCACGGCATTCTTACCAATTGAATTAAGGTTCCGTTTTTGATATACTATATCTCGTATATCAGAAGGTCTCTATCAATAAAACATAGGAGGGTGTTTTACATACCACCCAACTAATTCACCATCTTCATTTTGGGCAGCAATTAAATAATCTAGATTTTCCAGAGTAATGAAACTAAGATTAGAAATATCTTTAACATCAAAGCATGGAAAATTGATTTCTTGTTTGTCTTTAGTAATCGCAGTGCAAGTATTATTAGAGTTGAATAACATTTTACTCTTTCCGATTTGAATTAAGGTCCCGTTATGATATACAATCTCTCATATATCAACAGTTTCGAGCAATTTTTACTTGTTGCTCAACATTCTTCATCATCTTCATCTATCCGCTACCTGCCTCAATGGATGGGAAGGTGCTGCTCACCCCTTCTATATCAGCCCATCCCTCATTCTTTCAATCTTTCTTCATCTATCCGTTCGCTACCTCAATGGATGGGAACGCTTCAAGCTGCTCATTATTTCAAAATGGGTCTCCGACACATAACCACTCTCTATAAACTCTTTGCGCCTCCGCCTTTGCGCAAATTTCTGAAATCATTGTTGAATTAGCGCCAGCATTATATAAACTCATTTTTTGATATGCTGGAACTTCAGTATTCCAAAGATTTCTATCAAAATCATTCAAAGTCTCAATTACCTGAGCAAGCCAAACTTGATATCCCGAATTCCTAATCGATCTTCGTGGCTGACGTTTTTCTCGTTTCATTCGAAACTCCTTAATTTGCTAAATTTTTTCAATCTTATTTCAGCATCTTCCAAAGAAATTTGAGTCATTGCACATACACCATTTATAGAACTAACTGGTGAACTCTTAATATTATTAGAATATTTATGCACATACAATATTTCATTGTATAAATTTATACAAAACCAATTTGGGTGGTAATCCAATTCAACTATGGCTAATTTTTTACATAAATTTTCGATGTAAATATGAGAATAAATTTCTTGATCTTGATTGATTAGCATATTAATTACTGAAAATTAGCCGTATTAATTAGTTGCTGAATTGCTTTAAATGAAATTTCAATATAATCCATAATATACCAATTCTCTTTATATTCGCCATCGCATTTCATAACTTTAATATCGCCCTTTGGACCAATTCCAATAAGCGCAAATGTTTGTCCTGATTTAAAAACAATCTTATCGAGAAAGATCGATCCACCAACACCTTCTAAAAACTGATCTTCAGAAACGGATGTTAACTTTGATATTGTTTGTTTTTGAGCTTCATTCATACAAAGTTCCTGAGTTTTAGATATTTTTTGTATTCAGTATGCCCACCTAACTTAAAAGTTTTGAAAACTTCAAATGGAACAATTTTTAGCAATTCTGATAAGCCTTCTTTTGCACCTCTAACGTGTTTTGGGCGACAAACAATAATAACTTCGCAAGCATCAATTTCATTATACTTATCAGCTTTTTTAGTTTTAGTTTTTCCGTTCAATATTTGAATAAAATTAGAAGTCATAACATCATTATGAGTAACTTCAAAACAAAATCCTAAATTTTTAATTTTAGTATCTTTAAACGGGCAGTTTGATTTTTTTAAATTATCAATCGCTTGTTGCGTTTCGACTGGGTAAGTTTTAATCAACTCATCATAAGTCATTGACTTGAGCATACTTACCCTTCAGTTAGTGGCATAGAACTTAAAATAAAATCGCAAATAATGCAAGCATAATAATCAGCCGTTTGTTTTGTCGAAACCCAGCTTCCATCATCCATCTGCATTTCTGCGACAATTTCTTTATCATCTTTAACAGAAAGACGACCTACGAATTTATCTCCAGTAAATGGATCTTCAAAATCTATTTCAGTGAATGCGCTATCTGGTAGAAGTTTATTATCGAAAAGCTGCTTAATGGCTGCGAGATAAATAAAATCAGCAGTTTCTTCACAATGTTCTTGCCAATCATCATCTTGATAGGTTTCAGCAGTCCAATTCAAAATAGCTTGATCATGATCATTTTTGGTTAGCTTCCAATTTACGTTTTCATCACAAAAGATTGTTGTTCCTGAGTATTTCATAGTACATCCTTTTAAAATTTGTTAATCATTGAAAGTTTTTTAGTTTCTTAATTTGTTTGTATGACAAATATCCAATATGTTCGGAATTAACATTGAGTGTTGAATAAAAAGTCGTTGTATTTTTTATAAATGAAATTGATTTATCGCTATCAACTATTGAGCTTTGATAGCTATCCATTATTGTTGCCCTAATATCTTTTGAGCATATAAAAGAATTTTTCACACAGCAATTATAGTTTGCAATATAATATAAATTATTTTCTATAACTTCAAAAAACATTTCATCATAAATTTTCTGCCCGCAGTTCAAGCATTTGGCAAAAGGAATTTCCAGTCTTGATGATATTTCTTTAATATTCATTTGAAATTAAACATCTTTTTAAATTTAGAATAATGACAATATCCTTTTATTTTTTCCTTCTTGAAGGAAGAATTAACAAATGCAGTTTCGCCATTTTCATACGAAATGTATTCTCTAAGGTAATTACCCATTACGCATTCCTGAAAATATCTATGTTCTGAGATAACAAATCTATTTTCGACACAACATTTATAATAAAAATTATATTCGTGCTCTACATAACCAAACATTTGGTCTGTAATTGAATTACCGCACACAAGACATTTAATGTGATTAAGTTTTAGGGATGATTTTATCTCTTCAATATTCATTGGAAATTCAATAGTTTCATAATCTTTTTAAAATGTATATATTCTTGACGAGGTTCAATATTTGGATTGGCATTCAAAAAACATATTGTATATTTATCCTGATAGATAATATGATCTGGTATTCGAAATTGTGAAAAATGTTTATCGTCAATTCTTAAAATACATTCATGAAATGATCTAAAGCCAGGATAGACTACAACTCTATTCTCAAGACAACAACGGTACCAATGAATACCCTCAAAGCTTTTTGAGAGCTTCATATCATCTGTTATTGGCTTGCCGCAAGCAAGACATTTAATAAATGGAACTTCTAAATCAATTGCAAGTTGTTTTACATTCATTGGAAATTCATGAGTTTGAGAAACTTGTTATAATAAATATAGCCATTATGAGATTTAATCTTATTTGGATAAACTAAAGTGTTAGTTAGATAAGTTGTTTTATATTGATAGACAATAGATTTGTAATCATCAATAACACATTGCTGATATGGAGAAGGCATGTTTATAACAAATCTATTGTAAGAGCAACAACCATAATAAATATTATAAGCAGCTTTGGAAATAAATGATTTGTCGGTAATTTTTTTACCACACATAAGGCAATGAATGCAAGGCACCTTTAACGCATCCGCAATTTCACTAATATTCATGTAAAGTTTTGCATCTTTTTAAATTTATTGTAGCACACATAACCCTCAATTGATCCTAATAATTTATAATTATGATAAAGATCAGAACAATTTATATTTTTATAATAAGTATAATCGCAAAAATCTTTGTCGCCATCTGGATTTTTTATATCCTGCCATGATCCATTATTTATATCATCATAAATGCATAAGATGTTTCTTGTACAACAATCAAAATAATACAGTTTATAACCGTTAGGTTTATCAATTTGTTCATCGAACATTGATATATCTGTTTTTTTATCACACAAAAGGCATTTTACATGAGGCACTTCCAATTGTTTGGCGATGTATGAAAGATCTATTTTTTTCATTTGAAATTTATTGTTTTTAATATCTTTGAATAAATAATATGACCTTTATACATATCTACATGAGGATCAATGCTATATTGATCATCATCATAAGTATTTACCTCTGTGGTTTTTTCTTCAAAATGCCACATGATATCAGCATTGCTATTTACATTTATCCATTGCCAATCACTATGTGATGAATGATCATATATGCCAATAGCATTTAATTTACAACATCTAAATGTATAACGAGTAAATGTATAATTTTCACGCTGCTCTTTCAATTTCATACTTTCTTCGTAAATTTTACCACAGAAAATACAACAAATGTTTTTAACATTTAATTTTAGAAGAATTTTTTCTATCATTTGAAATTTAACAATTTTTGAAGTTTGTAAAAATGATGATATCCTTTTACACTACTTTTTTTACCATCACCATATGTAGTAATTACAGTTATACCTTTTTTAAAATCAATATAATTGATAATATAATTGATATTATCATCATTAAAATTAACTTCTTGAAATCTTAAACCATTTATAATTAAAAATTTATTTATTTTGCAACACATGTAATAATAATAATCAGCACCTGAGGATTTTGACATGTTATCAGTTAGTGTCTTATTGCAAATAAGACATTTTGCGCAAGATATATTTAAAGATTCTGATATAGTTTTAATATTCATTGAAAATTATTTAATACAAAATGTTTTTTATACATTTTTTTAAATCTCTTATCGGATGCTTTTACAATTGTTTGCGCTCTGGATGTTGCCATTAATGAGCCGTTTTCCATAACAAGAAGATGTTCTACATATCCATTGTTATGAACAATCATACGATAATAAGAATTGTGATAATTTGAATTTGATGCAAGCTCAAATCCCTCGGATGGGATATTAAGTTGTTTTAATTTTTTAATTTGTAGTGCGTTCATATAAAATTTTTTGTCTTAATAAATTTTTTATAAGGAAAAAATCCATTTAATTCTAAAGTTTCGAATTGATTATTATTTCTCATAATATTTGAACAATCTTCGTCTAAGCTTGTTATATTAGTATCAGAATAATAAGAAATTTCATCTCCGTTTTCATTTAAATAAATATATTGATAAGCCTCTTCTATTTTATCAAGAATAACAAATTCATTTTTTTTACAGCAAAAAACGTAAAATGTACCCGAGTTGGGATTAGATTTTTTAACCTCTTTATCAGAAAGATCAATTCCGCAATAAAGACAACGAATGAAAGGAATTTTCATAGCCTTTGCTAATTCTTGGGCGGCAATTTTCTTTTTCATTCAAAATTTCTGTATTTTAGATAAATTTTATATTCTTTTTTAGAATTTTCAGGAAAGAATCTCTGGAATAAATCGAAAGGAATTTCTTTAATATTCGCACGACCTTCTGATGCGCTTTTAGCATATCTTGGTGTGCAATAAATAAATGCAGAAACATTATCAACATCTTGATATTTATGTTTTTTATTTTTTAATGTGCCATAAAGAATATCTATAAAAGATGTAGCTACAATATCTGCGATATCATTATACCCATATCCAAATTCTAATTCTTGCACATCAATTTTTCTATATTTTGACTTTGAGCTTCTAAAATCTTTGATTGCTTCTTCTACCTCTTTTGGGTGAAGTTTAATTGCTTCATCGTAATTCATAATTTATTTAAAATTTTTCAGATTTAAAAAAGCTTTATATTCTCTTTCAGAATTTGTTGGAAAATATATTGAAAATAAATGAAAAGGAATTACTGATAAACTAGCTGACGCACTAGCTACATTTTTAGAGCATTTTGGTGCGCAATAAATCCAAGCAACGGTATTCGTAGCAATATCGTATTTATCAGATGGTTCTTTGCTAACCTTTCCATGCAAAAAATCTGAAAATGAATATGCTTTAGCTTTTAAAGCACTTCCATATCCGAATTCCAAATCTTGAATATCAAGTTTTTTGAATTTTGATTTTGATTTTCTAAAATTTTTCAAAGCCTCTTCGACTTCTTTTGGGTGAAGTTTATTGAGTGCATCGTAATCCATGATTGTTCTAGACATATTATTGAAAATTTCCGTATTTAAGATAGGTTTTAAAAGGCATATACGAATTGGCTAAGTATTCATGACTTTGCTCTTCGCCAGTATCCCAATCCATTTGGGTTTCATTGGGGAATGAATTATACAAGACATCAATCCAATTGAATCCGTATCGATTATCACAATCTGCAGATTGAAAAGCCTCAATTTGATTATTCCAATCAATAGAAATAATATTTAACTCGCAACATTTAAAATGAAAAACGTCGTAATATTCGCTAATGTCTTTTAACTTCGCAGCTTTTCCACAAATAAGGCACATTATTTTAGCGACAGATAAAGCTTTTGCAAGATCATCTAAAGATATATTCTTCATTTAAAATTTTGCATCTTTTTAAATTTGTCATAACTAATATAACCATCAATATATGATTGATTTTGAGTTTCTGTATTAAATACATACGATTTATTTTCGGATGAATAATACGTGTAATATACTGCTCGCGGCTCAACAATTTCTAATTGTTGAAAACAATATTTGCTCTCTAAACCTATACAGAAATGATTTCTAAAACAGCAATTATAGTAATAATCCCGATAACGATCAGAGCTCGCTCTTTTATCAAGCAACATGATATTATCTGATATCTTTTTTCCACATTTCAAGCACATTATATGTGTAAGATTAAAATAGCTTTTTAGGATATTGATAATATCAGTTTGATTCATAAAAATTATCTAAAGTATTTAGGATCAATGATTTCAATGTTTTCAGAAGCAAGCTTACGACCTCGTTGAAAGCCTTGCACAAAATCCATTCGATGAGTAGCAAAAAAAATGAAATGACCATACAAAAGCTTTGCGAGGCTACAAGCATAATCATACTCGCCACAAGATCCAACAATATGTCCAACTTTGCTTTCGTGCCCAGCTTTTAACCCTCTAATAAATTCGGGAGTTGTTTCTGGCTTTTTATAAAGATGTGGGTAATAGAAGTTTGGATTGATTTTCATAAATATTATTAGTTCAACGTATAGATCAAATGGTGCATGTATCGTATGATGATCTCAATGGATGGGTTAAATAAAGTTATTTAATTTTTTAAATTTATTAAATAAACGTTTTGCTTCATCAGCGCTAATGAACTTACTAACCCAATAACTTCCATCAAAATTATACAATTGAATAGATCCATTTAATTCAATAACAATAAATTTTCTTGGAGAATCCTCATCATAATCATCAATATTTGGATACAAATCTGTATAATAAACTGGATTATCAACAACACCATCTCTGTGCCATTTATAAAACTCCATGATAGGAATATTACAAATTTCAATCGTATTTATTTGTTCGTTTGTCATTTAAAATTACTCAATTTGAGATGATGTTTATATTTTTTATAAAACTCTTGTTTAGAAACAATATTAGAAATATTATAATTAGAATTTAAATCTTCGAATTTTAATGCTCCATCTTGCAAGATAACAAGCCATTGACCTTTTCCAATTCGCATGGAACAACATTGAAAATATGTGCTGTGGTTATGCCAATGGCTTTCTAATTCAAAATAATTGAGATCAATATTTAATTCTTTTAGAATTTCTAATTGTTTTTCATTCATTTGAAATTTTGCATTTTTCTTTTTTTAATTTCTAAAACTGCTTTCTCAAAAGTAATTTTTGAATAATAATAATGTTCGTCGCTTATTCTTATTTCGTCTGGGTGAAATGTAATATAAAAACATTCATTATTTGAAGCTTCAACATAATAAAAATCATGTGATTTGTTAAAAATCAATCCCGCTTTTATTGCAATTGTTTTAATGAAAAGCTCATCATTCATTTAAAATTCTTTTTCATATTAACTTTATTGATGATAATTTTCATTTCTTCAATTGTTTTTTCTTGAATTACTTCGATTGAAGATCCTGTATCCTTATCAAATATAAAAAAAGAAAACATTAAATTTCCATCATCATCGATTAAAATATATTTATCACCTTCGGATAAATCATTCCAATGAAAATTTTCACTTATTTCTTTTTTCCAATTTTCTTCTTCGATATATCCTATTTTTAGGATAACTTCTATTTGTTTTTTATTTAGCTTCATTTAAAGTTTTTTAACTTAAATTGTTTTAATATTTTGCAAAATTCTTCAAAAGTAAGATTACTATAGCCGTATTCCCATGAATAAATTCCAACGCCTTGTTCCCAAATTTCTAATGCATTACGATCACCTATAGGAAGATAAAAACATCCAGTACCATCATCTAATTTAAAATGGATATTTGGAAATCTTATTTTTAATTTTTCTAAGGTTTCTTGCGCTGTCATTTGAAATTCTTATAGGTTATAAACTGTTTAATTAAAGATTTTGCATAATCAAATGTAATGAAACTTATGATTGTACCAATCGAAGAAGCCATTGTAGCATCTTCGTATATCATTATACTATCAGCCCATTCAATGGAATCATTATTATCCAATAAACGAAGATACATAATATCATTGTATTGAGATTTTTCCCATTTCAATTTCAAATTAGCAGAAGCTTTACTAATTTTCGAAATAACTTCTTTTTGTTTATTATTCATATTATTCGAAATTACATAGCATTTGCACATAAGAGGGCGCTAATTCAATATCTTTGAAATGAACTTCGCCTTTCTTGTATTTTTTAAGAAATTTTCTAAACGCTGATTTTATCTTTGTTTTACTTGCTTCATCATTCCAGGCGTCGCTCTTAAAAATATGAATATTAGCCGGCTCTACTTGCCCGGTTCTATAGCTATAAGCTCCATTTGAAAATTTCGCAAGCGATTGATAATCTGATGAATAAATACGATATTTTTTATCGTTAATGCAAACGTTATCATAATAAGCATAAACGAGCTCATTATATGATGACGCGTAGGAAACAAATGTTTTTGTTGTTTTTATATCTTCTAAAATATAAATTGAATTAAAATAACGATTTGATACCGTTATGTTTGGATATTTAGATCCTAAATCTTTTAGTTCTTTAATTTTTTCTTCATTGGTTTTATTTGAGCGCTCGTAATAATTTATTTTTTTAAAATTTTCTTTTATTTTATCATTTAATCTATCTATTACTTTATCGATTTTTGTGTTCATATTTGACTTCTACTTTATTTTTTATGACTTTAATGTAGCCAAGAACATCATCGGCTTCATTTTTAATTTCAATCATTCCATTTATTTCTCGTCCCCATGGCTCGATGAAATGCTCAATAAGATATTCAAGCCATTCAATATATCCGAAAAATTTATTACCAGCCCATACAATGGATTTTCCAGAAATGGATGGCTCCCATTTGCAATTTATGCTTGGCTGCTCAATTGGAGGAATTGAATGTTTCAATATGCTTTCATCATCTGTTGAGCCTCCGACATAATAGCCACCTTCTTCGCCGATGTCAAGCCATACGGCTTCACGAAGGGGGTCAGGAAGCGCTTTTGCAAGCTCGGCATCCCTTTTCATACGCCTGGTCCGAGAAAACGCCATAAGGTATTGTCGCTGCTCTTCCATCAGCTCTTTATCCAACGCCAATGCGCCACCAAAATATTTTGGATTCAATTTATTCATAGCTCCCCAAATAAATATTTTTTTATTATTAGTCGAGCATCACTTTATTTAATTTTTCACCGTGTTCTTTTACCTTGACTGCGAATTCGAGAAACTGTTCTGTAGTCAATGCGCAATTTGATGTATCAAAAGAAGCTACGATTACTTTTCTTTTGTCAGGGCAAAACTCTAAATTGGCAACAACATAATTTTCATCACCAAATTGCATCCGCACTTTGTTTAAATCAAATGATGTTTGCATTTTCCCATCATAGACTCTATTCGATTTGTTTTGATTGCAAATAAAACACATGGTAATCAAATTGTCAAAACGATCTGTTCCTCCTTTTGATTTAGGAATAATATGATCCTGCGTCATCATTACATCTTCGCCGTTTAATACTCCATACAAATTAAGGTAAGGAGATACATCTTCTTTCAAACCCTTTTGAAGCTTAAAATGATCGCCTTTCAATCCGCAGACATGGCAAATTAAAGATCTTTGAAAGACCTTGAATTTTGAGCCTGTTAAAAACACTTCAAATTTGTCATGAATAAAAGATGATTTAATTCCTACCATTTTCATGATGGAGACGACATTAAATCGAGCGAAGTTTTTGTAATGCTTCATATGAAATTTATAATCTTAATAAGAGATTTAAATGAAATAAATCCATTTATGATTTTGGGATTAACCCTTTCGTAATAAGAATTAGTTTTAAAAAACTCAGTTTTATTTTTTTCTGGATAGTATCTAATATGATGATTATCAATTGTGCAAGCATATAATGCATCATATAAATTATTTACTCTTTCGCATCCTGCACAAATAAAAACACCAACAGTTTCTTCGACCGGACACTTACTCTGCAATCCGCAATTTAAACATCTTTTTTTCATCTGAAATTACTCAACTTTTCATTTTTAATTGCAACTCTTAAATATTTGTCGAAATCTTTTTCTTCTATCCAATCGCCCGAAGCTCTATTAGTTTTTTTTAAAACTACAATATCAAAAAATACGATTGTATGATCGTATATAAAAAATATTGGGTGGGGCTCGCCATCAATATTTTTAAAATTATGAGAGTAAAAAATGCAACATTTAGGTCGTGATATTGAATCAATATCCCAAAAACCAATAGTGGTGTTTTTGCATCTTTCTATTATATCTTTTTGTAGATTTGATAATTTCATTTGAAATTTAATAATTTAAAATACTTCATACCTTTTTTAAAATATTTGATGGCTTCATCATCATCGATATATGTGCCGATTCCGGCTTTTGGAGCAAAAAATAAAATACTTTGACCATTTAGATTAGGGTAGTTATTAACTCTGAATAACTCATAATTAGACCACTTATCTAAAGTTGGGTAACAAAGAGTGCAGTTTGCTTGATAAATATGCCATCTTCCAAAATTAACAAAATTTTTCATTAAACTTTTTTGTAATTCATTCATTTAAAATTCAATAACTTAAAGTGTTTTT
>Ga0247814_10001294_pt1 | contig 15026 bp, 11 predicted proteins | sample UWRJL179409R1_FD_179947 | JGI IMG/M metagenome (GOLD analysis project Ga0247814, IMG submission 179947) | Plant litter microbial communities from Arlington Agricultural Research Station in Wisconsin, United States - UWRJ-L179-409R-1 | ecosystem: Environmental > Terrestrial > Plant litter >...
GCAAAACTCAGATGCACTCGCGTTGACTTTATTACACAATTGTAATATTGCCGATGGAGCAAAACCGGAATTAAAAGGTTTTCTGGACGTTATCAACAGACCTGAATTTCGATTCTCAGATATTAGCTTGCTTTTATATGCCTGCTGCTTCTTTCAGGAAAAGAAAGATTTGCGATTGATGGCATCCGAAGTTTTGATGCATTTAATCGAAAAACAAGCGATAGATATTGAGCTTTTTGCTCAGAAAATAGCGTATTTGACAACCGAAAAATATGGTGTATTTTTAAGATTAGCCGACGGATTAATTGCCATAAAAGATGTTTCTCCTTTACATAACAATGCTTTATTGAAGTTGTTGAACTCTTTCTTTGCTCATCTGGATTTAAAAGATAAATTGCCAACGAACTTCAAAAAAATAATAGAAAACTATCTGGATATTTTAACGAAAACAAATCAGAAACCATCTCCGGAAGCCATTGTTTTCTTCGAAAAATGGAAAGATAATGCATCGCTTAAATCATTAATTAAGCAAATTTTAAAATAAAGAAAAATGACAGATCTCGAATATAATTATAAAGGAATTTCGACTTATAGTAAAACCAAAGGCATCAACAATCTGGTTCTGGCGCACCAAACCGAAATTGAAGAAGTCAATAACATTCCGTGCTTTTTCTGGGGAAGCCTGACTGATCCTTATGTTACCGCAAAATGTTGGACTACGATCGCCAAAGTGGTTCGCTCCAGTTTTGGGCCCATTCCGCCAAGTTTGCGTGATCCTATCGTTTCGGCAGGATCTGAGCGATTGCGTTTCGAAGGCTTTTCGTCTTGCAATGGTGTTTATGTGCGACTGGACATGAAACCAGAAGCGATCGACGGAGAATTTATTGCCAACGGAACTACGAATGTCGATTTTAATGATCCGATGCTGAATGCTTTAAACGCGATTCAGAAAAATGAAAAAGTAACCCTTGCCGTGGGTCAGCAGGATGTTCAGGTAATGACCAGCAAAGCAAAAGTAACCGAGAAAAAAGTGACTTTGCCCATGCGCTGGATAAAAGGTTTAACAAGCGTGCAATTGTATCTGGCAGATATGGACATTAAGTTTGAATTGAATAAAATTCAGACGATTCAGTTGTTTCAGAGTTTACCAAAAGGAACCGTAAAAGGTGATTTCTTCATCACCAAAAGAGCCGGTAAATTTATGTTTTCGACTTTGGCTACAGCCGATAGTGTCAGAATTGGCGGCGTACAAAGATTGCGTTTGTTAGAAGGAATTCTGGCAATTGTAGACAAAATTTACATTTATGAATCGGCAGACAAACAAACTTGTGCAATTGTGGCCGAGTTTGGAAAGATGCAGCTTTTAATGGCTTTTTCTCCAGATTCGTACCGAGGATTTTCGGGCGAAGGAAATGTACTGGAAACCATGACCGAAAACTTACCCATAGAATGGGTTTACGGACTGAACAGTTTATTAAAATCGAATGAAACTTTTGACCCCACGATGCTTTCTATCGAAAATGATATCGATTTTGGCACGATGGACAATCTGACTTCGAATTTATCCTCGATGGGATTATTGGGTTATGATTTAAGCGAAAAAGCACATTTTTACCGTCGTCTGCCTTTTAAAACCGAACGCATTTTATCGCTGAACCCGAGACTTAAAAATGCCAAAAAACTATTAGCAAACGAAGATATCGAAATCGTCGAACGAAGAGCCGATTATATCGAAGCCAAAGTAAAAGGTTCCGGCGTTGTACACAAAGTCATTATCGACCACAATTCGCAAAGATGTACTTGTGACTGGTTTACGGCTTATCAGGGCAAAAGAGGGATTTGCAAGCATATTTTGGGAGTGAAAATGATGATTTCTTAGAATATATTTTTATATATAAAGGAAAATCGCCCTGATGTTGGGGCGATTTTATACGCAGATTTTACGGATTCGATTTCGCGAAACGCTGATTGATACGGATTTTTTCAGATTGTTGCTTAACTGATTTTTAACCTATCACAACTCTGCTTTAATTAGCGTTGTTTCTTTTCTTTTGAAGTACTCACCTCTTTAAGCCATTTTGCTTGCGCTCTTGCTTGTTCTAAAGTTACAGGACCTTGCTTTGCTATTTGCTCCATACTTAACTTAGCTCTTTCCTGAAATGATATTTTATAGTTCATCTTTCATGAAGTTTAAATTTCAAATATAACGATTTTAAAGTATGTGTTATCTACTTCTCAATGCGCTTATCAACGATACAATTCCTCTCTTATTTTAATTAAAGTTTGAATTACTTTCTCTTCATTTGGTTTTTCAGGTAAAGTTGATGTTGCATAATGATTTTCGATCGACGCAATTAAATTATCAGCCATTACAAGTAAGTCATCATACTCTTTATTTCCGGCTTTTATGTCTAGTAATTCATCACGATTAGGAACTCGAATATTTAATTTTCCGGTTGACAGAATTTGTTCTGCTGTTTGCAAAAGCCTGATCGTGTGCATCATGTTTTTGCTGTCGTAGTTTTTTCCGTGTTGTTGATTCGTGTTGTAACGATCTTCGTTTCGTTTATCGATCCAGTTCCAATATTCCGTGTATTCTTTGCAATATTTAGAATATCCGTCTTGATTGCAGGATAAATAACCTATCAATTTTTCGTTTTTAGGAATCGATGAAAGTGAAACTTCATTAGAGCTTTCTTTTTGAATAATTCCTTTATAACCCAAACTTTTATCGTAATCATAAAACAACGCAAACATTCCTTTTGAATTGGGCAGATTAACCAAACCGCATTGCTCTTGTTTTAAATTATTTTCTGCTAAAAAGTTGTTTGCAGCAATGGTTTCATAAACTTTTAAAACATAACAAAAATCCAAAAGGCTTTTCTTTTCCTTTGGCATTGGGTTTACAATTTTCTTGTTTAAACCTCTCGCCTTTTTGATTTGCGTTACGGCATAACCCGCAAAAGAATCTTTGCAGAGTTTCGATAGAAAATCTTCTAATTGCAAATGCTCCATTAGCGGATGTTTGTACAAAATACAATCTTCCGGAGAAGCCAAAATCTCCAGAATATTAGGATTATTTTTAAGCAGTAACTCCACAAAACGACCAATTTCGTAATAAACCTCATCATTGGTTTCATTACTTATCTGCGGAATATAATCTAACCCAAAGAATTTTTCTTTTGGCAAATAATAAACGCCTTTGATATCGGTATCAGATGCTGGTGTATTTAACCCAAAAGATTTACTTCCCGAAATAACTTCGAAAAGGATTAGGTTTTGGGATTTTAGTTTTTGGATGGTCATAGTTTATCAGCATCAATTAAATTATCTCCAAACCATTCTTTAGCAGTCTTAAATATCAAAGCATTTTCCGTTTCATTTATACCGTAATAATATATTGCTAAATCTTCTTTTGCTCTTGTACAACATACATAAAATATCTTTTGCGTTCTTTCTAAAACATTGTCACTTCCTTTTTTTTCAAAAAGATACTTAAAATTGTAGTCATTCCATTTCCCATTATCAAGTACAACTAGCACATTATCAAACTCATCTCCTTTCGTTTTGTGTTGAGTAGAAAATGGTGTTTTACCTTCTAAATAATTGTACAAATTTATAAACTCTTTAAAACCAACTTCTTTAACTTGGTTATAAAGATATTTTTTTTCTATTTTGAACTTAGTAAATCTATCATCTTTATTAAGATTCAACAAGCCTGACTCATTAACAGAATCTAATATGTTCTCTATTTTTTCGTTAGATTTTAATTTTAAATCATCAATTATTTTTTTTAATCTATTTTTAAAAGTTATAATACCTTCTCCTTCTTTTTTCTTTAAATCAATTATTTGTACGAATTCATTGAATTTATTTTGCTCATAAAGATCAATTGAATATTGAATTTTATACAAAAATTTAATTAATATATCCCTTTTTGAACCTTTTTTACTCTCGTCTTCTTCATTTTGTTTTTTATCATCAATTAAATTGTCTTTATCAAAAAAGAGAGATTTAACCTTTTGGTATTTTTCTTTTTTTATGGTATCATATAAATGAACAAATCTTGGATCAATACCTTTCTCGATTTCCTTCATAACTTTAATTTGATAAATAAAGTCAATATCAATAATTCCAGTTTGTTCTTTAAATTTAAAAATTAAAGACCTATCTTCTTGCTTAATAGTATTATTGTCTATTGGTTTTATTTTATCCAATAAATTTTGTGTCGTTGAAGCATGTAACGGATGTATAATTATTAAATTTTCAATGAATTTTTGAACTGTGAAAGATCTTAAACCTAAACTTTTTACTTTACTATCAATATCTGATTTTAATGCTATAACTAAATTATCAACTGTAATAATTTCATCGTGAGAAAAATTAGTAAGCCGTACATACTTCCTAATTGATTGTAAAAATTTTACAATCGGATCTTTATCATAAATTTCGATAAGATTTGGAAATCCAGCCTTCTTCGCTATTAAATTATGTGTAAGGTTTAATTCTTTTGTTTCTTTATTGTTTTTAAAATCCCATAAATAATCTTTTATTAAATTTTGTTTTACAACGTCATTTTTTTCCTCTTGACTATAGTAAAAAATTACTTTCCCTTCTTTTACTTTTCCAGAATTTTTATCCATGTTTGGTGCATGCTTATCATTAGAATGAGTTTGAACTAATCCATCTGTTCGCAATTCATTTGCTAAATCATAAACTCGTTTTGGATTTCTTCTATTTTGAGTCTTTTGTACTTCCCTTACCTTATCATCTTCTCCAATATATTCATCTAAATTACCAATTCCACCTTCATAAATAGATTGCATTGCATCTCCAAAAAAACCAACGGTGGATTTTTTTTTACTATTTTTTAAATGATTTAGAAATATCTCAATTACTTCTTTTTGTGTATCTTGATATTCATCAATAAAAATAAATGGAAATTTATCTTTTACTACAGAACATAACTTTACCGAATTCTTAAACATTTTTTCAGCTAATAAAATAACTTCATCGTGTGAAATTATTCCATCCGATATCCTTAAAAAATTATCATATTTGATTTTTTCTAATTTATCATAATAATCTAATCCGACTTTTTCATTATTTATCGTACTTATTTTTGAACCGCTATCGTTTATTAATTCAATCAAATTTTTCTTTAAATCTTTTTGATAATTACTAATACAATCCCAAAGAAAATCATGTATTGTTGTTACATTCAAGTTTTTATGATCAACCCTCTCTTCAATCTCTTTGACAGCAGAATTAGTATAAGTCATACAAGCAACTTTTGCAAAGGGATTCTCTTCAATTGTTTGTCTAATAACTTGAACTAAAGAATATGTTTTACCACTTCCTGCACCACCACTTAATAAAAAATTATTTCCATTATCTATGTGTTCAAATATTTTTTGAACCTCTAGTTCTAAATCTGCTCTTTTCGCAACCATAATAATCCTTGTTTTATATATGCAGGAATTTTCCATTCACTATAATTTTCATCACTATTTAGAAGAATATCTATAGCAAATGAACCTTTACTCTCAATACATTTTTCTCCTAAATCATATGCATCCTTTGAAGTATCATAAAATAATTTCATATTTTTTAATCCATTGAATTTTCTTCTATTATTCTTTATGAAATTAATATTCTCATCTATGTTAAAAAATGCGTCTTCAAAACTTCTAGGGCAATAATCTTTCACATCTTTTATTTGAAAAGCTATCTGTAAAAAACCGTCTGTGTTATTCGTCCATATCGATTCTTTTAAAAATCTTTTTTCTTCTATAGATATGGATAGTAAATCAGAAAAATGTAAATGTGGGAAAAAGAAATTTAAAGTTGGATTACTTGTTTTTTCCCCTTCTATAACTCGACAACTAAAATCAGCTTGTCTATCCTTATCTTTTGCAGTTTTTTTTATTTCTCCTTTGCTATCTCTAATAAAATCTCTTTTTACAGAATCTAAATCAGTAATAATTAAACTTTTTACCTCAATAAAATTTATAAATCGTTCGAAAATATTTGCATAATTTCCTACTTCTATAATTGATATATTTTGCGAAAGTAATTCAAGTTCATTATCAAGTAGCGCCTCTTCTAAATCAAGTTTTTTCATCATTGCAGGCAACAAAATTCTCTCTGTATCTCCTTCTATAAAAATAGCTTTATCTGCAAAAAACAACTCAGATCTATTTAAAGTTAGATATTGTTTTAAAAATCTAAAATTCTGTTCTTCTCCTGCTTCTAGATATTCATTTTCTAAATCTTTTAAGTTCTTTGACTTAATATTATTTTGGCTTTCTTTTTTTAAATATTTTATTGCATTAAAATCTTTACAATTAGAAACAATATGTGATGAATGTGTAGATATTATATATTGTAGTTTTTTATCTCTACATCCACTCTTTACAATACCTTCTTCCAAAAGTGATTTTATATTAGTAATAAATACATATTGCATTTGTGGATGCGTATGTGCTTCTGGTTCTTCAATAAATAGCAAATTTACATCCGCTGGTTTTTCATCTTTAGCTCTTTTGAATTCCTGAAGAAGAATTTCAATTTCAAAAATCATACTAATAAGATTCATATAACCTAAACCATTATAAAATTCCGGTAAAGAATTAGACGCATCATGTTCATAAACGACTGTAGTATTTCCTTTAAGTAATTCTCTTCTTTCCAATGAGGAAATTACTTTAATTACTGATTCTCCTTTCTTAATTCCTCCAAATTTTCCAACTTTGCCAACTATTTTCTCAAAAAGAGTACTATAAACATTTGTAAGGGTTTCGTCTGTCTCACTTAATGTTTCCTTAAATTCTTCTATACTTTTACTGTCCTCTTCATTTTTTTCACTCCTTTCATAAATTTGTGATGTTTGAGAAGAAAGAGTTTTATCCGCTTCTTTATTAGTCACATTTCTTCTCGCACTTATATATTTAAAATTTATAACATTCTTTAAATTTACTTTTGTTGAACTATTATCTAAATCAATAAATTGGTTCTCAAGTATAACTCTACTAGTATAATCACATGCTATAGATTTTCTTTTGTAACGGAAATATTTATCATGATATAACTTAAAGAAAATATCAAATCCTTTCGGTTTATATAATTTCCTTTCATTTTCAGGCTTGCCTTTTTCTTTTTCTATAGATTCATTTAATTTTCTTAGCTCATCAATTTTGAAAGCTCTAAAATCACCTCTAAAATCATGATAATCATTAAAATGCATAGAATAATCATACCCTAAAATCAAATAATTATTATTAGGATCTAAATCCATCATTAATTTTGATATGTTTTCAAAATCATCCTCATCAGAATAAGAAGCTATTAACCTTAGAGTAATTCCTTGAACATTTTTATTATAATCTTCTTCACTCAATTCATCTGATGATTCTATCAAATTTTTAATTTCTTCTTTGTAGGATAAATTGAAATCATCAGCCGAAATTTTTTTATTCTCAGATTGATTTATAAATTTATCTAAAGCACTCAATATTGAAGTTTTTCCTGAGTTATTTTTTCCCAGAACGAGTGATAGATCTTTCTCTAAATCTAATTTTAAATCTTTTAAAAGTCTAAAATTTTTAATTAATATTGATTCTACTTTCATATCTTTTAATTTTATTTTATCATCTCCCTAAAAAACAAATCCAACTCTTCACTCAACTTCTTCCCACTTCTCAACTTATTTGCATTCTCCTGATTAAATTTTATAGTTTCCAATAAAAAATCAGTTATTAAAACTTCTTTTGGGTGTAAATAATTTTCGTCTTGGTTGGCTTTTATTTGTTGTAATTCTAATATTTTTTCTTGTATGTTTTGTGGCGCTATTGGTAATAAATCAGCAAAAGCGACAGGCGGAAAAGTATTATTTTCTATTATCCATTTTCCGGCTAATGCGGTACGTAAGGCGTAGAAATAACTTTTTAGTTTTACTTCTTCCATTTCGCAAACCTCCATAAAATTTTTTGTTGTTCCTAAATAGTGATGTAAAACCGCTATTGGCGAAAAACATTCTACGGCTAAGTCCTGCATTTGTTTTGCAAAATCATCATTCTTAAAATACACAATTGGCGAAAACAACCACTCGATCAAAGGTGCGTTAGATTTTGCTAATAACTTTACGGTTTTCCGTAAGTCCCAACCGGAACCGTCAAGATCGTCTTCGGTCATGAATTCGATTACGTCTGGTTTTTCCCAAAGCGATAAATAATACTCTGGTTTGTGTTTGTATATAAAACGGATATCGTAATCGCTATCCGGAGAAGCAAATCCCCAGGCACGACTTCCAGATTCTACAGCAAAAAGTATTTCTACATTCTTGCTTATCTCTATTTCTTTTAGTTTTTCTAGTATTTGTTCTTTCATGATTGTTTTCAAATATAAATAAACAAAAAGCCTTTAAACCCAGTAAAAACACCTGATTTAAAAGCCTACTTTTTTTTGCCGCTAAGGCGCCAGGACACAAAGTTTTTTAGGTTTTAAACTTTGTAACTCTTAATGTTTTTATTTTAAAGGATTATTTTTTAACCACCATTTAGCCTTCGCTATAACTTCTTGCTCAATATTATTTATATTAACTCCTTTATAGGAATAACCTACACTATATTTCATATCAACCCAAATTTCACTAAGAACAGCAAAATTAAGTTCTTCGTCTGGGTGTGTTTTTCGACCATCTCCATCACAGAATATTGCAGCACGAAATAAATTTGTTTCAACATCTTCGCCTTTTACAACTTTATTGAAATGATATCGTGCATAACATATCTCAGCTTCATCATGATACTTTTCTTTTAAATTCAGTTCTAAAAAAGTACGCTTTAAATAAGGCATAATTTCATCAGGATTGATTGGTTTATAAAAAGTAGCTAAGGTATAAAGGGCTTCATTCTCACATCCCAAATTAATAAATTGTATTGCCCAATCTTCAATTAAATCAAAATTATCAAGATCGTCCCATAGATTAATTGACAATATATAATCTGTAAGTATCTTGAAATCTATATTTTCTTGCTCCATATTAGGTTTTTACTGTAAATCTATATAAAACTTTTTACAATTCTAAATCCCAAAAAACTCCTTCGCATTCCTAGTAGTTTCCTCCGCAACTACAATCCCCGAAACTCCTTTAAACTGGGCCACAGTCGCTGCAACAAAAGGCAGAAAAGCGGGTTCGCAACGGTGTTCGTGGTATTTTTTCAGGAGATTATTGGGTACGTTTTTTGGCAGCATGAATGGCGCATCGGTTTCGATCATCATTCGGTCCAGCGGTACGTACTGAATCACTTCTTTTAAATGATCAAAACGTTTACTGTCGGATATTGCTCCGGTAAAACCGAGGTAGAATCCGTTATCGAGATAGGTTTTGGCTTCCTGCAAAGTTCCGGTAAAACAATGCACAACGGCTTTTGGCAATTGTGGCAAATAGTCTTTTGTAATGTCCATAAACTTTGTAAAAGCGGCTCTTTCGTGCAAAAACAAAGGTTTCTGAACTTCAATCGCCAATTCTAATTGGGCTTTGTAACAGGTTTCCTGAATATTTCTGGGCGAAAAATCACGATCAAAATCGAGTCCGCACTCGCCTACTGAAACTACATGTTTCTGTTTTAGTAAATTTCGCAGTTTCGAAATGCTCTGCGCATCAAAACTTTTCGCATCATGCGGGTGAATTCCCGCTGTAGCATATAATATTCCGGGATATTCTTTTGCTATTCGTGCAGATTCTTCGCTGTTTCTTACGCTTGTTCCGGTTAGTATCATTTGCGATACATCGGCATCTAAAGCGTTTTGTACGACATCGTCTATGTCGTTTTGGAATTGTTTATTGGTTAGGTTGATTCCTATGTCTATGTATGTCATTTTTTTTAAGTTTCTAAGAGGCTGAGATGCTAAGTTTTTTCCTCTTTGGAACCTTTTATTATTTGTTTTTTTTTTGCCACTAAGGCGCTAAGGCACAAAGTTTTTCACACAAAGTTTGTCATTTCGACGAAGGAGAAATCACACTAGTAATTCCATTCAGGAATTTGCCAATCTTTGTCGAGTCTCGAGTGTGATTTCTCCTTCGTCGAAATGACATAAAATGGGCATAATACCAAGTATCTGCAGTGAAAAAACTTTATCCCTTTGCAACTCTGCCACTTTGAACCTTTGAACCTTCTCTATAAATTCTCATAAAGCCATTTTTGGGCCATTATTATAACTTCTTGTTCGATAGTATCCAGACTAACATCTTTATAATACCAATTGACATGGCCTGCTATCAAATCATCCCAAGCGTCATCAAGAACAGAGAGATCGATTATGTCTTTGTCTACATCAAAGTCGCAATAGACATGCAGCATTCTTTTCAGGTTACCTCTCACGTCGTCATGTTTCACTACTTTATTTAGAAAATATCTTATATGACTTTTTTGAGAATCCTCTCTGTTTTTTGTCGTAAGATTCAATTCTGAGAGAACGGCTTCGAGATAAGGCTGAACTTCATCAAAATCAATTGGTTTATAGAAACAAGCCAAGTTATAAATAGCTTCACTCTCATAACCGGAATTGATCAATTCGATTGCCCAGTCTTCGATTAGATCGATATTGAGGTATTTATAAAAATGAAAAGCCAGAATGTAATCTGTGAGTATTTCGAAGTCTTTGTTTACTAGTTCCATGTCTGTTTTCTTTTGCCACTAAGGCGCTAGGACGCAAAGTTTTTTTGTACTCTTTGTCTGGTTTTTTTTTGCCACTAAGGCACTAAGACGCTAAGTTTTTTGTTCTCTTTGTCTGTTCTTTTTTGCCACTAAGACACTAAGACGCTAAGTTTTTTTGTTCTTTTTGTCTGGATTTAATCTTGCAATCCCGATAGCTATCAAGAGCAGATCCTCAAAGTTTTTTGTCTTAGTATCTTAGCAACTTAGAACCTCAGCACCTTCAAGTTAAAAATCCCCATAATATACTTGGAAGCATGGCAATTTTAGATCATTTCTCCAAGTGTCGACAACTTGATTTCTGTCGTCCAGAACGAATTCTACAAAGTATTTATCTTTGATAAACTCGTTATAGATTTCGGTTTTTATGATCGAATCTTTTCGGCTGTCTTTGCTTTTACGCATGATCAGGTTGTCGTATTCGATTTCGTGTTTTTTCAGGAATCGCAATGTTGGTTCTTTGTATCGGTCTTCTCTTCCTGAAACTAGCAATATATTATATCCTAATTTCTTGTAATTTCGCAACACATTCGCCACTGGATTATTGATTTCATCTTCATCACATTTAATGGCATCAAAAGGATTTCTTCCGTTCATTAAAGCCAGAGTTCCGTCAAGGTCGCAGATAATGGCTTTTGGCAGATTTGGGTTTTGAGCGCAGTATTCCGGAGAATCTTTAAAAAATTGTCTGTGCATTTTTCTGATTACTTTTTCTCCAACCGGTTTTTCTCTCAACGCATCTCGTTCTAGACAAACCGCAACATCTGTATTAACTTCCATAACCTCAATTTCAACCTCTTCATTGAATTTTGTGTTATATTCCTCAACCAATTGAGAAACGCGTCTTAGATTTGTTTCAGATAAATTCGTATCATCAATCACAATGCTTTTTCCCTCTTGAAGAGCTTTTACGATTAATAAATCACGTACTTTTTTAACGAATTTTTCGTTTTTATCACTAGTATTTCCGTTATCAAACATTGCGCGCAAATCGTCTCTATTAATTCGTTTATAGGTCTCAGGGTTTTCTGCAATTATCTTTTTTGCCAAAGTCGATTTTCCGCTTCCCGGCAATCCTTTCATTAAAATTACTTTTCTCATTTTATTCTTCTTCTCTATTAAACGGTTTTTCAAATGCAGGACGAATCATTTTCCAGATAATCTCCGAATAGTTTTTGTTATTCAGCATTGCAAACAAAACTCCCGGATATTGACAAGTCATAAAATATAAAGCAGTTTCTTTGCGTGATTCCAAAACTTTAAAATCTGCCTTACACTGAACTTCTATTACCGAGTATTTATTTTCTAAATCCCTTTTGGTTTGTTTTACCCAATCGAAAAATTCATCCGGAACACGTTCCAAAATTTCTTCCATTGATTGATTGGTTTTCAAATATTCCCAGATATTCAAATTCGAAACCTGAGTGATGATTCGGTGTAAACGAAGGTATTCATCAAACTTAATTTTTACTCTGAAATTGTTCGCATACTTAATGATAAAACCTTCTTTATTGGCGATATTCATTTCTTTTAAAGTCAGAATATCTTTGACTCCGTCGTATTTTTCAACTACAGGAAAACCAATATTTTCAAGCGGAAATTCCTCTCCGGATTGTGTATCGATAATGGCCAGTAAAACCAGTTCTTCTGCTGCTCCGTAATCTAAAACAATTCGGTTTTCAGCATAAATAATTTCAAACAAATAGGTTTTGTTTTTATCCAAAAGCGGCCATGAATTTCTGTATTTTCCGTGCAGCATTTCATTCGCCTTATCTGACTGATCGCTTGCAAAAGAACCCCGGCTTGCCATAAACGGAACCTCATCGATCCAATACAAAATTCCCATTGAACCGTCCATTTTATCGTAAACCTCAAAAGTCGATTCAGGAAGAATTTGATTTTCCATTTCACCTAAATTAAAAAACTTAGGAAAAGGTTTTGCCACAACATTAAAATTTTCATCTAAAATCAAACCTCTGCACGCTAAAGTTACCTCATTCCAAATTCTCTCAAATTGAGCATTTTGGGTATAATTATAAATATATAAATCATGCTCAGGATGTTTGTTTACCCGTACATAATTTTTTGAAATCATTTCTTTTAAAAGCGTTGTATTCATTAGTTCTTATCTTTAAACAAAGATTCAAATTCAAGTGCGCACTTATTTCGCGTAGTATTTTTTTTAAAGGTACAAAGTTGCAAAGGTTCAGAGGGACAAAGGTTTTTACGCAGATTTCGCATTTTATGTCATTTCGACGCAAGGAGAAATGACAAACTGTACGTTTAATACTTTTATAAAAAACTTTGCAAGACGCACAGCAATACATCTCTACAAAAACCTTTGCCCCTTTGCAACTCTGAACCTTTGCTCCCTTCCTCCTTAATCAATTAATAATTGCGTAACTGCCGCAGCATTTATCGCCCATTGTGCATCGTAAACCTCATCGGCATTTTGATCTTCGGTGATGGTTAAACCTTGTGCTTCCGCTTTAAGTTGTAACAAGCTACCAATATTCAATTTGCTGCTTAGTTTTGCTAATAATGCCTGAACTCCTTTAAAATCCAAACCCTGAACAACTTGTCCTCCAAAGGTCATCTCTAACCAAATGATTTCTCTTTTGGCTACATCCAACACTCCAAAAACCAAACCTTTGGCAACATTTTGTGTTACACGAACCTGATGATCTACACAAGACGGATCGTATGCAACTCCGGTTTTCTCAGAGATTTTCATCGGGTGTTTACTGTTCATCCAACCCACAATAAGATTTGGCGTGATACTTCCGTTGCTGAACGCATTGCAAGTAAAAGTTACAAATTTTGCTTTGGCTTTCGCCAAATCATCAATATTGATGTTGATATATTCAGCGGTTCCAATTTTAGCTGGAATACTTCTGATATCACCGCTATGTTTACAACCAATAGTTTCCAATCGGTGGTAAGAACAGATATCGGCTTTATCTTCATAAGCAATATGACAGCTTAAATCCATATCCATATGTTGCGCAGGCAAACCTGCACCCCATTGCATGAACAATCGCACTTCGTTTCCTTCAATTGGGAAACGTGTTCCCATTAAAGCAACCGGTAAATCCTGAACATTTTCGCTTCTATCACCAATCGAAACTGGCATATTAAACAATTGCGGATCGATATAGATCGTTTTGTTTGGGTTTGCGATTGCGGCAAATCTTTTCTTCATAGCCAAAAGACACAACGCTTCAATTTGATTTTTCATCGCCTCTAATTGCGCTTCGTCGTACAAATTCAATAATGCATTTGCCGGAATTCTTTTGTTCGTTCCGCCTAAAGGTTTTACGCTTCTTTGCATGTTTTTATCAAAATAATTTTGAGCATACATGTTCAAAGTAAATACCAATCTGGCCGGAACTTTATCGATAATTTCTGCAAAATGTGCCACCGTTTCGTCTGCACCAAACCACAGCATGTTCGAGAATAACGAACGTGCAAACAATCCCGGACGTTGTTTTAATAATGCAAAGGTTTTATCAGCATCAAATTTTAATCTTGAAGAGTTTACTTTGCTTTGCCAAACGTCGTACACTTGGTTGTAGAATAAATCCATTAAAAAATTCAATTTCTCAAATCCTTTTCTTTTGCTGTATTCTGCCAAACGTAATGCTCTTATAAAACGAACCCACATTCCTCTTTTTGGGTGCATGATTTCGCACATTGTTTCAACATCCATATCAAGATTATTCAACCAATTTGCCACCATTAAACATTCTTTTCTGGAATATTTAAGTTTCAAATCTTTTTGAGACGCAATTTTCGCTTGCGCACTTGTATCTAAAGGATTATAAAAATGTGTTGCGTTTTTAGATGTTCTTTTGATGATGGTTTTCGGCTCAATAATTTGCAACAATCCTGTATTCTTAAACCATAAATATCTTAGGATATCCGTTGGCGATTTAAAATATTGAGACGCATTTTCGGCTTGACCTTCTTCAATTAAAACATCAATTACCAACATCAAAGTTTCCTTCATTGCTATATCCACTTTTGGTAAAGGCAAGTATTTTAATGCTGTTTTTAAACTATCAATTTGTGTAGCATCTAAAGCGGTTTTTGATTGCAATAATGATTCGTAGAAATCTTGCAATTCCTTTTCTGACCATAAATCCAAAACTTTTAATTTGCTTCCTTGTCCGTAATTTTCTATTTTTCCAAATTCAAACGGAGTTCCGCAAAACGGACAACCATTGTATCTTTCTAAAGGAAAAGTATTGTTTGGGATAATATGTCCGCATTGCAAAGTTGTTCCGTTTTTTGTTTGAAAAAAATTGG
>Ga0247814_10001296_pt1 | contig 15009 bp, 12 predicted proteins | sample UWRJL179409R1_FD_179947 | JGI IMG/M metagenome (GOLD analysis project Ga0247814, IMG submission 179947) | Plant litter microbial communities from Arlington Agricultural Research Station in Wisconsin, United States - UWRJ-L179-409R-1 | ecosystem: Environmental > Terrestrial > Plant litter >...
TGTGCCCGAAGGACCCCTCGCCGCGTAGGCCGCAAAGTCGCTAAATTCGGTTGAGGCTTCGCCACCGTCCGTGATCAACCGGGAGCTGTCACCGTCAAGCAGGTCGGTCTCGAACCCCAGCCTGTCAGACTCGTCCTGTGGGATTTCGAAGACGTCGAGCATGGTCGGTTCTGGATTCTCGAGCTGGGCGAGACCGAAGGAATTGGACGCCGAGGGCGCGCTCGACGCGGCACCTTGTCGAGGGCCGGACGCGATCTGGAACCCCGCAAGAACACCCAACGCCGCGATGACAATCGCCGCAACCACTGAAGTCATCCATCCATGGCGAGGCGGGACCGTCACCATTTTTCTGTCTTCGGGCTCCGCCACGCTTTCGGCCGTGGGCGAGTCATCTGCCTTCCTTGCGAGTTCGAGAGCCAGCGTCGTGTCCTCGATATCGGCGCGCAACTCAATTTCGAGTTGCGCCAGCAGCTGCTCGGCGGCGGAATTCCCTTCGCGAGAGAATGCTGCCATCTTCAAGGCTTGGCGGCTCGCGGCGGGCGAGGGAGCGCCCGCGGGGGAATCCTCCAACGGATGTGCGAGCCACCACAGGGCGTCACTGGGGGAGTGTCGCCCCCCGGTACGCATTGGAGAACGCGGCGGCGAAGGACGAATCCGCTAAGAAATCATCATGATCACTCATGGGATCACCGTAGGGTCCCGGAATCCTTGCTCGTGCTGCGCCACGCCTTTAAGTGATTATTGCTAACGTTCTATCGATGCTTTGCGCCCGTGGACCTAGTTCGCCTTGCGTCGACGCGGTGCCGCCGAGCGCGGGGGTGCGGCACGCATATGGTCGCGGACCCGACCGAGGATCTCGGCGAGAGTTTCGATGTCGCCGGTAGACAAGGGCGCCAGCAGGAGCTCGTGCAGCACTGCGATATGTCCGGGGAAGACCGTGGCGAGCGTGTCGAGCCCCTCCCTGGTGATCGTGACCGTCGTGCCGCGCTCGTCGTCGACCGAGGGCGCACGGGTCACCAAACCGCGCTGCTCGAGCGATTGGGCCTGGTAGGTGAGTCCGCTACGGCTGTAGACGACCCCGTCGGCCAGGTCTGTCATGCGAGCAGCGCCACTCGGGGCATCGCCGAGGGTCGCTAATAGCTGGAACTGTACGTAGCTGAGATTGCCGGCTTCCTGCAGCTGCTGCTCCACCGTATGACGCAAGAGGCTGCTCACCTCGATGAGAGAGAAGTACGCGCCCAACTGGACGGGGTCTAGGGAACTCGAGGATTCAGGCATGGGGCAACGATAGCAACTGCTACGAAATCAAATCACTTGCTACGAACTCGAAGCAGTGCTAGTGTCCTTTTCAGATGCTTCACATTCGAAGCAATGAGAGAAGGAAGTCAATCATGAAGGCAGTACGTTTCCACGAGTTCGGCGGTCCCGAGGTCCTGCGTTACGAGGACGCCGAGCGCCCGGTTGCTGGCGCGGGCCAGGTGCTCATCAGTGTTGCGGGTTCCGCATTCAACCCGGCCGATAGCGGCATTCGCGGCGGCACCCTGCCGTTCCCGGTGGCGCTGCCACACGTTCCCGGTTACGACGTATCCGGAACGATCGAAGAGCTCGGTGACGGCGTCACCGGTTTCCAGGTCGGTGACGCCGTCCTCGGCTTCATCCCGATGATCGAGAACGGTTCGGCCGCGCAGTACGTCGTCGCACCCGCCGACGTGCTCGTCAAGGCGCCCATCAGGATCGACCTCGTCGATGCGGCCGCGCTGCCATCCGTCGCGTTGACCGCGTGGCAGGCGCTCTTCGATCTGGGCGGACTCGAGGCCGGTCAGCGCCTGCTGATCACCGGTGCCGGTGGATCGGTGGGCGGCTATGCTATCCAGCTCGCCAAGCGTGCGGGCGCCTTCGTCATCGCTACCGCGAGCCCACGCAGCCTGGACGCGGTAACGGCAGCGGGCGCCGACGAGGTTATCGACCACACCAGCTCCACGGTCCTGGCGTCGGTCACCCAGCAGGTGGACGTGCTGCTCAATCTCGCGCCGATCAGCCCCGAGGAGTTCGCCGGTCTCGTTCCCCTCGTTCGCGACGGAGGCATCGTGGTGGCCACCACGGCATGGATGACCACTCCGGGTGACGACTCGCGCGGAGTGCGGACGGGAGGGGTATTCGTCCGAGCTGATGTCGATGAGCTGGCCCAGTTGGTCGCGCTCGTCGACAGCGGCGAGCTCACGGTCGACGTCGCCCAGCGTGTTCCACTGAGCGAGCTTCCTGCCGTTCACACCAAGCACGCGGCCGGGGAGCTCCATGGCAAGGTCGTCGCCGTGCCCGATGCCGTGTGACGCTATCGCAACGGGAGGGGCGGGTTCGTAACCGAACGCGTCCCTCCTTCGCTGCGATACGGGTCAGCCCAGCGTCACTACGACCGCTGGCTGGTCCGATCCGTCCATATCGGTGCGGAGATCATCCTCCGATGCACGAAGGGTGACAAACCTGACGTTCCCGCAGGCAAAATCCATCACCGGATCCACGGTCGACTCCGCGGACTGCAGGGATACGAGAGCCTGCACGGTACGACCTCCGGAAGCCGTGCGCATCAATGGAAGAAGAGCTTCGACGATTGCCAGGCCCTGCGTGAGCACGTCGCGTCTCCACGCCGGATCGCTCTCGGGATATTGGGATTCGAGATGAAGGTCGTTGACCCACATTTCATCGCCCCACAAGTCGGATTCCGGCGCGGTCTCCAACCGCGTGGAGAATTCCTTCAACACGACCCGGTCACGAACCGCAACGAAGCCGAGGGCGACCGTGTGGCGGTGATCATCGGGCACAGACGATACATGGGCCTCCGTCATCCGCTCGCCCCAAATGGGCTCCATCAGCTTGTTGCGCAGATACTCCACAAGGAAGCAGCCTAGAGGTCGTCGATGACATGCCAGCGGGCAACAAAAAAGGCCGCACGATGTGCGGCCTTACTTGTCGGGGTAACAGGATTTGAACCTGCGACCTCGTCGTCCCGAACGACGCGCGCTACCAAGCTGCGCCATACCCCGATTGCTTCACACCAGTGTTGTTTGACACAGCGGTGCGAACCTCATCAAGGATAGCTGATATCCACGGCGGTTAACGTCACTACGACAGCTTCCGGCCTGCAGGCGAATCGAACGGGTGCGTAGATCGATGTTCCGAGGCCCGCGGAGACGTTCAGGTAGGCCGTGGAGCGCGCGTGGTGCCACAGGCTCAGGCCGCTGGCCTGCTCGCGGGGGATGTCGCAATTCGTGACGAGCGCGGGCTGGCCGGGGATGCGCACCTGTCCGCCGTGGGTGTGACCGCCGAAGATCACATCGGCCCCGTTGGTCACGAAAGAGTTGAGCACGCGCTGGTACGGGGCGTGCGTGACACCGATCGTCAGCACGGCGTCCTCTTCATCGCCCTCCTGCCACGCGACGTGCTCGCGCATGTCGTCGACCAGCCGGGGGAGTACGCCGAGGTTGTCCCAGCCGCGGTGCGCGTCGTTGGTGCCGAAGAATTCGATCCGTGAACCGTTCAGCGTCGTCGACATCGCGACGTTGTTGAGGCTGTTCCAGCCGAGGGCGTCGTTGAAATACGTCTGCATGCGGTCGACGTCGAGCGTCGGCGGACCCATGTGCGCCGCTGACGGTCCCTTGAAGTAGCGCAAGGGGTTCTTCACCGTCGGTCCGAAGTAATCGTTCGAGCCGTTCACGTAGACGCCGGGCGTACCCGCAAAAGGCTCGAGCGCGTACTCGAGAGCGCCGTTGGCGTCGATGTGTCCGAGATTGTCACCGGTGTCGACGACGAGATCAGGCTGCAGCTCTGCGAGCGACCGCACCCACTCGATCTTCCGCTCCTGCCACGGTGCAAGGTGCAGGTCGCTCAGGTGCAGCACCGTGATGGACGCGGCACCCGGCGGCAGAACCGGGAGGGTTTCGTGACGGATGCCGAAACGGTTGCGTTCGACGAGCGAGCCCCACGCGAGCGCGGTGGCTCCCGCGGCCGCAACCGAACCCGCAGTCCAGGCTGCGGCCTTGCCGAGGCTAGCCACTAGCAGGCCGCGTGCGCGACGCCGAGAGTCACTGTCTTGGACAGTGTGAGCACGGTACCGGCGGACGGCTTGACCGAGACGACCTGGCCTTCGGCGACGTTCGGAACGGACGGGTCAGGCTGGCCCGTTGCCGGGTCGACCGCCCCGCCGCCGATCGGCGTCACGACACAGGTCTGGGCAACGCTGGCGAAGCCGAGGCCGTTGATCTGCGACGTAGCGGCATCCGCTGACTGTCCTACGACATCGGGGACGACACCCTTCGAGCCATCGCTGATCCAGACCTTGACGGTCTGGCCCTGCGAGATGGATAGTCCGGCGCCGGGGGTCTGCTTGGCGACAGTGCCCTTGGGCTCGGATGACGCGATCTCACCCTGGTTCGAGTAGGTGAGCTTTGCGGCCTCGATGGCCGCCTTGGCGTCTGCCTCGGTCATGCCGACGTAGTCGCCCACCGGCACGTTGATGCCGTTGATGAGGCGTGACGAGGGCTCGTCGAATGCCTTGCCCTTGTAGGTCTTGTCTGCCGCGGCCATGATGTCGCGAACGATGAGGTGGCGCAGGGTTCCACCCTGCTGGCCGTTTGCGTAGTAGCTGCGCATCGGGTACTTGCCGGTGATGTTACCGACCCAGATCGTTGTCGTGAGCGCGGTACTCGACAGGGTGATCCAGGTGTCCCTCGACGAGTCGGTGGTACCGGTCTTGCCCATGAGGGGCGTGCCGTCCTGCGGGTTTCCCTGGTAGCGTCCGCCACCGGTCTGCAGGGCGCTCTGGGCCGCGATCGCGACCTCGGAGTCGATGGCTTCGGTGCAGTCAGCCGACTGGCCCGCAAGCTCGGCGCCGGTCTTGTCGGTGATGCGCTCGACGGCTACCGGCTTGCAGTAGACACCGTTGTTCGCCACTCCGGCGAAAGCCCCGGCGATGGAGATCGGCGCGACCGAGTTGGTACCGAGGATCGATGCCGGGTTGGTCGAAAGGTCGGTCGGATCCTGCGTCTCGTCGACGTCCGGGGTGTCCGGATCGTCCTGGCGCGGGGCGGAGAGGTGCACGCCGAGTGCGACGGCGATCTCCTTGGTGCGGCACAGGTCGAGCTGGAGGGCCATCTGCACGTAGCCGCCGTTGACGGAGTTCGCGGTGGCTTCGCGGATCGTGTAGTAGCCCGTTTCGCCGGAGTCGTTACGCGGGCTGAACGGAGCACCGGACCACGGTCCGTTGCAGGTATCCGTGAACTCGGACTGGGGAGTAGAGGTCTTGGTTACGTCCACCCGCTCGTTGAGGCCGTGGCCGGCTTCCAACCAGTTGAGGAGCGTGAAAATCTTGTAGCTGGAACCAGGCTGGAATCCACTGGATCCGCCGTAGTCGCGATCGGTATTGAAGTTGAGGGCGCTCGTTGTGAGCCCGCCGCCACCATTCTCCTCACTCCGGTTGTCGAACTTCTTGTTCTGGGCCATCGTGCGGATCTTGCCGGTGCCGGGCTCGATCGAGATCGCGCTCGCTCCGAGATCCAGTCGGGTCTCGTCGGCCGGCGCCCACTTGCGCACGGATGCCTGGGCGACCTTCTGCAGCTTGAGGTCGAGCGTCGTGTAGAGCTTGTATCCGCCGAGCTTCCAGTTGGCGAGGCGCTCTTTCTCGTCGGCGCCCAGTGACGTGAGGTTCTTGACGTTTTCGACGACATAGTCGCAGAACTGCTTCGCCGTGGACTGTGCTGCGAGGCATCCGTTCTTCGAGTCCTGCACGTCGACCGTGTCTGCGCTGACCGGCGTCGCGATTGCGGCGTCATACCCGGCCTGGTCGAGCGTGCCGGAGTCGAGCATCGTCGCGAGGATGTGGTCGCGACGGTCCTGGTTGTTGACGTAGTTGTCGGGGTAGTCGAGGCGACGCTGTTCCGGCTCCTGGACGATCGCGATGAGGCTGGCTGCCTGGGCGGGCGTCAGGTCTGCGGCGTTGACGTTGTAATAACGCTGCGCTGCGCTCTGGATGCCGTAGACGGTTCCGCCGAAGGCTGCGATGTTGAGGTACGCGAGAAGGATGTCGTCCTTGGAGTACGCCTTCTCAAGACCGATCGCGTACTTCATCTCCTTGATCTTGCGATCGAGGGTGCCTTCCTTGCAGGAGTCTGCCGCTGCCTGGAAGAGCGGGTCCTCCGCTGCGGTCGAGTACTTCGTCAGTGCCTCGACGACGCAGAGGTTCTTGACGAGCTGCTGCGTGAGCGTCGATGCACCCTCCTGTGAGCCGGTCGTCGCGTTCTTCACCGCGGCGCGGATGATGCCCTGGGGGTCGATGCCGCCGTGCTCGTAGAAGCGCTTGTCCTCGGCCGCGAGAGTGGCGTCCTTGACGACCTGCGGAATCTGCTCCCAGCTCAGTTCTTCACGGTTCTGGTTGCCGTAGACCGTGGCGATCTTGACGTACTTGGGGGTGCCGTCATCCTTCGTGCCCTTGATGGCGAAGATCTGGTTCTGCTGCGGCTGCGAGCCGATTTCGATGGCCTCGGGGAGGTTGTCGAAGATGCTGATCGTGCTCGACGCCGTCACGCTCGTGACGGCGAGAGCGGGGGCGACCATGACTGTCACGAGGAGTCCGGCGAGAGCGCTGAAGCCGACGAGGCCGATTATGGCTGTGAATACGCCTCGGGGCCGGGTTTTTTGGGCAGACATAGAATTGAGGATACGCGACGACTTCACGTCACACCCTGAGCGAAAGCCGACAAATGACAACCTGGGAGTACCTGACCACCCCGCTGATGATCCACAATACGGCGGCCATCCTCAACAACTGGGGGTCGCAGGGTTGGGAACTCGTGCAGATCGTCACCGGCCCCGAGGGTGGGCTCGTCGCCTACCTCAAGCGCCCGATCAAGGAAGATGCATAAATGAGCGGTATCGACGCACGACTGGCCGAACTCGGAATCACCCTGCCGGAGGTGTCGGCACCCGCTGGCGCGTACGTGCCGGCCATCATCTCCGGCAACCTCGTCTTCACCGCGGGACAGCTCCCGTTCGTTGACGGTGTACTGCCCGCGACCGGCAAGCTCGGAGCCGAGGTGTCCGCCGACGACGCGAAGGTCTACGCGCGCACCGCTGCGCTCAACGGGCTTGCGGCCGTTGCGAGTGTCATCGGATCGCTGGATCGGATAACCCGCATCGTCAAGGTCGTCGGGTTCGTGTCATCCGACCCCGCTTTCACCGGCCAGCCCGGCGTTATCAACGGTGCGTCCGAGGTGCTCGGTGAGATCTTCGGCGAGGCGGGCAAGCACGCTCGCAGCGCCGTCGGCGTTGCCGTGCTGCCGCTCAACTCGCCCGTCGAGGTCGAGCTGATCGTCGAGTTCGCCTAGCCATTCCTGACAGACGAAAGCGGCGGGAGACCATCTGGTCTCCCGCCGCTTTCTCGTTCAGCCGGTCGCTAGCAGGTGACTGCCGCGACCCCGATTCGGATGCGGCCGTCCTGCGACTTCACCGTGCCTGAGCTCGGCGCCTGCTCGAGCACCGTGCCGTCCGGATCCGGGGTCTCGCCGTCGGCGTTCAGCCCGGTGGCGGGATCGATCGGTCCGGTCTCGACGCAGTACTGGCCGATGTTCGTGAATCCGCTGCTCTCGAGCGACGAGATCGCCGAATCGGCACTGCTGCCGATGACATCGGGAACCGAGGATTGCGACCCGTCGCTGATGTACAGCGTGACGGCCGCACCCTCGGATGCGCGGGACCCGCCTCCCGGGACCTGCTTCGCGACCTGGCCCTTGGGGAGGTCGGAGGCGACGGTCTGGACGGTCGATGAGGTGTAGAACGAGGTGTTGGCGATCTCCGACCTCGCCGAGGACTCCGACTGGCCGACCACGTTGGGCACGATCGCCGTCTTTCCGACGAGGAGCGCGGTCGACGGTTCGTCGAACGTTCCACCGGGGTAGAGCTCGTCCATCTTGGTGAGGATCGCGTTCATGATGAGGTGGCGCTGGTTGCCACCGAAGGTGCCGCCGCCTCCGTAGCTGCGGATCGGGTATGTGCCGATGATGTTGCCGTACCAGACGGTCGTTGCCGCGCGCGTGCTCGCACCGGTGACCCAGGTCTGGATCGAGTCGTTCGTGGTACCGGTCTTGCCGATGAGCTCGGTGCCGTCACGGGGATTGGCGGCATAGCCCGCCATGGCCGACTGGAGCGCGTACTGGGTGGCAACCGCGACATCCTCGGGGATGGCCCGGTCGCACTCCTGCGCCTGTCCGCCGATGTCCTGGCCGGACGCGTCGACGATCTTGTCGATGACGATCGGAGCGCAGTACACGCCGTTGTTGGCGATGCCCGCGTACGCGGCAGCGACGGAGAGCGGGGCGATCGTATTGATGCCGAGCACCGACGATGGGATCGTCTGGAGGTCGGAACCGTCAGCCTTACCCGCGGCGAGGTGGACGCCGAGCGCCTGGGCGATCTTGCGGGTCTTGCAGAGGTCGAGCTGGAGCGCCATCGTGATGAACGCACCATTGATCGAGGATGCGGTCGCCTGCTGGACGGTGACGTTGCTCGCCGATCCGGAGTCGTTGCGGAACTGGTACGGGCCGTACCACGGGCCGTTGCAGGTGTCCTCGAAGTCGGCCTGGGCAACAGTGCGTGCATTTGCCTGCACTCGTTCCTGCAGGCCGTGTCCGTCTTCGAGCCAGTTGATCAGGGTGAAGACCTTGTATGTCGACCCGACCTGGAAGCCGCTGGAACCGCCGTATTCCTTGTCGGTGTTGAAGTTGACCGCGGTCGACGTCTTCTTGTTGCCGTTTCCGGTGTCGTCGAAGGTCTTGTTCTGCGCCATCGTGAGCACTCGTCCGGTGCCGGCCTCGACCGTTACCGCCGATGCTCCGAGCTTCAGCAGTGTCTCGTTGGCGGGCGCGTGGAGCGCGAGCGACTTCTGGGCGACCTTCTGCAGACGGATGTCGAGCGTCGTGTACAGCGTGTAACCGCCGATGCGCCAGTTGTTGAGACGCTCCGCCTCCGTGTCGCCGAGGGCGGCGTAGTTCTTAACGTTCTTGACGACGTAGTCACAGAACTGCTTCGCGTAGGTGTTGGCGGCCGAGCATCCGTTGCTCGTCTCCTTGATGTCGAGGGTGTCGTTGTCCGAGCCCTCGACGACCGCCATGGCGTCGTCACGCTCGGCTGCGGTGATGAACCCGTACTGGGCCATGTTCTTGAGGATGCGGTCGCGTCGCTCGGTATTCGCGGCGTAGTTGGCCTCGTCGTCGAGGCGTCGCGCGCCCGGCTGCTGCACGATCGCGATGAGGCTTGCGGCCTGCACGAGCGTGAGGTCCTTGGCGTCGACGTTGTAGTACCGCTCGGCTGCACTCTGGATGCCGTAGACGGTGCCGCCGTAGTTGGCGATGTTGAGGTAGGCGAGGAGGATCTCGTCCTTCGAGTACGTCTTCTCGAGCTGGATCGCGTACTTCATCTCGCGGACCTTGCGATCGATCTCGGCCTCGTTGCAGTTGTCGACCGCGGCGATGTACTTCTCGTACTCCTCCGGGTTGTTGATCTCGTCGGCGTCCGGGTAGTCCTTGAACGCCTCGGCGATACAGATGTTCTTCACCGTCTGCTGGGTGAGAGTCGACGCGCCCTCTTTCGAGCCGGTGGTCACGTCGGTGACGAGCGCGCGGATGATGCCCTGCACGTCGATGCCGCCGTGCTCGTAGAAGCGGCGGTCCTCGGCGGCGAGCACCGCGTTCTTGAGGGTGTCGGAGACGTCATCCCACGTGATCTCCTGGCGGTTCTGGCTGTAGACCGTCGCGATCTTGATCTCACGCTTGCCGCTGTAGGCGATGATCGAGTTCTGCTGCGGCTGCGAGCCGATCTCGAAGTACTCGGGGAGGTCGTCGAAGTCCGAGATCGCCGTCGACGCGGCAACCGTGGGCACCGCGAGGAAGGGCACGGCGATAGCCGTGATGATGAGCCCGATAACCGCAGCCCGCCCCGTCTTCGTCGAAAGCCCGGAGAGTACGTTCTTGTTCTTCTTCTTAGCAGCCGCCACGAAGCCGATGTTATGCGGTGATCCTGAGAGCGGTCGACTCCACACCCCTCGTTGTGGCAATACCCCAGCTTGGTAGCTGAATCGTTACTTCAGCTTGTCCGTAATGATCTGCATAACGCTCGTGTCGGCAAGGGTTGTCGTGTCGCCCACTTCGCGGCCTTCGGCAACGTCCTGCAGCAGTCGGCGCATGATCTTTCCGGATCGCGTCTTCGGCAGTTCCGCGACGATGAAGATCTGGCGCGGCTTGGCAATGGCGCCGATCTGTTCCGCGACGTGGGTGCGAAGCAGGGCGGATGCCTCGTCCGCCGTGTGCGCGTCGGCCTGGTTCGACTTGATGATCACGAAGGCGACGACTGCCTGTCCCGTGGCCTCATCTGCGGCCCCGACGACAGCGGCCTCGGCCACGATCGGGTGCGAGACGAGAGCGGACTCGATCTCCTGCGTCGACAGCCGGTGACCGGACACGTTCATGACGTCATCCACTCGACCCAGCAGCGTGATGTCGCCGTCCGGATCCACGTGCGCGCCGTCCCCGGCGAAGTACTTCCACACGCCGTCCTTCGAGAACTTCGACCAGTACGTCTCGATGAACCGGTCGGGGTCGCCCCAGATGCCGCGCAGCATCGACGGCCAGGGCTCGGACACGACGAGTAGGCCGCCGTGCGGAGGATCGACGCGGGCGCCGTTGTCGCCGAGGATGTCGATGACGATGCCCGGCTGCGGCGTCTGGGCCGATCCCGGCTTGAGCTCGGTGATGCCCGGCAGCGCGGAGATCATGATCGCGCCCGTCTCGGTCTGCCACCACGTGTCGACGATTGGCGTCGTTCCCGAGCCGATGACATCGCGGTACCAGATCCAGGCCTCGGGATTGATGGGCTCTCCCACCGAGCCGAGCACGCGCAGGCTCGACAGGTCGAAGCCCTGGGGCACCTGCCGGCCGATCTTCATGAAACTGCGGATCGCGGTGGGCGCCGTGTAGAAGATGCTCACCTTGTACTTCTCGATGATCTCCCACCACCGGCCGGGGTGCGGGGTGTCGGGCGTGCCCTCGTACATCACCTGCGTCGCACCGTTGGCGAGCGGGCCGTAGACGACGTAGCTGTGCCCGGTGATCCAGCCGACATCGGCGGTGCACCAGTAGACATCGGACTCGGGGTGCAGGTCGAAGACGTTCCGATGGGTGAACGCCGCCTGCGTCAGGTAGCCGCCGGTCGTGTGCAGGATGCCCTTGGGCTTACCGGTCGTTCCCGACGTGTAGAGGATGAAGAGCGGGTTCTCCGCTTCAAAGCCAACAGCCTCGTGATCGGATGACGCGGCCTCCAGTTGCTCGTGCCACCACAGGTCGCGACCATCGGTCCACTCGACCTCGTTCTCGCCCCGCTTGACGACGAGGACCTTCGTGACCGACGTCTCTCCCGTCACCGCTGCGTCCACGGCCGCCTTGAGCGGGAACACCTTGCCCTTGCGCCAGCCGCCGTCCGCCGTGATGACGAGCTTGGCGTTCGCGTCGGCGACTCGGGACCGGATGCTTTCAGCACTGAAGCCGCCGAAGATGACGGAGTGCACGGCGCCGATGCGCGCGATGGCGAGCATCGCGACGACGGCCTCCGGGATCATCGGGAGGTAGACGGCAACACGGTCGCCCTGCCGCACGCCGAGCCCCGTGAGCACGTTCGCGGCTCGCTTGACCTCCTCGGTCAGTTCCGCGTATGTGATCGATCGGCTGTCGCCCGGCTCGCCCTCCCAGTGCAGCGCGACGCGGTCTCCGTTGCCGGCGAGCACGTGGCGGTCGAGGCAGTTGTACGCGACGTTGAGGGTGCCGTCGGCGAACCATTTGGCGAACGGTGCATTGGACCAGTCGAGGGTCTGGGTGAACGGTTTCTCCCAGTCGAGAAGCTCGCGGGCCTGCTCTGCCCAGAACTCGACACGGTCGGCTTTCGCCTTCTCGTAGAGCTCCGGTTGTGCCGTGGCCGCGGCGGAGAACTCCGGCGTGGGAGGGAAGCGGCGAGATTCGGTCAGCAGACTGTCAATCGAATTCGTGGACATCGTTATCCTTGTCGATCTCGCGGCCTGGCCAGGGTTACCGCGAACGTGTGGGTGATTGAGACGATCCTAGACCGCCTTCTGAACGCCTTCCGGCAGCAACCTCACAAGTACCTTTCAAGGGTGTGAACTCTCCGTTGCGCGGGGATGTATAAGCGGTACACTGATCCCGTCGAACCCATGGTTCGGCTGGCGGCGCGCATCGATTCCCCCCAATCGGCGTCGCCGTGGCGGCGCCTGTTCCCCCCAACGGGCGCCGCCCCTCTTTAACGTGGTGTCTCCGTTTCCTGCTCCTGCGGCGGCTGCAGCGGCGCCTTTTAACCGATCTCAAGGAGATGCGGGCTATCGAGGGCGGGGTTGCTTGGTGTGGGGCGCATCAGGTCTCGGATCTCCGTGAGATCGGTGGGTGGCGGCGTCCTTCCCTTGCGGCTCCGAGCGGACTCGCCCGACGCCACGCCGCATTCGGGCGTGCGGGAACGGCGTGTCCGACGAAGCGTCCGCTGTGAGCCGCGCCCCACCTCTCCTCCCCAGGGCCATTCCGTGCACCGGGTCTTCGGCAGCCCGTCCGGCGGGAAGCTATCGGTCTACCGTGGCGGCATGACTGCTCTGGGTTCGCCGCCGACCGTGGGGCGGTTCGTGGCGCAGCGTCCGGGGGCGGCGGATGCCGCGTCATCCGCTCTGTTCTCGAACTCACGCCGCGGCCTCGGCGGCGGGCATCCGATCGAGTTCGGACCGTTGGCCCCCATCGTCGCGGAGGCGACAGTGACCGACGTGTTCGTCAACGGTCCCGGCGACGTGTGGGCCGATCGCGGGACCGGCCTCACCCGGGTGGACGGGTTCGACCTCGACGAGGGGGAGATCCGCGCGCTCGCCGTGCAGTTGCTCGCGCTCGGCGGCCGGCACATCGACGAGGCGACGCCGTGCGTCGACGCCCGGCTGCACGACGGCATCCGCGTGCACGCGGTGCTGCCGCCGGTGTCGGCGAACGGCACGCTGCTGTCTATCCGGCTGCCGCGGCTCGAACGATTGTCGCTCGATGCGCTCAGCGAGCAGGGGTTCTTTGCCGCGGGGGATCGCGAGCTTGTCGACCACCTCGTCTCGGCGCGCGAGAACATCCTCATCACGGGAGCGGGCGGCAGCGGGAAGACGACGTTCCTCGCCGCGATGCTCGCCAACGCGCCGCCGGCGGAGCGGATCGTCACGATCGAGGATGTCGGCGAGCTGCGCGTCGATCACCCGCACGTCGTGAGCCTCGAGGCGCGACAGGCGAACATCGAGGGTGCGGGCGAGATCGGACTCGCGCGGCTCGTGCGCGAGGCGCTGCGGATGCGTCCCGACCGGCTCGTGCTCGGGGAATGCAGGGGCGCCGAGATCCGGGAACTGCTCGCCGCCCTCAACACCGGTCACGACGGGGGAGCGGGGACGCTGCACGCCAACTCGCTCGCCGACGTGCCCGCGCGGCTCGAGGCGCTCGGGGCGATCGCGGGGCTCTCCGACATCGCGATCGCCCGGCAGGCCGTGAGCGCGATCGGGGTCGTGCTGCATCTCGAGCGAGAGGGAGGCAAGCGGCGCCTCGCGCAATCCGGCCGGCTGGCGCTCGATGGCCGCGGACGGCTCGCGGTGGCGGCCCTCGTGTGAGTGAACTGGAGGTCGCGGCGTCGACCGTGCAGCGACTCGCCGTGCTGCTGAGCGCGGGCGTCCCGCCGACCGCCGCGTGGGGCTACCTCGACACGACGTCGCCGATCGTCGCGGCGGTGGCCGAGTCGGTCCAGGCCGGCAATGGTGTTCCGTCATCGATAGCGGATGCCTCGGCAGCTCTTCCCCCGGTGGCACGCTCGGCCTGGCGCACGGTGGCCGCTGCGTGGACGGTCGCGACCGAAGCCGGCGCTCCGCTCGCCGGCGCGCTCCGGGATTTTGCGCGCTCCCTCCGCACCCTCGCCGCCGTCGAGCGCGACATCCAGACCGCGCTCGCCGGACCCCGCGCCACCGCCCGGATGGTCATGGTGCTCCCGGCCATCGGGGTGCTCATCGGTCTTGTCCTCGGGTTCGACACTCTCGGCGTGCTCTTCACCACGCTGCCCGGCATCGGCTGCCTCGTTGTCGGGACCGGGTTGCTCGGCCTCGCGGCGTGGTGGAACCGCCGACTCGTCGCCTCCGCGTTGCCAAGCTCTATCACGCCCGGGTTGCGCAGCGAACTCGTCGCCATCTCTGTGAGCGGGGGCGGCGCGCTCGACCGGGCCGTGGCATCCGTCGACCGCACGATGCGCGATCTCGAGCTGGATGCGCCGGGCGATGATGTCGACGGGGTCATCGCCCTGTCGGTGCGGGCAGGCGTTCCCGCAGCGGAACTGTTGCGCAGCGAGGCGGAGGAGGCGCGTCGCGATGCCGGTGCGGCTGCCGCGCGCAAGGCGTCGGTGCTCGCGGTGCGGCTCATGCTCCCACTCGGCCTGTGCATACTGCCGTCGTTCATGGTGCTCGGCGTCGTGCCGCTGCTCATCGCCGTGATCACGTCGACGGTGTCGGGGTTCTAGTCCTCCACAACTCTCCCGGGGCCACAGATTTTCAGCGGAACTGCTGCACGGAAGACGCAAGAACAAGACTGGTCCCACTCGATGCCGCTCGAACCGCAAGGAGAACGCGAATGAGAAAACTGGTGGCACGCGTGACGGATGACGCGGGCGCTGCGACCGCGGAGTACGCGATCACGATCATGGCGGCAGTGGGCTTCGCCGGCCTGCTCGTCGTCATCATGAAAAGCGGGGCGGTGCGCGACATGCTCAGCGAGCTCGTGCGGAATGCGCTCAACTACGGCTGACGCGGGAGGGGTCACCGCGGAGTTCGCGGCAGTGGTGCCCGCGGTGATCCTCGTGCTCGCGTGCTGTCTCACCGGCATCCAGGTGGCGGGACAGCAGCTGCGGCTGCAGGAC
>Ga0247814_10001297_pt1 | contig 14994 bp, 10 predicted proteins | sample UWRJL179409R1_FD_179947 | JGI IMG/M metagenome (GOLD analysis project Ga0247814, IMG submission 179947) | Plant litter microbial communities from Arlington Agricultural Research Station in Wisconsin, United States - UWRJ-L179-409R-1 | ecosystem: Environmental > Terrestrial > Plant litter >...
CCCTGAACCATTAAGTTCAGGGCCTTAGCAGAGCGGAAGACGAGGCTCGAACTCGCGACAACCAGCTTGGAAGGCTGGAGCTCTACCAACTGAGCTACTTCCGCTTTTGTGAGTGCAAATATACGCAAATTTATTTCTTACAAGCAAGCTTTTTTTTAAGAAATTTTCAATCATTATCTTTGCCACTACCTAAAACATTTTGCCTTAATTTGTTACCCAATAAAAATTTCATGTATACCCTTAAACAAATCAGTTCCCAAGACACATTTGCCGTGCGCCAACCCGTTCTCCGCCCCGGAAAAGGCATAGAAACCTGCGTTTTCGACGGAGACGACCTGCCTACTACCGTTCACTTTGGGATTTTTGATGATGAAGCACTTGTAGGGATCATATCGGTCTTTAAAGCTTCCAGCCCATATTTTAACGAAACAGAGCAATTTCAGATACGTGGCATGGCAGTATTAGAGTCTGAACAGAAAAAAGGCCTGGGCGAAAAACTGGTGCTGGAAGCAGAAGCATATATCGCCCAAAATAAAGGCAAACGTATATGGTTTAACGCACGCGAAATTGCTGTGGGCTTCTACAAAAAAATGGGATATGATATTATAGGCGATCAATTTAACATTCCCGATGTTGGCCCACATTATGTAATGCATAAAATTTTTCCTGTTAACTAATAATTTGGCAAAATTTTATACCTGATTTTAACATTGTGTTAAAACTGTTTTGTACCTTTAATGTAGATTTTGAAGGTGGCAAAACCACAGTCCGGCAACCAATAGCCAGTATGCTCGCGGAGCAATAGTAATTAGCCCGGATTTCTTATCCTCCTGCCTAAAACAGGGCCTAAGCAGTATAGCCATTTTAAGATTTGTAGTAATAAAACAAACACAAATGTTATGATTAAGGCCATTACCATAGTATGCGCTGTAATGTTGCTTTTTGCATCCTGCCAAAACACAGGCCGGATAAAAGAGCAGCTGCCCAACCAGCCCGCTAATACCGCTTATTTAAAAGACACTCCCTTAACTTTTGACGCATCGCTTTTGGAAACCGCTCCAAAAGAAATACAGGCCTTTTATGCCGCTAATGGCAACAAAACACTCTGGACTGACGCTACCGGCCGAAAATCACTACAGGAAGCCATAACCACCGCAGAAGGCGATGGATTAGCGCCCGAAGACTACAACCTTACTTTCCTTAAAGATTTTGAAGCACTGCAATTTATAAGCGAGCAGGACTGCATGCGCTATGACCTGATGATGACCCAGGCTTTTACCACCCTTGCTACACACCTTTTTAAAGGCAAGCTAAAACCATCGGGCGTATACAGCGACTGGGCACTCACCCCAAAGAAACTGGATACCGCAAAATTGCTTACCGAAGCTTTAGAAAATCATAACGTTACCGAAGTTATAGACCGTTGCCGCCCACGCCATGAAATTTATGACGGGCTTCGCAAAAGCCTTGCCTATCTTAACACACTGCCCGACGATGCAAAGCTGGACACCGTGGCTTTTAACAAACCGGTTACCATAAACGATTCTACTTCAGTAGTACCGCTTATTAAACAAAGGCTGGCCTACTGGAAAGACCTTGACTCTATAAATACGCGCGGTAATATCTATGACAAAGCTACGGCAGTAGCCGTAAAGAAATTTCAGGAGCGTCATGGCATAGTGCCTGATGGTATTGTAAATGCACGTACCGCACAGGCACTAAACTTTACCCGCAACCAGCGCATAGAACAGGTTATTGCTAACCTGGAGCGCTGGAGGTGGTTTCCGTACGATTTTGGCGAAAGGGCTATCATTATAAACATCCCCGATTATGGGCTTGCCGTGTTAGAGAACAACAATGACACCATACAAACCTACAAAGTGGTTGTAGGCAAGCCGGAAAGGCGCACACCGGTATTACAATCTACACTCAGCAATCTTGTAATTAACCCTACCTGGACAGTGCCCCCCACAATACTTAAAGAAGATCTTACCCCATCGGCTGTTAAAGACCGTAATCATTTTGCCAACCTGAATATGAAAATATTTAAGGGAGATACAGAGGTTTCTGCACAGGACTGGGATCCTTTACTGGCAGACCACTACCGATACGTTCAGGGGCCCGGCGATCACAACTCATTGGGCAGGATAAAATTTAACTTCAGGAACAGCTACAGCGTATACATTCATGACACCAACCATAAAGAAAATTTCGGGAAACCCTACCGTGCGTTAAGCTCCGGCTGTGTACGGGTACAAAACCCCTTTAAGCTTGCTGGCTATGTTTTAGAAAGCCAGAAAGCAGGATGGACAAAAGATAAGATAGACGAATTAGTAGCCACCGGCGAAACTACAAATGTAGACATACAAAAATCCATCCAGGTGCACCAGTTATACTGGACAGCGTGGATGGATAAAAGCGGGCTGCAATTTAGAAATGACATTTACAGCCTCGATAAAATACTATATAATAAACTAAGAAGCTAATCTTGATTTTGCAAAGTAGTTTTGTGTAGGGTGATAAATAAACAGGCACGATTTGCCTTTAAGTAAATTAACTATTTCTTTAGTAAGCCCTACTGGCAGTGCCGGGCATCCCTGGCTGCGGCCTATGCGGTGGTGTTGTTTAGCAAATGTTTCGCTTACGTAATCAGCGGCGTGCATTACCACTCCCCTGCTGCGTGCATTGCTGTTAATACCATTCTCTAAACCATCAAGCTTTAAAGACTGGCCGTGCTTACCATTATATATTTCTCCGGTTGCATAAAAGCCAAGGCTGCTTTGGTTAGAGCTGTTGGCATTACTAAAAGCATTAGCATACTCGTCGCCACTGTTCCTGCCGTGCGCCACAAGAGTATTAAAAATCACTTTTTGACTCTCCATGTCAATAATCCAAAGGCGCTTTTCGGTAGATGATAGGCTAAAATCAATAACAGTAAGATAATCTTTTTTAATTTTCCCCTCCTGCTTAAGTTTGGTATAGCCTTTTATTGCTTTAGCAAAACATTCAAAAGCAGGCATTGTAGCAGAGTGTAATTTAATAGCTGTGTAAACAGATTCCGTCTCGGATAATGCAGTGGTTACCGGAGTAACTATTTTAGTTGCATTATGTTTTACAGGTGCGGTAAAAGAAAAGAACAAAATTAAAACCGACGTAAAAAAGTTGTAACCCATAGTAATCGTTTAGTTGTGTAATTGTAACGCGGTTGCTAAATAAGTTAAGAAAATCCTAACTTCCAAAAGCAACTGTGTTAAAATCAAATATTTAACATTTTCATTTGGCAGGGACTCGTTCCTGTGCCGTTCTTACTTCATAATATTTGGATAACGGGATAAAAAGGGTGCATATTGTGCAAAAGCTAAAATTTTATTAAAAATTACAGTTTGATGTAATAATCTTAACTCGAATGCACTACTATAATTAGTAAATTTATAGTAATTTTATCCCTCCACTTCTGGTTAATATTATCCAAAAACTGTGCCAAAGCACTATAAGTAATTGAAAATGAACAAAAAAGTTATCCTTATGATACTGGATGGCTGGGGAAAATCGCCCGACCCAAAGGTATCTGCCGTAGACAATGCCAACATCCCTTTTATTAATAGCCTGTATACACAATACCCAAGTGCACAACTGCGTACCGATGGCCTTAACGTGGGTTTACCCGAAGGCCAAATGGGCAATAGCGAGGTAGGCCACATGAACCTGGGCGCCGGGCGCATTGTATACCAGGACCTTGTAAAAATAAATCTTGCCGTACAGGATAAAACCCTTGCTAAAGAACCTGCACTTACAGATGCCTTTGCATACGCTAAAGCACACAATAAAAAAGTACATTTATTAGGGCTTGTTTCTAACGGAGGCGTGCACAGCCACACCGACCACCTTAAGGGCCTTGTAGATGCTACACAGGAAGCGGGACTTGACAAAGTTTTTATACATGCTTTTACAGACGGCCGCGATGTAGACCCCAAATCGGGCATTAGTTTTATCGCAGATGTAGAAAGCTACATAAAAGACACCCACGTAAAACTGGCTTCGATAATAGGCCGCTATTATGCAATGGACCGTGATAAGCGTTGGGAGCGTGTTAAGCTGGCTTACGACCTTTTGGTTAACGGAGCCGGTACACCTTCTACCAATGCGGTAGAGAGTATTCAGCAAAACTACAACGAAGGCATTACCGATGAGTTTATTAAACCTACGTTCTTAACTAACGATGGCATTACGCCGGTAGCCGTTATAGAGCCTGATGATGTGGTTATATTCTTTAACTTCCGTACAGATCGTGGGCGTGAACTTACAGAAGTGCTTTCTCAGTTTGACATTCATGAGCAAAACATGCACAAACTTAACCTGTACTTTGTAACGCTTACCAACTATGATGATACTTTTAAAGACATTCATGTAGTATATGATAAAGATAACCTTACCGAAACACTCGGCGAAATAGTGAGCAAAGCCGGTAAAAAACAAATACGCATTGCCGAGACAGAAAAGTACCCTCACGTTACATTCTTCTTCTCAGGTGGTCGCGAGCAGCCTTTTGAAGGTGAAACAAGGATACTGCGCAACTCGCCAAAGGTTGCCACTTACGACCTTCAGCCTGAAATGAGCGCTTTTGAACTTAAGGATGCTTTGGTACCCGAACTTAAAAAAGGCGAGGTAGATTTTGTATGCCTAAACTTTGCCAATGGCGATATGGTGGGCCATACCGGTGTTTTTGAAGCGGCCATTAAAGCCTGCGAAGCGGTAGATGCCTGTGTAAAAGAAGTTATTGAAGCTGCGCTTGAAAACAATTACACCACTATTGTAATTGCCGACCATGGTAACTGCGAAACCATGATAAACCCTGACGGCAGCCCTAACACAGCGCATACCACTAACCCGGTGCCAATTATTTTGGTTGATAAAGACCTTAAACACGTAAAAGATGGTGTTCTTGGTGATATTGCCCCTACTATCTTAGACCTTATGGGTATAGAAAAACCTGCTGTAATGAACAGGAGTTCATTGGTATCTTAAGCTAAGGAGCTTAGACATTTAAATACCGGGAAGCCTGCAAAGAGTAAAATCTTTGCAGGCTTTTTTTATGAAATGGCTTCAAAGGGGTAATAAAATAGGGATCGAAATAAAAGGTTGCGCATTTAAACGATATTTTGTTGTTGTTTAACGCAAGATCAATAATTTTTTTATCAAGTGCATTAATAGTATCACATTTTTATTATCTTTAGCTTTCAAAAATAGAAAAACCGGCCCCTACAACTGACCGGCTTTTCCCCTTTTGAAAAAAAAACTTGAATATAAAAAAACAACTTATTCTAAACAGGTGTTGCAATCGCCCTCTAACTCATAGAGGGTTTGCACATTTGTGGGGGTAAGTACTTTTTTGTACACCCTAAGATCATCCATCCAGCCCCTAAAATCCTGGCCTATATAATAATCCAGAGCATCAGCGCCAATGTTCGTATAAACAAGCTGCTGTGTGTTTTGCAAAACACCGTCCCTATACAGCTTTGCTTCGTAAGTAGCACTAAGGGTAATTACAATATGATGCCAGTTTGTAGTATCGGTATGCAATGCAGACGTTTGGTTCCAGTTAATATCCCATATTTGCTGAAAATTAGCAGCACCAAATATAGGTGTGTTATTATCCTGAATCCACAGGCAAAAACCATTTGCACCTCCGGAACCCTTTGCAAAAAGGTTTTCAATATTCTGAAGATCCGTATTTTGCATTTTAAACCACAGGCTTATACTAAGTTCATCGCCATTCTTTATAGCATTAGCCGCAGAAGACGTTATCCTTAGCGACTGGCTGCCGTTAAAAGCAAGGGCACACCTGTCATTACCCTCTCTGTCGGTTACAAAAACAGTATCACCCGGGGCAGTAACCACACTACCTTTAAGGTCGCGTACATTGCCCGAGAATGGTATGTATATTTTAAGGTCTTCAACAAGTACCGCCGGGTTATCGCATTCGGGCTCAACAGGTTCAACAGGTTGCTGCCCACAGGCATTTATAGCAGTCGCTATAGCCTGCTCCAATTGTATATTATTTCCGGCAGTAACCGTTTCCTGTGCCGCCACGGTAAGCGTTACCGGGTAATTTATAGAATAAAACTCGTTAGCACCAATATTTAACAGCACCGAATACAGTTCTGAATCCTGGTTAAGAACATAGGTGTTTTCCCTTTGCAGCCTGCTGTTATAGCTAAAAACTGTTATAGGATAATTTATAGAAACGCAATCGCTTACATAGTGTGCATTGTCATTACAGGCACTTACCAGGCTGTTGTACTGGCTTTGGTTTGTAACCACTACCTCAGTATGATTGGCATATACTACGGTAACCGGAAATACAAAACTAAGCACATCCTGGTCTGAAGCGCTATAATCAAAAACCTGTTCTGCAAGCACATATTCATTTTCATTACTAATAGTTATATGCTGCCCATTGGCAATAACCTGTACCGGCAGCTTTACAAAAAAACAACTGGTACTGTCTATCACCGTCCTTGTAATACTATCGCTAACCACTATAGATGTTAATAGTGCCGTAAGGTCTGATTCCTGGGTAAGCGCCGCGGTACTGTTTTCTGACACAGCATCATTTTGGCAAGAAACCGTGATACCCAGCAGTACAGCAATTGCAACAACTATTTTTATAAACCTGCCCATGTAATTTTTTTCTGTAATATAATAACAACCTCGCAAATATTTACCCTACCTGCCTTTATTTTTTTATAAAAAAACCGGCCCTGTGTAAGGCCGGCCGTGCAATTTTAGTGTAAGTTTTCTTTTTCAAATATTATCTAAACCCAAAAAAATTTAGTAAGTAAAACTGATTACAAACCTAAAACATGCATGTTTTAAAAAACCCTACCTCAAAATATTATTTTTTTTCACATAGTGGCTTAAGTTTTTCTTTTTGCAGGCGCGACCACCTGCTTTAACGACAAAATTCAGGCGTTAAAATAAAAGGCGGTAATTATGCCCTGCAATCAAAATAATTTATAATTTACACCCGTTTTAAAACCCGGAATGAATAAGGACACACCAACAGGAATTTGTGAGGAACTTACCTTTGCTAATTTTTTTGCAAGCCATGCAAAGGCACTGCGCAATTACTTGTACTATAAATTTGGCAATAGGGAACAGGCAGACGATGTTACCCAGGAAGCTTTTATAAAGCTGTGGGAAAATTGCGCCAATGTACCTCCCGAAAAAGCAAAATCGTTTTTATATACCGTAGCCAATAACACTACACTAAACCATATTGCGCACCAAAAAGTGGTTTTAGAATATTCTAAAAAAAATGTGCAGAGTGGCAGTGATAACCTTAGCCCGGAATTTTTGCTGGAAGAAGAACAATTTAAAATAAAGCTGCAAAAGGCAATTGCAAGCCTTAGCGAAGCACAGCGTAGCGCTTTTTTACTGCACCGCATAGAAGGTAAAAAATACCACGAAATTGCCGAAATACTGGGCATAGGCGTTAAGGCGGTAGAAAAAAGGATTCATGGGGCACTGTTGCAATTAAGAAAAGAAATTGATACCTTTAAGTAGGGTATTTAACAAACAGACTGTTACAATAAAAACAGCAGGAAATAATGAACGAGGATGTTACCTTAGCAAAGTGGCTAAATAATGAAATGAACGACGCGGAGCTGCAGGATTTTATGCAAACCCCGGAGTATGCCACTTATAGTAAAATTAAAGAATATTCGGCGCAGCTTACAGCGCCCGAAACAGATATGGATGCCCTTTACCAAAATATTACCCGTAATAAGAACAGGGCTAAGCAACCAAAAGTAAGAAAATTAAACACGTGGCTGCCGCGCATTGCTGCCATGCTTGTCTTAGCATTGGGTGCTGCTTTCTTTTTTTATGCATCGCACACTACTACCCAAATGGCTTCTGCAGGGCAAAGGGATACTTTTTTACTGCCTGATTATTCTGAAGTTGTATTAAATGCAGGCTCTCAAGCCGAATATAAAGCGTTTAACTGGAGCGGCAACCGCCGTTTAGATCTTAATGGCGAAGCTTTTTTTAAAGCTGCCAAAGGAAAAACATTTGATGTTGTTACTCCCCTTGGCACCGTTACCGTGGTGGGTACGCAATTTAACGTAAAGGCACGCAACGGCCGCTTAGATGTAACCTGTTTTGAAGGCAAGGTAAAAGTAACCAGCGGCAACGAAGTTATTTTTTTAACCCCGGGTAAAAGTGTAGCTTATGAAAACGGCAAAAATCTTAACGTAGCCGATGACAAAAAAGCTGCTCCCGGATGGATTACCTATGAAACATCTTTTAATAAAGAAAGCCTGCAAAACATTGTAAGCGAGCTGGAACGCCAGTACAAGACTACCATTACAATTAACGGTAATGATATGCACTCTAAACGTTTTACCGGTACTATACCTATGAACGACCTAAATACGGCACTGGATATCATACAGGCTGTATACCATTTAAAATCTGCAAAGGCAGGCACTAATACTATTATATTATCTTCTGAATGATGCAGGGCATCAGGCATTTTTTGCTGCTCATTTTATTTTTTTTTTTCGCCTCCAATGCATTTGGACAGGACGAGAGCAAAAGCATTGAGCTAAAAAAAATACTGGCCAATATAAAAAACCAATACCACGTTAAATTTAATTATGCCGAAGAAGATATTGCGGGGCACTCTATTTTTCCGCCTCCACGGCACCTCCCTTTAAAAGCAATACTGGTATATCTTACAAACCGCACGGGCCTCATTTTCAGGGAAACCGGCGGTTACATTATTATATACACAGCACCCAAAAAAATCGCCGAACAAACCCTGTGTGCTTATGTAGTTGACGAAATTGGGCAACCGGTAGACAATGCCATAGTGCAGTTTGATGGCGGCGTAAAGGTGGTAACCGGGGCCGATGGCTATTTTGAGATACCACAAAAAACAAAATCCATATATGTAGCGCAACTGGGGTACCAGCCGGCTATAGTACCCGCTAAATTGCCCGATAGTAACGATTGCCTTGAGGTTATCCTTACGCTCACAGTACAGGAACTGGACGAAGTTGTAACAGAACGCTACCTTACTACCGGTATGTCTAAGTTAAAAGATGGTTCTTTTGGCATAAAACCCCGAAAATTCGGCATACTGCCGGGCCTTATTGAACCCGATGTGCTGCAAGCCATGCAGCAACTCCCGGGCATTAACAGCATAGACCAAACCGTGAGCAATATTAATGTGCGCGGTGGCAGCCATGACCAGAACCTTTTTATGTGGAATGGCCTCCGCCTGTTCCAGACGGGGCATTTTTTCGGCCTTATATCTGCCCTTAGCCCCAATTTAGCACATGATATAAGGATCTCTAAAAATGGTACTTCTGCATTTTATGGCGAAAGCGTAAGCAGTGCGGTAGATATATCATCTCGTCCCAGGGATATTGGCAACAGTACCACCAGCATAGCGAGCAACATGATTAGTGCCGACTTTTATACCCGTATTAAAGCTTCTAAAAATGATAATATAGAAATTACAGCGCGGCGTTCTTTTACAGATGTGCTTGCCTTTCCTGCCTACAATAAATATTCTAAGCGGATATTTCAGAATACCATAGTTACCAGGCTTAACAATAGCACCGATGTAAACTACAAAAATGATAAGGAGTTTTACTTTTACGATTTTACTACGCAGTACCATAAAAAAATAGGCAAGAAGCACGATGTATATGCCGATGTTATTGGTATTAACAACAAGCTCGATTTTACCCAGGGTACCATTACCCAGACCAATGTAGTTACTAAAGCCAGCGGGCTGGACCAGCTTACACTGGGGGTAACCACACTATGGCGCACTAAATGGAGCGAAAGCCATAGCAGCGAAGCCGGGATTTACGGTTCCTATTACAATGTAGATGCCCAAAACCAGTCTATAGAATATAACCAGGTAACACTGCAGCAAAACACTATTCTCGATGCCGGCTTACGCCTTTCAGACAGGCGTATACTTACGCAGGCATTTACACTTAATACAGGCTATCAGTTTAATGAAATTGGCATTAAAAACAGTGATAATATTAACGAGCCGCAATACAGCCGCAACGTAAAAAAAGTACTGCGCACCCATGCGCTTATAGGCGAGCTTGAATTTAGCCCAGAAAGCGGCAGGGTGTTTGCCCGCATGGGAGCAAGGTTAAACTACATGCAGCCTTTAGGCATACTTTATGCAGAGCCCCGCATGCAGTTTAACTATACCTTTGCCGACAACTGGCAGCTGGAAATACTGGCCGAAAAAAAGAGCCAGACTGCAACGCAGGTTGTAGAGCTTCAGGGTGATTTTTTAGGCATAGAAAAACGCCGTTGGGTACTGGCCGATAACGTAGATATTCCGGTGCAGCACAGCAATCAGGCATCTGTAGGGGTTTCGTTTAAAAACCGGGGCTGGCTCCTTTCTCTCGATAACTTTTACAAAAAGGTAAAAGGCATTACCACTAACGGGCAGGCCTTTCAGGATCAGTTAGAGCTGGTGCAAACTACGGGCAGCTACACCGTATATGGCACCGAATTTTTAGTACAAAAACAGTTTGATGATTTTTACGCCTGGCTTAGCTATACCTGGAATAACAACAATTACAGCTTTAACGGTATTGAGCCCAAAAAATTTCCAAGTAATTTTGAACTGGCACATACTGTAAACGGCGCGGTAATTTATGAATGGAACAGCCTTAAAATAGCACTTGGCGGAAAATGGTTTACTGGAAGACCCCTTACACGCCCCCTTATTAATGTTCCTGTTTACAGTAGCAGCGGCATTCCGTCTGTTGCCTATCGAAACCCGAATTCAGATAACGCAGGTAATTTTTTCCAAATGGATTTCTCTGCATCTTATACCTATAAATTATCTGAAAAAACCAGCCTCCAGTTTGGTGCAGCGGTACTTAACCTGTTTAACCGCCGTAACATTATTAATACGTATTACCGTATAAACAGCGACCGCGATGGTATAGAAATGGTAAACACCTTTGCCCTGGAAAGGACTCCTAACGCAATGGTTAAGTTTAGTTTTTAAAACTGTTTATAAAAAAATCCGCCACAGTGGGCGGATTCCTTTTTTTAAAACTAACTAATAAATTAGTTTTTCACTATCTTTTTTGTAGCAACCTGGTTGTTATCAAACTGCACTTTTATTATGTAAATACCATTTTGCAGGTTAGAAAGGTCAAGCGTATTGGTGTTGCCTTGCAATACCGTTTGTCCTAAAGTATTAATTACTGAAACATTTTTAATAAGCTGCCCATTAGTAGCTATAGTAGCCACATTGTTTACCGGGTTAGGAGAAATACTAATACTGGCTGCTTTAAAACCATCTGTGCTCATTGTAGAATCAGTATATCCCTGTACGTAGGCCGACATTGGGAAATAACCATGATCGTTAGTGAAAAGCGCCGAAGGCACATTTATTTTAAAATCGTGTTCGCCCGCTGCAAGTGTTCCAAGTTGGGCAACGCGTGTTTCTATCCTTGCTCCGGGGCACCATGCACGCCCTGTCCAGTAAGCATTTGTTCTGGTTGAAGGTCCGTAAACCCCATTAGGCATTGTATTATAAACCCTGTAAGCCTCACAATTCTGGCCCGGCCTGTAGCGTAAAACCTCTGCATTATCAAGGTATATGTAATGTAGTATACTCCTGTACTCTTCGCTGTTAGAATAAAAAGAACCGTGATTAGAGGTTACTATATAAAATTTGGCGTTGGGCACTTCTTCTTCAAAACCAAAACTTATCGTCCTTACGGTTTCATCTAACTCATCAGTACCCTGTCCCATATTATTGGTAACTGTAGCCTCAACGTAATCTTTAAGCTCAAATTTATACGAAAGCCATTCAAAATGGTTTTCACCTAAAACTACATTTGGATCATTTTGAGAAACCAGCTCTAATGTACCTTTGTATACATCATTCCTGTTATTGCAAAGCCCTGTAGAAAGGAAATCCCACTGGGCACCACCCTGCTCTGCATTTGGGCCGCCCTGGTGACCGTAAATTTCAAGCTCGAACCAAAAATCATACTGGGCAGATAGTACAGGGTCGTGTAATATTTGCGTTATATTGTTAGCTTCAAAAGTATACGGAACCTGGGTAGGTGCCTGGGTAATATTATTCATGAAAGGGGTAATAAACCTGCCCACTTCAACACGCTGTACCTCTTCATATACGTATGAGGTAGCATTTTTAGGCACAAAAGCAAGGTTTACATTACCTATACGATCATAGTCGTCGCATAAAGCTTCTGCAAGTACATTTACAGTAAGCCTGTTTCCTATAGCTGCTATCTGCTCATCGGTAAGCTTTTTCCCGTAAGACCAGTTTTTGCTTCGTATAGTGCCTTCCGGTATGGGGGTATTAACAGGGCCGTCATACATGCCGTAAAATACAACTTCATTAAACACGGTAAGGGTAGTAGAATCCTGCGCGGAAGCTTTATAGCTAAGCATTGATGCGCAAAGTGAAAAAAGAAGTAATGTTTTTTTCATAAAAGGGAATATTTTTAGGGCGTAATTTAATAAAATATTTCCATTAACGTTACATTACCCCCTCACACAACCCCTTATACTGCGATAAAAAACTAATTTACCTGAAAATGTTATATTTTAACCACCTTAGAATATTCTAACAATTATAAGTAGGCCTAATTCCCGGCAAGTAAATTTAAAACTGGAAGTAAATAAATGGCTGTGGCCCGGCCGAAGCTGCTGCATATACCAGCCAAAACACCAAACCTAACAGTACCGCCTTTGCAACCAGTGGTGTTTGATAAAATGTATTGCGTAACCCATTAGAAAAACTTTCCGGTAAAAAATGCCAGATGTAACCTACCGCCATAAGCCCGAAGACATTTTTGTAGCCGAGTATAATGGTTTGCCACTGGTTAAGATCGAAAGTAACATTTCCTATATTATTTATAAGATCTAGTGCTACAGGAAAATCTTTGGCACGGAAAAATATCCAGCAAAAAGCCACAAAATGAAACGTTAGCAGTACGGCAATAACCTTCCATACACCACTTAAAACTGTTGGTGCACTGTCTTTTTTAGATGGGAAAAACTCCATGAAAAGCTTGTGTACCGCTAATGCAATGCCGTGTAATGCGCCCCATATTATAAACCTCATGCTTGCACCGTGCCATAAGCCGCCAAGTAACATAGTTGTAAACAGGTTTACGTTAGTGTACATGGTTTTCTCTTTTTCTTTTGCAAGGAAAAAAGTAAGCGAGAATACCACTATAGATGTAATGCTTAAAATAAGCGGGATGTTACTAACGTGCGAATACCGTATACTCCAGACTACAAGCCCGAAGAAGAACAATGCCGGAAATAAAAAGCCTGCAAAAGAGCCGTTGCGGTTACCCCCTACTGAAATATAAAGAAAGTCTTTAAGCCATGTTGAAAGCGATATATGCCACCTGCGCCAAAACTCGGTAATGGATGCCGACTTGTATGGCGTACGGAAGTTGGTCGGCAGTTTAAAGCCAAGCAACAAAGCGATACCAATAGCCATATCTGAATATCCGGAGAAGTCGCAGTATATCTGTATGGTATATCCGTAAGCCGCCATAAGGTTTTCGAAAGCTGTGTAGCTGTTGGGTGCATCAAAAACGCGGTCTACAAAGTTTAGTGATATATAATCAGATATTACCGTTTTTTTAATAAGCCCGCCAATGATAAGAAAGAATGCATTGTTTACATCGGCTTTTGTAAGTTGCAGTTTGGCATATATCTGCGGGATGAAATCTTTAGCACGCACAATAGGCCCTGCTACCAGCTGCGGGAAAAACGATACAAAAAATAGGTAATCCAGGTATGTTTTTGCCGGGGTTATCTCCTTACGGTAAATCTCTATAATATAGCTGATGGACTGGAACGTGTAGAACGAAATACCTACAGGAAGCATTACTTTACCCAATGTATAATCAAGCCCGAAAAGTTCATGAGCACCATCTAAAATAAAGTGGTTGTATTTAAAATACCCCAAAAAGGTAAGGTTTACAATAACGCTAAACCACAGGTAAATCTTTTTTTGGAGTACACGTTCTTCCCGGTACAAAAAGTAACTCAGCGTGTAATCTACCACCGATGAAAATACAAGCAGCACAAAATAGCGCTCACTGCACAGGTAATAAAAGTACATAGAGAAGGCTGCCGTAAACAGTATACGCGCTTTAAAATTGCCTTTTATAAGTATGTATATGGCATAGAAAATTACAAACAGCCTCAAAAACTTAGCTGTACTAAATAGCATAGGCTCTTTGGCATTGTATAAAAACCAGTCTTGTAAATCCTGGCTTGTAATTGTAAAATATGGCACTATATCCGTAAACTGCATTAGTCCCTGTTGGTTTTAAAATTATCGTATGCCTTAATAAAAGCTTCGGTAAATAATCGTCCTTGTTTTTCGTAACCGTCGCGGCTGTAGTGCACCCTGTCGGTGCTCATAAGCCCGCGGGCTGCATTGCGGGTTACACTGTAAAGCCCTCCCATTTCGCTAAAAAGATCCCACGAGGCGTGGTTAGCTGTAGCTTCCTGTACCTGTATTTCTTTAGCGTAAGCTGCAGCAAATGTATTTACATATTTCCTCCTGAATAATGATGGCGGAGGTGTCATGACCAGTATGCAGGCATCCGGGCTGGTGGCCTTTACATTGGCAATAAACTTATTAAGCTGCACCATATAATCGGCTACGGCCATTTTATCAAACGTCTCGTTAGTACCCAATGATATAATTATCAGGTCGGGCTTAAGAGCCGGTAGCTGCTCAAAGAACAATGGATATTTATTATAATCAGAAGCTTTTGCACCGTTAACCCCTATACTATGGTAGATGATTCCGGGAGCATCATTTTCTAACACCAGCCCGCTAAGGTTGTATTCTTTTTCGCTACGGTTAGGCAGCAGGTATATTTTAGATAAGGCATCGGCACTATGGTAAAAATGCGAAACAGCATCGGC
>Ga0247814_10001300_pt1 | contig 14972 bp, 10 predicted proteins | sample UWRJL179409R1_FD_179947 | JGI IMG/M metagenome (GOLD analysis project Ga0247814, IMG submission 179947) | Plant litter microbial communities from Arlington Agricultural Research Station in Wisconsin, United States - UWRJ-L179-409R-1 | ecosystem: Environmental > Terrestrial > Plant litter >...
GAATACCGCCACAACGATGACGAGAATGTCTGTCACAAAAAGCCGGGTCGCAAACGATCGTTGCCACTGCCTGCGTCGCGGTGTGCCTGTTGAGCTCGCATTGCTCACTGCCACGCGTCGCACTCCATCCCGGTAGCGGCCACGACCCTCGGATTGAGTCTTGATCAGCTACCTTCACAATGTTTCCACAGACTTGGCAAAAACCTTGGGTCATTCGACCCGTTCCTCTACCCCCGTTTGTGGGGCAGGTCAATCCCTCGCCGCCAGTCTCCAATGATTGTAGCCAGACGCTCGTCTATGGTGGGGGAGTGAATTCCAGAGGCCAGCACCACGCTAAGTCGCGCTCGTCGCGTGAGACCGGGCGCTATCGCCGCGCCAATTCGTCGCGCAGAGGCGTGCGCATTGGGATCATCGTCGCGCTGGTAGTGGTTGTCGGCTCAACCGCATGGCTCGGATCACGAGTTCTGATGGTCAAGGGCGAGCTCGAGGCCTCGCAGGCACTAGTAGAACGCCTCCAAACCGAGGCGACAGCCTTTGACCTCACAGCATTGACCCAAACGAGCGACGAGCTTCATGAGCGAACGGCGCGCGCCGCCGCAGGTACCCGTGACGTAACTTGGCGGATTGCCGAAGTCGTTCCTTTTCTCGGATCTAACCTCTTCGCAGTCCGAGCCATTACAGAGAGTCTCGATGAAATTGTCGACGAGGTCGCAGTTCCGGGCGTCCAACTCGCAAGCGAACTGAGCGGAGGCAGCGACGACTCCGCTGGTTTCTCCCTCGAGCCGATATCCGGGCTACCAGCCCTGGCAAGCACAGCTCGTGCAGTTCTCGCTGAATCCGTCGAGCGTATCGACAAGGTGAACACAACGACAACGATTGGTGCAGTTACCTCTGTCGTTGAACGAGTCGACGGCGTTATCAACGACGCCAATGAGGCGCTTATCTCAGCGGGGCCCGCAATTGATGCAGCAGGCGATATCGTCGGCACAAATGGAAAACGCACCTACCTATTAGCCTTCCAAAACAACGCAGAATCGACTGCGCTTGGCGGAAGCGCCGCTTCCTACACGGCGATGAACGTCGAGAATGGCAAAATAGAAATCGCCGCTCAAGCAAACAGCGGAGACTTCGTCGAAGGCGTTCCAGTAGATGTCGACGTCGACCAGAGCGCACTCGACATCTATGGCAGTTACCTCGTCGACCATATAAATACGTCCACCAGCCGCCCAGACTTCCCTACCGCCGCGAGCATCATGAACGCATTCTGGGAACGCGATCAGGGATCCTCAGTCGATGGAGTGATCTCGGTGGACCCTTTGGCGCTGGCGCTGATCCTCAACGCGACCGGTCCGATCACCCTTCCGTCTGGCGACGTGATTGACACCAACAACGCGGCCGCATTGCTCACAAACGGGGTCTATATGCGGTACCCCAGCAACGAGGAAGCGCCCTTAGCGGATGCTTTCTTCGCCGAAGCGGCCTCGACAATTATCAATACGATCATGGCCGGCGACTTTGATGTGCCCTCCATGATGACTGCGCTGACAGCCGCTATCGATCAAGGCAGCGTCATGGCATGGAGCTCTCATCCTGACGAGCAGACGCTTCTCGACAACACTCGCATTCAGGGAACTCTTCCAGCGACGAATGACGAGGCGACTGTGATGGGCGTCTATTTCCGAGACACCTCGGCTTCCAAAATCGATTACTACCTACTCACAGACAAAGCGACGTCGTCGACCGTCTGCTCAACTCCGGACAACCCTACGTTCACAACTTCTGTGACCCTCCAGTCGAGCCTGACCGAACAGGAAGCCGATGACCTACCGCAGTATGTCGCAAGTCGCGATTGGCTGGGCTCAAAGTTCCGCACTGAAGTATTCGTGTACGGACCGGTCGGCGCAACAATAACCTCCGCGATCGTAGATAAAGAAGGTCTAGGAACTGTCAAAACTGGCGAGTACGACGACCTCGGACGTCCCGTTGTATCGTTTGCTGCGTTTCTTGCGCCAGGAGAGGTTACGACAGTCACAGCCACCTTCGCAGGTACACCGGGCAGCTATGGACCGCTTGAGTTGCGCGGAACACCCATGATCAACCCGACTACATTCGGGATCGATGCGCCTGGCTGCTAGTGGGACGCGACCTGCCGGCTTCTGTAGGTTCCCGATTCTCCATGCTGCTCCGTCCATAGGACGCGGGCGATCAGTTTCTGATCACGCGCATGCACGACTGCTCGTATGCAAAGGGCGACTAGGATCCCAAAAAGTGCACCGATGGAGTTTGCCACTACATCGTTGACCGTTGCGAAGCGATCAGAAAGTGCCGCGGCCTGGACCAATTCGATTCCAACGGACATTGCCGGACAGATCAATAGAGCGACCCACCACGAGCCCTTCGGGAGAAGAAGGGTTAACAAGAAGCCCAGAGGAAAGAACATCACAATGTTTGCCAAGAACTCGAGCTTGTTGTAACCAAACCAGAGCGGAACGCCGTAGCGGTGCAGCACGTCCAGAAACTTGGCAATGGACGATTCATAGCCTCGGTCAAGCGGTGCTGGCCACATAGTCGCCAGCAGCACAACGAAAATACAGACCGCTAGCCCTGATGCTGCGGAAAACTCGCGAACTCTGCTTTTAGGCGGCATTTTGACGCGAGCCGTGTATCGGGAGTCAGTCAAATTGGCATAGCGTCGAGCGGCTTCGGCGACAGACTTCCCTCTGAGGGAGAAAGAAGTAGTTCGCCGGAAAGCCCGCCGCCTTCCTCCTTCAGGTCGTCGTTGTTTCGGTTCCTCAATTACGAGCCGTCATGACGCGCAACGTTACATATACGAGTATGCGTCAACCACGACGTGACGCTCGTACTGCACCAATTTCACGCAGGAGGTCCGTCACCGTAATCATGAAGCGAAGTTTCTCTGTTCGCTTAGCCGGCGACGACGACTGAGCTCACTGACCCCTCGATGTAAATTGGTTCTTCTCCCAATTGGAGAACCACTTGTCCGTTCACTGGTTCATGAACCGACGCCGTGCCCATCGCTGTGGTGACTGTTAGCGGCTCAGACGAGGCAAACGAAACTGATCCGCCGGCCGTCGACCAGGCAACTCGCAAGGACTCCTCGCCCGACGAAAATTCATAGGAGTATTGACCGCCACCCAGCGGATCCTGCGACGCCGGCGCCTTGCCAGTAACTTTGCTGATCAGTACTGCTTGCACCATACCGGCCGGCTTCGGCTCGAAAGCAGGCACGTTAGGAGCGGCTCGTCTGTACAAACCGAAGTTGCCTTCGTGGTCCGCGGGGTCTTCCTGGGCATTGACCAGGTCATACCAATAGATTTTTGACGCGCCACTTGCGAGAGAAAGAATCTGGGCTCGCACAAGATAGTTCGCCTGGACGTACTCGCTGGGGACACCACCTGTGGCTGTCCATCCGAACTCGGTGAGCCAAATCGGCTTCGTCACCCCATTGCCGTACTCGGCAATTCTTGATGCCGCTTGCTGAATGTCAGCGGCAAGCCCCTCCGGAGTAGCGAGGTAAGGGTGGTAGCTAACCACATCCAAGTAATCGAGACCGCCCAACCGATAAAGCTCCGTTAGCCACGCATCGTCCTGATTTGCATTTGCCGGACCAACGATGAGCGTGTCCGGGCTCACCGCCTTCACCGCAGCGTGAGTGGCTTTCAGAATCGGCAAGTAACACTCGGGTCCGGCGCCGCAGCCCTCTGTGTTGAAGCGTAAATTGTTGTACTCATTGAATATTTCCACCGCTGGGAGGTCGTAATGCACAACCAACGCCGCGGTGTAGTTGGCGAAAGCTTGGATCGCCTCAGCCGTGTGCGGGAACGCTCCGCCGTCGTAAAGGGGATTTCCGCCGTTAGCTATCGGCAGCACCGCGATTCCGTCGGAATCGTATTGCGCGAACGAAATATCATATGCAGGAGGAAAAGAATATTCGCCTCGCACGGTCTCAACATCGCTCCAGTACGCGTCTGTCCGCATATTACCTATTCCGGTCGACAGAGCAGCCTCGTGCGAGTCCGAGTAGATCTCAGCACGAACGTGCGCCGCCACACCAAAGCGGTTGTCGAGCGCCATCCCCTGTTTTACCGGATTTACTACTCCGAAATTAGCCGAGAGCGCCGGGGCAGGAGCCCCACTCGCGCTGACAGCCAACCTGTAGTAACCCTGCGGCAGCGAGCCGACGGGAACGTGAGCGCGACCGCCTAGCATTTCCTGGAAACCGTTCGCGACAGAATTGCCAGCCTGATCGGTAACCACCCAGTCCACCGCACGTGCGAACCACTCGACGTCTATACCCTCTGAACCAGCCTGCACCATAAGGGTGCTGTCGCCGGCCATGGACGTCGAGGAGGTGAACGTCTCAAAGGAACCGTTTGCAACGATTACCGGTGGTGCTGCGCTAGCGATGCGGAGGTTATCGATACGGAGACCGTCGTTGGTGCCGGTCGGCCGGATCGACAGCGGCAGAGTCGTCTCAGCCGGGCCGGTTCGATACTCCAAAGATACGTCGGTCCAAGAGGTGTCCGTTGCAAGGAGGTCGACAGTGACGGGAGTATCGGCTCCCGCTGTGATCGACGCAGTACTCGAACCGACTCCGCGCTCCGAATACTGGATCGCTGCAGTCAGCGTGTAATCAGTGTCGGGAGCGACCTCGAGGGAGCGAGTCAGCTCGGCAAACGCCTTACCTTCGATGCTCGCACCGCTGTCGATCCGAAGCGACACGCTCCCCTCGTTCGCTGAGTCGCCGTCCACGCTGAATTGTGCAGGTTCATCGCCGTCGGACACTACCGTCCAGCCATCAAAGGTAGCTGGCGCAAAGTACTTTCCCGGGTTAGCCGGAATCTCGGCTGGCGTCGGCGAGGGTGCAGCGATCGGCGGATCGGGCGTCTCTTCCGCGGGAAGCGATTGCCACACGATCGCCGCCGTTGCAACTAGAGCTACGACGCCTGCGCCGGCCAAGACAGGGACTACCCACTTGGGCCGTCTGGACTTGGAAAAAACACTCTTCATCTGGGCCTCTCACTAAGACTGTTGGCAATAGAGCAATAGCTGAACTGTTCTATCGTCGGAACTCGGCCGCCATCATCGGAGAAAATCCAACGATTCGCGCGGAGTTGAATGGGGTCCCTCTTATGGTCGGGGACTGCAGATTTAACATTTCGGGGGGGGCGCGTACGCCACGAACGATCAGCAGCGAATGGTCCTCGGACTCAAGGGCGCCGCTGAACGCGTTTCAAAGTTTCATCGACTTTTCTGCCCACATTGTCCCAGTCGTACAACTTGTTCCACTCTGCGGGCATCTCAAGCGGCCCGGCGTCTGCCCCATGGTTTAGCCGATCCAGGGCGTCCGCCCACTCTGATTTATCGGACGCGTTTGCGACAACAACACCGGTACCCGCACAGATCTCCACGACGCTCTCGCATCCGGCCCAATACGCAACGGACGTGCCGCAGCTCATCGCTTCGAGCGCCGGCAGGCCAAATCCTTCAAGCAGGGACGGTTGCAAAACCCCCGACGCCCCACGATAAATGGACGCGAGTGTCGAGTCAGTCACACCTGTACTCACCTCAACCTGCGACCCAATCCCGCGCTCAGCAACACGTCGGTTTGCCTCCTCGACATCCGCAGTTACAAGAACTAGCCGATAGTCAGGTCGCAGCTTGACGGCGTCCAATATAACGTCAACGTTCTTGTGCGGCTTCAGATTGCCCACATAGACAAAGGTCGGATGTTCGAACTCATGCGTCGGTCCATGTACCGCGAAATCACTAGACCGGCCATTCCCCACAACAACGATCTCAACGGTCGGTGAGCCAAGCCATTTTCGAATCGCCCTCGCCGAAGCATCCGACACGGTCATAACTATGCCCGCGCGTCTCACCGCACGTCTGACAATCAGTTCGTAGAACACGGTCTTCGCGACCGAGCTTTCTTCCTTAGTTTCCAAGTGAATCAGGTCATGGAGAACGAGCACCTGCCGGGCTCGAGATAGGCCAGCATTGAATCCCGGCGAGAACACCGTTTCTCGGCTGCTCAGCGCAGCACGGTAAGGGTTTGCCGCATCCATCGGCGAAGTCGGAGACCAATGCCCCGCGAGCGGTGCCCAGCCATCGGACAACCGCCTCACTACTTCCGTCGCAAACCGCCCGATGCCATGCTCGCCTTTCCAACGAGTGTCGACCAAAAGACGACTTTGCTTAGCTCTATTCCGAGAATTCTTCACGCGGGTCGCTCGCTTCGATTCGAGGGAGTAGCAGGGACGACATTCGCAGCGCCCTCACCGGATGGTTTCGTTGCGAGACCGAGAGGTTTCTCTATCTCTGTCGCATTTCGCGCGCTGCGCCACGAGCTGGGAGAAGAGGCAAACCCCACGAAGAGGAAAACTACGAACATCGACAAATGCCAACTGGCTAGGTCGTAGAAGAAAAACAGTGTAAATACCGCAGCAAGTACGGCTTTGCCGAGTATCGGGGAGCGTACGAACGCGATCGTAACCACCGCGATAAGGAGGACCAGCCCCACTAGACCCGCAAAAATGAGTTGGGTCAAAAGGGTGTTGTCAACGATACGTTCGCCATCGGTATGGAGGATTCCGCTTTCAAACAGCTTGTCGGCCGAGTGGTAGCCGGAACCGAAAATTAGCTGCAGCGGGGGAAGATCGATCATGTTAACTGCCGACTCGACAACGCCTCCACGATGTGCCAGAGAAAAGTCCCTCGTAGCAATTGCTCGAACGAAGAAGACAAGCCCCGCCGCAACGAGTCCTGTGAGCGCGATGATCATTCCCTTTAGACCCGGTACCCTGACGCCCATACGGCGGGCCCTTATGACGGTGAATACAAATCCGATCCCGAGCCCGAACGCAAGCGCCGCGATCGCGGATCGAGCTCCTGCGAGAAGGACCGCCACGCTCAACAGACCGACGATGGCCGCTTTCCACCCTCGCCCTCTTACAACTCCACCGAAAACGACAATAAGGATTGCCAGCACGATGAAGGCCCCGAACGGAATCGCGTAACCGATGGTGCCCTGTGCGCGATTAGTCCAGTCGCCCAAAATAACGTTCGGCCGAACTATGTATCCGTCTGATGCGTTTGCCGTCACGTAGGTACGGATCGCTTCCCACTTGAGCAATGATTCGAAGACCGCAAGCGTTGCCTCGACGCAGCCGGCACCTACGATCACGACAAGGAGCTTCGCTCTGTGCGCAACTGTGAGATGCGCAGCAGCAACGTAAATTAGGAACCACAAGCCGACGATACCTGTAGCTTTTGCGGCTAGAGTCATGTCCCCCTGAGCCAACGTTGGAAGGACCAGTCCTCCGCAGAGTAGGAGCATGAGTACAGCGCTTCTCGGAAGCCTCAGTTGACGCCATGTGAAGGCCAGTCCAAGGACAAGTACTAGAGACGCCCAGAGCGGGGCGGTCGTGACCATCGAGCCAGGCGACAACGCGGACTCAGCAAGCAGCAATATGAACAGCGCCGAGCCCACCGCCACGAGGAGCCGAGACCCCTTGTTGGCGATTACCGCAGCGACCGCGGCCGTCACTAGTGGCAGGGGTGCGATCGCGTAGAAGCCCGCCGCCTGGAGGGCTTTGCCTCCAACGACAACACAAACGCCCACAAGAATCCACACCAATGTCCGGCGTTTGAGCACGTTCGTCCCCTTGCGAAATGTGTGCAAACTGCCCGCGGCATAGTTTGCGTTTGGTGTCCGCGCTCGAATCGGATGTTTCACGCAATCTCGGAGCGGATCTAGCTTATCTGGCGGCGTGAGCACGACCAGTCAGTCTGCCTCATATAGTACGCAATCGGCATATCGCTAGAGCAGTGACATCTGTCGTCTATCTGAGTACTTGAACAAATCTGCACTCAACACCACATGTTTGATTTTCTCTTAGTTACTAACTCCAATATAGCGGTTTGCCTCACTCGCGAAGAGTGGAGCCATCGCGACGGCCCATTGAGTTGTGGTGTGGACGTAGTCTCGCTTCGTTGGAGTGGCATCGACGAAGGCCGGGCACCGGCCGGACTCGCTGCAAAACCACTCGCTGGTGTTGAGAACATGGACGTTATCGCCCACGATCGAACTTTCTGCGGAGAGCGCAGTACGCCACGTACCCGGGATGTCGGCGACACAGTCGATGGGACTAGATATAGCGGTGGCGCAATCTCCAATAACTTTGCCCTCCGGCGGCGGGGTTACAAACACAATCGTGTCCGTGTATGACGAAACCGCGTCTGCGGTCGCCTTTGCGGCCGATGCCCATTCGGCGATTAGAGCAGCATCAGACGCGCCCGAAACGACGCGTTCCGGCGAAGCCCATTCATAGTTATTTGTAATGAATACAGCGTCCGGTCGGAGTCGACCGATCTCCGCAATCGATTGCGCGCGATGCTGCTCGCAATCGTCTGCTCGTTGAGGGCTGTCCTGATTCACCACAAGTTCGATGACCGGACATGACGCCATAGTGAGCCCACGAATAAAGTGGTCCTGTCCATACGCCGCCCGAATCGTGGGCAGCAATGTGATGCCGGTTGAGTCGCCGAAGACCACAATAGAAGGATCTGACGGATTGCCGAACGAACACGACATTGGATCCGAAACTACTGTCTTAGCGCATCCAAGGCCATCTTCTAAGGGCGCACCGACCAATTGTGCGTCGCCCGCCGTGGGAGACAGCGTCGGCCAGGTCTTCATATTGAGCGCAGCCACAACGTCTTGAGCCAGTTGAGCCCGTTCCGGCGTCATATCCGGCCGGTTTAGAAACTCCTGAGAAACAGATTCGACGGGATCTGTGCCATCCTCGGGCCGGGCCGACTGACCAACGACGATAACGAGGGCTGAGGTGAAGAGGACCGCAACCGTGAGAATCGCGGTCCCCATGGTGATCTTCGGCGACCAGTAGTTCCGCCAATCTCGCATCGCGGCTTGGCGACCAAGTTTCGTAGGAAATCGGTCAAGAAATGGCGATTTGGTGAACGGCAGCTCGACGAGATAGTACGAACCGATCGCGAGTACAAACATGAGGATAAGCGACAGTGCCACGTGAGCCCTCGACGGCGCAGGAATTATGGCGGCCAACAGCACGATCACTGGGAAGTGCCAGAGATAGAGAGAGTAAGAAATATCTCCCACCGAGGTCATGAGTTTGTTTCGAAGCACCCGTACGTTTGTGGGTTCTTCGCCAATCCCACTTGCAATCACCAAGACGGTCGACAGGACGGGCAGTAACGCTGATGGTGCGGGAAACAGCGACGCACTGCTGATCAGGAAGAACGAGATCAATATGCCGATCAGCCCCGCGTAGGCCATAAGCGTGCGTACTACGCGCGGGGCACCGACAAACAATCCAGACGAGACTGCTAAGAGCGCTCCGAGACCTAGTTCCCAAGCTCGGGACAAGGTCGAAAAATAGGCGAATGCCGGATTGGTGACGCTTTCGAAAAGCGCCCACGCAAAGGATGCGCCGATGAGCAAGCCGAGTACCGTTCGAACAATCGTGCGCGGCGAATAGGGCCGGCCACGTAGTCGTGAAGCGAGACGGGTAACACCAACCAGCGAGACAAGCATGAGCGCTGGCCAGACGAAGTAAAACTGTTCTTCGACGGAGAGCGACCAAAAATGCTGCACGGGAGAGGGGGCACTTCCCTGTTGGAAATAGTCTGCTCCGGCAATGGCGAGGCGCCAGTTTGCGACGGAAAAGAAGCCCGCCACCGCGTCGAAGACAGCGGATCGGGCTGCCCCGGTCGACAAGAGCAGCATGGCCGCGATCGCTGCAACCGTGAGCGTGACCGTCGCCGCGGGGACGATCCGTCTGATCCGCCTTCGGTAGAAATTGGCAAAAGAAATGGTTCCTGTGGATTCGAATTCCTTCAGGAGTATCCCGGTGATGAGAAACCCGCTGATGACAAAGAAAATGTCGACGCCAACAAAACCACCAGACGGCCAATGAACGAGATGGTCCAGGACCACGGAACCCACTGCTACCGCTCGCAAACCCTGAATGTCTCGCCGTACGCCGCGATTGCGAGCAGGCGCAGCGTCCACGAGCGGAGCCTCAAACGTTTTGCTTTTCAATTCGAGCCGTCCATCTATTCAAGAAAATGAGGACAGATGATGTCCTTCAGGTTGTTCCTGCCCGCGCGCGAGCGGGCAGAGCGGTTGATGCAGGCTATGAAAGTGGCTGTAGGACCGACGGTTCACAGCGCCGCAGCACGCGCAGGTGCTTCGGCCCAAAGACCTCAGTGAAAAGCAAAAGGCCAACCGCAACAGCCAATTCACTTGAGACCAGCGCCCACGCCATACCGATCGCGCCGAATTGTGGCGCAAGTATCAACGCGAAGCCAATATTGAGCACGGCGCCGACGATAGCGCTCCAAAGAAACGCTTTGTCGTATTTCAAGGGAAGGAGCCACTGCAAACCAACAACTTGCACAATCCCAAAGAGAGGAACGCTGATCAGCAGGATTCTGAATACGGGAACAGAACTTGCGAACTCAGCGCCGAACAAGATGCCGATTACAAGATCAGCAAGCAGCCACAGCACTAGACACATCGCCGTTGCTCCGGCGACAAGGAAGAAAAGAATTCTCCTCACCGCGTTTCGCGCCTGTTCCGGGCTTCGCTGATATAGCACCACGATTTCCGGGAAAGCGACCTGAGAAACCGGGGCCAGAAGGCTGCGAACCGCATTCGACGTTCGCTCTGACGCAGCATAGGCTGGCGCCGACAGGGGCGACACGATGCCGAGCAAGAATGTGTTTCCCATTGGCGCGAACCCCTGCACCAATCGAGTGAAACACAGGTGCGCGTTCTTACGCAGCAAAGCTGCGCTGCGCTTGACGCTAGGTCGCTGAAACTCGACTCGCCTCAGCATTGAAGTCGTTGTCGCCGTCAACGCAAGCGCTATGGTCGCAAACTGCAGGGTCGGCACGAGCCACGCGTCCGCTGGGTCGTGGACGAGAACAAATATCAAGATGGTGGACATGACTCTCGCAGCCAGTTCACGGAACATCACGTAAGGCAACCTGCCAACGGCCTGGAAGAACCATGACGGCGAGTACCCCTGTACCACCGTCAGCGCGAGGGTCCACCAATACGCTTCCGGTTGCTCGCGCACGATAGGTACACCGAGCCAAACAGCAACCCATACAGCTCCCACCACAAGCGTGATCAGTAGCCGTGCGCCGATGAGGTCGTAAACTATGCGGCCCAGCGCGCTTCGATTGTCCCGCGCTGCCGCTGCATCCCGAGTAGCTCCGAAACCAAAGCCAAACTCTAGCAACACGATCATGATTGTGCTCAACGATGTTTGAACCGCTAGAACGCCCCATACGTCTGGTCCAAGCCGACGTGTCAAAAACGGCAGCAAGATGAGAGGCACGATCAAAGTCGCAATCTGGAGACCGTACAGAGATGAAACGCTGACGGCCAGGTGACGATACTTCAGCAGCTTGGCGGGGATCTTCATTTTGTCTGCATTTCCGATCTGCGTAACCTCCGCGCCAGTCCTTGGGGAATTTTCCCCTCACGTCCACGGGCTCCATCAATGACCCCGGCTACAAACGCCATCACTTGTTGCGGACGATCACGCCCGAACAGCAGGCAAAGAAACGCAATCTTGGTCTCCGTGAGGAAATGTTTTCGGGCCCACGCGGGATGCTGACGGCCGTATAGCTTGAAGAGAACAAGTCGATTCCGCGTGATGTAATACCGCCGAAGTGGACCGTGATACGAGAACTCGAGCCTCTTCCCAAGGACGTGAACTTGATTGCCGCGAAACTTCACTGCGATTCTGTCGCCGACGGTGTGCGCAATCCGTGCTGAATCCGCAACCAAACTCTCCATGCCGTTCGCGCGAGCGCGAAACATGTACTCGATATCGACACAGTCGATGAATAGCGACGATCGAAAATTTCCGATGCGTCGCACTGTAGTAACAGGGATAACGAATCCGGACTGGAGGGCTTCTACAGCGGTGTTGAAGCCAAGTTTCTGTTCTATGTCTTGCAGCGTCCAGTCGTTGTTCCGTCCGGCGCAAACTAGAGCGACGTCCATACCTGCAACTGTGGCAGCATCCAACGCCTTCAGTGCCTCAGCGAGGTAGTCGTCATCTGGCTGCGTGTCCTGATCAAACGTGACTACGTGCGTGGCTTGGTACTTTTCAATGGCCGTCTCTATGCCAACGTTTAGGGCCTTCGCCAGTCCGGAGTTAGCCGTCTGCCGCACGAGAAGGTCAACAGACTTCTCAATTCGATCAAGCATCAAATCGTAGTCACTCGATGATCCGTCATCGATCACGATGACGGTGGGGCAATTGCGTTGTATCGCTTCGAGCGATTCGAATATTCCTTCGTCCGGCCGGTATACAGTGACCAGAGCTACAACAGTGTTTGTTTCACTTGGCATTTTTACGCACCCAGTAGTCGTTGGAGCGCATACGAAGCGACTCTATAAATCCGATGGACGGATCAATTCCCGTTACGGGTCGACGACGACGCTCCGCAGAACCACCGGCATGCCATCCAGCGAGACGTCCCTTGAGTGACGCCAGATCCTTCGACGTGACCAAACGAACGAGGCAGACGATGACTTCGGTCGCGAACGCACGCAACGCAAGACGCGGGGAATTCATAACGCCGTAGGCGCGAAGCAAATATCCGCGTCCAAACCCGGCGAGATACCGCTGCTTTGGCGAATCTTTTCCCGTCGTCGCTCCGCCCACGTGGATGCCTCGTGCCTCGGGCACGGCGACGACCCCCCAACCGCCATTACGAAGCCTTAGTGCGAGGTCCAGCTCCTCGCCGTACATAAAGATGCCCTCGTCCAGACCACCGACAGAGGATACCGCGGCCCTTCGGTATGCGGCCACTGCGCCATATGGCCCCAAAAGCTGCGGCTCGGTCGCAGAAACACTTGCCACTGGGGCGCCGTGGAATCGCACGAACCCTGCCATGGTCCGGTCAGCCGAAAGTCCGTATGCGTCTACCGTTCCGTCAACGCCGAGGAGTAGAGGTACAGTGCTGCCAAGCTGATCTTGGGATTCGAAGGGCTGCGCTAGCAACTCGAGCATATTAGATGCGGCGTTTACATCATTATTTACAAGCACGACGATGTCGGCGGAGCCTGCGTTGATACCTGCGTTGCAGGCTGCAGCGAACCCGCTGTTCTTCCCCATCTCGATAACATCTACGTCCGGAAACTCCGCGCGCACGCGGGCTAGCGTGTCGTCCGGTGAGGCATCGTCAACCAAGATAACCCGGTGTTCAACGGTCTGCTGCTGAAGGTGTTGCAAACAGGACGCTGTTACGGTCCACTTTCCATACACGGGAACGATCACATCAATCGACATGTTCATGGCGGTTATGCCCCTACCCAACCTAGGATTTTCCGGTCGAACACGCTCACGTCGAACTCCCAAGCCCGATCGATACATGCAGACGCAGCCAAAGTCGAAGCTGTGGACACCGCCTCACGGAGAGATGACGCGTCGAATGTATCTAGCAGAACGCCAGTCACGCCGTCGACGACGGACTCGGCGGCTCCACCCACGCGATTCGCGATAACTGGGGTGCCGGAAGCCATCGCTTCCACGGGCATGATCCCGAAGTCTTCAATGGCGGGAAATACCAGCACGAGCGCGCGTCTGTACAACTGGCCGAGCAGTGCTGAGGACGGCTTCTTCACGAAAATAACTTTTCCTGGATGTCTCTCCGCTATCGCCCTCAGTCGTCCCTCATCAGGGCCGTCCCCAGCGATAACTACGGCGACGTCGGACGCAACGCCGGCTTCGATCGCAATGTCGAGCCGTTTATATGGAACAAACCGCGAGGCACCGAGGATGAAGCTGTCGGGAAGCTCCGCCAGAAGTTTGCTTTCGTCGTCAGTGAGTGCTTCTTGCTCATTCGTGCTGAACTTCGCTACCCCGACTGGAGGATAGATCACAGTACTGTCGCGTCCCCATACTCGGGCCACGCGCTCTGCGACAAAGGCGCTATTCACCGCGATCGAGTGTGCCTCCTGCGCCCGGCGACGGTCGAGTTCTTGGAGCGGCTTGGAGGCTGCACGCGCTATCGCGCTGTCGCCACGCAAGTCAAGCTCAGGAGTCCAGATATACCTGGCCGGAGTGTGGGTGTAAACAAACTTCGGTGCATCTCGAGCGGGACCAGCGAATCGCGCGTGATGCGCGAAGAGATGTGAACTACACAATATCCACTCGGCATCACTGGACGGCAGATGGCGCCAGGTGGTTGGCATCAACGGCAAGGCCAATGCTTTGTGCTTTCTCAGCGGAGTGCGAGCTAACCACGTCTCGGTCACACGACCCGGAGCGAACCGATCCGGTGCGTCATCCCAAAGGGCTGAGATTTCAGCGTCCGGAAAAATACGAGCGAGTTCGACAAGTACGTTTTCCGAGCCCCCACGACGTGACAACCATTCATGAACTAAGACGCCCGACAAGTGAAATTCCCCACATAGTTTCAAGATGCTCACTTCTCGTGAGACCCCCTATAGTCTCACAGCCTTCACCACACTCCCGGCACCGCTGCCCCCACACCCCCAGATCACGGCCGCTTGGATCTAGTATCGACAACATCTCGAGCCAGATCGCGCCGAAAAACGGCGCTAAATCGCGCACCAGGACACCGTGCTCGGCTAGAAAATCGTTAGGCTCCTCAGAGCGCCATCGTGTGCGATGCGCACTCGGCACATTCACACTTGAAGTTCGTTTTGTGAACAGCATTGCGAGTTGACGAGCCGCCGCCCTCGATCCGCACATGCAAAAAGGGGCCGGACCCTTGCGGATCCGACCCCTTGTCGGTGATCGAGTTGGCCCTTGCAGACCTAATCAATTACTGGTGATGCGAAGTTACTTCAGAACCTTGGTCACCGTGCCGGCGCCGACGGTGCGGCCACCCGCACGAATAGCAAAGCCGAGGCCCTCTTC
>Ga0247814_10001304_pt1 | contig 14918 bp, 31 predicted proteins | sample UWRJL179409R1_FD_179947 | JGI IMG/M metagenome (GOLD analysis project Ga0247814, IMG submission 179947) | Plant litter microbial communities from Arlington Agricultural Research Station in Wisconsin, United States - UWRJ-L179-409R-1 | ecosystem: Environmental > Terrestrial > Plant litter >...
AGTCTTTCGGGATAATATAAGAGAATACATTCTCCCTTATAACTTCTTCAAAGTTATATACCCCCTCATGTTTTGTCGAGAGATTTGTAATAATAGAAAAATCAATTTTCCACGGGCTTTCCTGATATCTGCTCATCTCAATGGATGGGAACGCTTATCCTCTTGTAGCCCTGGAAACGCAGCGTATAATCAATATAAGAATTTAAAATGAAAAAAGTTAGTAGTTCCTATTTTTCCACTTTTCGTTGTGCATAAGGCTATCACAGCTCGGCGCATGGATGCCACAAAGACTTGCCCGAAGTTGAATCGCGAAAATCCCGCCGAGACCATTCGCGCAAGAGGGGCAATTTCCATCATGGCAACAACGGCACCCATCCATTGAGCATGTACATCGAAACCCGCAACAGGAAGATCCGCCTTGTGGCAGAACTACGACCTCAGATGATTTATTGAACCTTAATATTGCATAAATATCAAGGCGCTGCAAATCAATGGCAAGTTTTGGCGGACCAACATTTTTGTTTTCTATGTATGCAAGACCTGCTTTAAAAAAGAGAACTGCATCTGCATGCTGCCTATTGACAGTATCCTGGAAGGTGGTTAAAATTACCAGAACGCGTTCTTTCATCGCTCGGATGATGGCGGGGTAGTTAGGATCAACAGAAACACGCATATCAAATTCTTGCTTAGTCATTGTTTCAAGAACATGAAGTTGTTTTCCAATGAAGATCTTCTGGTCCTCGGATATATCCTGATTGATGAAGATGATTGCTGCGGGTAAATGTGCCATACAAGAATGTCAAATTAATGAATTTAATAAAAAATTTTAGATCCTTTCTATCAGATAACAGACAAACAGGATCTTCCTACGAAATTATTCAACTTTCAATTAAAAATGATGCTTATATTATTTTTTATGACATGATGTCAAGAAATTATATATTAAAATCATTTCCCTTATTAAAAAAAGAAAACGCCATTACGATAGCGGATGTCGTTTTTGGACGAATGCGGGGACGACAAACAGGCAAACAAATCTACATTGATGTACCAAGTTTTATTAATAGTTATGCCAAAGAGCTGATAACGGAAACCGAAGAAGTAAAAAGAAAGATAAATTTTATATGAAACAAACTTTAATAGATTATTTAAATAAAAATAGAAATGCAGTTGTGTATGTTTTAGATGATCCTGCTTTCGGATTTTCCGAAGCAAGCGGTCTCGTTTATCGGTTTCTTCAAAATGGTGAAGAAGGGACTATTGAAGGTGGTTATTGTGATGATCTTGATGATGAAAAATTTTTAAAAGCCTTAAGTGAAGAAGCTGGTTTTGAAACAGTATTTGATATCGAAACTCTCTTGAAAGAAGAAGAGTGGGATAATTATTTAGTTTACCCAAAGCAAAATGCTAAAAAGAAAAAGAAAAAGAAAATTTTATACAAAGTAATTAAAATACACGACATGTATCTTTCGTATGAAACTGATTATTCCTCGTCATTTAACGATGTTGTCTTATCTAAGACTAGAAAAAATATTGCTCACACTTTCTTTGAAGATGACGGCGTGTATATAAGTGAAAATGATGAGTATGATTTAAATAGTTTTATTAGAGATCTTAAAAAAGATACAGGTCTTGGGTTTAGAGTTGTAAATATTGTAGCAAAGCAAAAATAATGGATTTAGAAGATAAAATAAAATTGGAGCAACGTATGGAAAACGCATTGGAAAAATCAGCATTCCCAGAATTTAAATTTGCTTTGCGAGAAGATCTAAAAGATAGAAAAGAATTTCTGCCTACTCGTGTAGAGGATGGCAGCAGCGGCTGGGATGTTTTTTCTGCCCCTCTCGATCATAAAGATATTGTTTTACAGCCCGGCGATTATGCATTAATTGAATTGGGTTTCAGGGCTCTATGCCCAGATGGTTGGTATTATCAATTACATCCACGCAGCTCGACATTTGCAAAAAAGAAATGTCAAAGCTTAATTGGAATTGTTGATTTATCATGGGAAGGTTTTACAAAAATGGCGGTTAAATATTGTCCTCCAGATAATGTTAAAGATCCTTTAGTAATTAAATTTGGAGAAGCCATTGGGCAAATTATTCCTACTCGAAAAGAAACAATGAATGTCGTAGAAGTTTCTAATGATGAGCTCGATGCTTTATTTAAAGCTCGTGATGGCAAGCGCAAAGATGGAGGATTCGGCTCGTCGGACCAAGGGTTTATTAAATATGGATGATTGCAAAGAGGAGTACAACAAAAGAAAATGCGCAACATGCGGCTGTCAGCCAGACATGCATATTCGTCATGAAACATCTTTTGCAATCTTTTTAGATAAGGTATCATTTCCTTGTACTAAACATCAGCATTGTGAAAATTATAAAAAGAAGAGTTTGTGAAAGATATTAGATTTATTCCAGGTTTGCCGCATAGAAAATATAATATGAAAAATATTACTACACCACGAACAGAAAAAGCTATTTTAATAGTAGAGCCGATTAAATCAATTGTTGATCCATTTGAGATGCCACATATTGCAAATGTTATTAATCCTGATAAAGAATGCGGCTATCTCGCTGGTTCATATAGCTTTCATCAAAATGAGCCATGGATACAAACATATTCTAAACGAAGAATAAATCCATTTAAAGTAATTCCTGATGCTATTGTTATACAAGATGCTGCTCACGCATTATCTTTAATTTGCAGATACAATGGGGCGTGCAATGAATTTTATTCGGTAGCTCAACATTCAGTTATCGTAAGCTATCTTTGTGATCAAAAATATGCTCTTCATGGATTGCTTCATGATCTTTCAGAGTACGTACTGGGAGACGTTTGTTCTCCTATTAAGCGATCAGATGATTTTGAAAAATATAGAGAAATTGAATATAGATTTATGAAAGCCGTTTATAATCGTTTTGAATTGTCTGGCGAAGAGCCAGAAAATGTTAAGCGCGCAGATAAACTCGCATTTGCAACAGAGGTTGCATCAGGTATATTGGACGCTCGTGAAGATTTTATTATCGATATCGAGCCCGCCCCATTTTCTATTGTTCCCCTATCACCAAAACAATCCAAAGAATTGTTTTTAAATCGTTTCTTTGATCTTATCAATCGACCTGATATAAAAAAGAAGTATCACTCTGGATTAGACAAGTTGGATAATCAACAAATTAGAGAGGCTCTTTTTAAATGAGACATAACCATATAAATTCTGACGCTCTTGCAGAAGCCAGTCGTCAATACGATGAAGATATTGAAATAATGAAATCGGAAAATGATGAAATCGGATTGATGTGCATCCAGGATGATGCAAAAAATTATTTATATAATGCATATGCGGATATGCTAGCTGATCAAACTGATTTATTTTTTGAAAAAAATATAGATTTTCCAAATCAATGGGTTCCTGATGGCAAATAAAACACCAGAACAAATTAAAAAAGAGCAGATTGCAATCGAGAAAAAGAAGAACGAAAAAAAATATTACGATTGCACATTAGAGTGTCTTGTGCCCGCTACGATTACCTGGCGCGTTCTTGCATCAAATGAAAACGAAGCTCTGCAAATTGTCAATGCAACAACAACATCACCTACATCCGTAAAATATCGTTTGAATTTAAGACGAAAAATTAAATTTGCAATCTTCGATGCGGGAACAACAATCATTAGATTAATTAAGAATTTTTAAATGAGATGTTTTATTTGCGAAAGTAAGATGAAAATCTCGTCTCAATCAACAAAGGGTGAGATTATATTTCGATGCCTAAAATATAACTGCGATAATTTTTATAGGCTAGAAACAAATTCTCTTTATACAACAATTATTGTATATGATATTCTTAGTGAAGATGTTCTTATATGGGGAGAAGGTAATAAAACATGTTATTCAGAAGTGTATCATGGATCAAAGGGCAATGAAAGAATAAATTATTATAAAGGAGGATTTACTCCGGTTTGTTTTGGAACAACAGAAGAAGATTTAAAAAATCTAGGATTAAAAATAAAAAAGTTGAGTAATTTTAAATGAAAGTTCTCGAAATAATTAATTATATTAATGAAAAACTTTCTCTGGATATAGATTGGTATATGCCGCAGAATGCTGAAAGTTCCGAAATATATAGAACATTCATAACGGATAATAGAGTATTTAATCGATCAAATAATACAATTTTTGTTTATCATAATGGTGATATTGAATTAAATAATTTCGCAAACAATTGGGGTTATGGCAGATTTTTATCTATTGATGAAGCGGTGCGTATAATTAAAAAAGAAATTGTGTTAGTAAATTTCAAATGACAGATGAGCAAGAAAAAATAATAACAATTATTCATCAGTTAGCAATGAGAAAAATGAAATTATTGCAATGGGAAAAGAATAAGTTAGAATATGAAACATATGACATTGCAAAATATCCTATTTCAGTAAATGAAAATGGGTATATATTCTATGATTATCACCCAATTTCTTTGGGCGATGTAAAAGCTATGCTAAAAGATATGGGAAATTTTAAATGAGCATAAAAGAAATTATTGATGTTGTTCAGGACTTAGAAAAGATTTACTCTAAATATGAAAATCCAAAATACCCAGCAAGTTCAGATATTCAATTTGAATTGATGAATGAGTTTAATTCATATTTTTCTAAAAAAGGAATAGATCTTCTTAAGTGGGAAGAGGCGTATGATGACAACGAAATAATTTGTAAAATAATAGAGCCTCATACTTATATTTATAATGGTATTAAGACCGAAGGAACAAAATGCATAATGAGTTTATATATAGGTGAAGATGGGATTACTTATTTTGATGATGGTACAAGCCCAACTGTTTTAATCGACAAAACAATAAAAGAAATTGCTAAAGAGTTTATTAAATATCTTAGGTATGCAAATTTTAAATGATTATTTATCCGCTTATAACAATGGAAGAAATTAATAAGAAAATTCCATTAAAATTTAAAGTATTTTCAATTGCTAATCGAAAAGTTTATTATGTTTTATTAGAAGATATTCCATATAAAATTAATATTAATTTAAAACATCCTCCTCGATGCAAAAATCCAATTACTTGGCTGGATATAGATGAGCGTCATGGCATACGAATTTGTATTGGACGAGCTTCTACATTAAATCCTTTTGATGCCATCAAGTTTAATTCTGTAAAAGAATTATTGAATTTTATTAGGTTTGGAAATTTTGAATGAACAAAAATGAATTAGAATATATGAAAGAATTTTTCAAATATCTTTATAAGTTTTATGGTAATGTCATTTATCTAAATGATGAGTTATATCGTTTAGCTCTCGCTTATTATAAATTGGGCAATGATCAAATTGAATTTTTCAAAGCGTTTGAAGATCCTGTTTTTGATGAAGATCATATTTTAGTTGTTGATGATGGGGATCCAGGAGTGTCTGGCATTTTTTCCATTAAAAATAAAGATTTTTATAAAAAATATAAGAAGTTAGAGAATTTTAAATGAAATGTTTTTTATGTTTTGAAGAAATGGAATTAGATTATGGTTATAAAGATGTTGATCCAATGACTCAGATTATTTTTCAGCGTAAAGAGTTTAGATGTAATCCATGTTCTAATCTTATTACCAAACAAAGCAGAATTATAATTTCAGAACATACAAATTGTAGTAAAATACATCAATACGATTTTTTATCCCAAGAAGATAATTTTTCTATTGTAGGATGTAATAGAATGCGAAAAACTGAAATATCTTTCAGCACAATAGATAGACCCGGAATAATGAATAATTACGCGTATGTAAATACATTCTTTCCATTGCATTTTGGATTTACAAAAAATGATATAAAAAAGATTTTTAAAAAAGTTCAAATGTTAGGAACATTTAAATGAATGAAATTGTTGCAAGTAAAATAAAAGAAATTGAAAAATTTTGCAATATGAATTTGTCTCATTATACATTTACCTCAGAAGATGATCGTAGTTGGGCAGCCTATATTTTATACCAATCTAGTGAAAGTATATATGCTACTAAACATAATTACATTCTTATATATAATGATGGTTCTTTGAAAAAAAGTTGTAATTATTGGTCTTCAAAACGTACAAATGAAATTTCTGCAAGAGATGCTGCTAAAATTATTAAAACACATCTTAAAATGAATAACTTTAAATGAGTGTAATTATAATGGATACGATAAAGAAAATTGAAAAACTTTGTAAAATGGATCTATCAGAATATATTAAATACCGATTAGGTATAAAAAATAATGAAACGGCATATATTATATATGAGCCTCTCGATAATTTTCGAAGCAAATTTATACATATAAAAAATGATGGAAAAATAGAAAATATAAATTTCAATTATACAAGAAATATTTCGACCAATGTATCCATAAAAGAAGCCGCAAAAATAATCATAACGCACTTAAAATATAAAAATTTCGCATAATAAAAACAATGTACCAAAAATATTTAAAAATCATCGATACGAAAAACAAAGGCAAAGGCGTTATATCTACAATACGCATACCGAAGCAATCCGCAATCATAGAATTCTCTGGCGATATATTGACTGAAGAAACAATGCCAGATCCTAACCACCCAGCATTATTGCAAATTTCATTAAACTCTTTTATTGGTCCAAGCGGAGATAAAGATGATTACATTAACCATAGTTGCGATCCTAATTGTTATTTACATGTTGTTGGTTCTCGTGCCATTTTATATTCTCTTTATGAAATAGCTCCTAATATGGAATTAACATTTGATTACTCAACAACGAGCACAGATGATATCGAGAAATGGTCTATGAATTGTCAATGCGGATCCTCAAAATGTCGAAGCGTTATTTCTGGTCTTCATTATCTTCAAGATGATTTAAAACAGGAATACATTAAAAAAGGGATGATACCAATGTTTTTAAGCAACAAGATTTTCCAACGATGAAAAAAAGAAAAACAAAAAAGCAAGATCAAGAATTAGACGAAGAATATCTTAAGATAGCGCAAGAGCTTCGAGAAAAAGCTGCCATGTATTTTATTGAACAAATTAATTATGAAGAAAGTTATCAATGAGCGGGCTTGTATTTTACACCATCGATACAGAATCGAATGGGTTGAAAAAATATTACCACGATGTAATTGAAATTTCGATTATTCGAAATTCAGACAGAGTTCAATTATCTAAAAAAATAATATGTATGACGCCAGAAAGATCATCCATTGATGCGCTGCGCGTGACGGGAAAAACAATGTATGATTTAACTCAAGGCGAAGAAAATTCAAAAGTTGTCGCAGCATGCAATAAATTTTTCAATGAAGATGGTGGCACACCAGAAAGCCGTTGTCTCATCGGACATAATGTTATTACATTTGATTCAAAGATGCTACACGCTATGTGGGAAAAAGAAGATCAGGTCTTTCCTGCATCCCTTTACTGCGATACTCTTTCAATGACGAAAGCTTATGTAAAGCAAAACAATCTGGGCAAACAAAAAACAAATTTAAAAGCAGCCTCGGAATTAATGGGAATTACCAAATTCGCTAATGCTCACTCCGCCAAAGGTGATAGCAGACAAAATTATCTTTTGTTTAAAAAACTAACAGAAGAAAAGGGAATGGATTATCTCCCATTCATTAAAACTCTTCCTCATGTAATAAAAAAGTCTGACTATGAAGAGCCAGACCTATCTATTTTTGATGATTTAGAAGATGATGATATGCCGTTTTAGCTTGAGGCTAAAATAGAATTAGCAAATTGCTTTAATGCGTTTAGGTTAGCCTGAACATCATTTAATTGAGCGGCTACAGCTTTAACAACAGCTTGAGCATTTTCAGGAGAGGTCGCAGCGGCATTTGTTTTGTATGGCATTACAATTTCTAATACCTTTGAAACGTTGGCTTGACCAAGACCTGAGACCGAGTTTGTCAAAAGCTTTTGATAAGCATCCATAAATCCTACATAGTTTGTGTTGGCAGCAGCGGGAACAACAGGAGCAGGAGCAGTTTGCTGGGCAATCTTTTTAGAAGCACGACTATCAAATGGCATATCCCATGCAGAAACATAAACATCGTTGTCATAGACAATTTTCCATCCATCTTCTTCAGGAACAAAATCAACACCATTAGGCAAACTATCAAGAAAATCTTCTAAATCTGGTGCAACTTTTTTAAGATCACCAGCAAACATATTATTGTTTCCAAGAAATACGAACCAATCTTTATTGGTGGTAATTCCTTTAAATCCCGCCTGATGTGCTACGAATTCATTAAAACTTCTTTTCCATTTTAAAACATTTTCTGGAGATTTCCTACCTTCATTAGCATATTTATTTTCCAATTTTGAAGCAAGACGATATAGTGATTTTGACATATTTTAATGCAGCATTATTCATTATTCGATTAAAAATAATCTTCCCAAGAAGCACGCTTCGGGTCGGAACAAATTCCTCCCATCCATTGAGATGAGCACCTCTATTGAAAAACTTTAGCCTAACGACCATCTATCAAAAGATTATTCGAAATATTCGAGTTCTTGTTGGATATACAGAAGAGCCCGATTATGAATTTATAATCAAAGCATGTCGATTAAAGCCATTCGATTATTATTTTAATAATGCCCGAAAGAAAATCGTTTTACATAGAAAATGGTTTGATGAATATGGTAATTCGTTTTTATTAAATGGCAAAATACCTGAAATATTATTTGGCGATGTTGAAATGCTGGGCAAATATAATGTTTGTACTGATATCTATGAAGGATTGGATATTGTTCGAACAAAGAAAATCTCCAAATTGGTTTGCCTTTTTCAAGGGAAAATATTAGAACAAGATATTTTTTATATAAGTTTTTTAGGAATAGATAATTACTTACGAACATTTGTTATCTACGAAGATAAGATAGAGAAAATATCTTCTTTATATTTGGGTATGGGTATTTTAAAACAAATATCAGAAAACATAGATATAAAGTATTTTACTAAGCTTAAGTTAAGCAAAAGCAAACTGCCACCCTCTTGTGAATCAGGGTTAGGGTGGTTAAGTTATTTGCCTATGCATAAAGATTTTGAGGCACTGATAAAAAACAACTTTGAACAATTGAGTTCAATTTTTTAATGAAAGACAATTGATGGATAAAGAAAATCGTGATCGCTTGGAGATGACTGGTATCGTTCTTGATGGTATTAAAGATAAATTTAAAGTAGAGGTATCAGAGGGTTATGTTGTCCTTTGTACATTGAGCGGAAAGATCAGGCAGAATTCTGTTCGCATTCTTCCTGGCGATTTGGTAAAAATCGAAGTCTCTATGTATGATACGAGCAAAGGTCGAATTACATATCGAACGAAAAAAGGCGACTGACCCATCCATTGAGTTGAAGGCGCCATAGGTATGCGAAATCCACGAATCCATTACAAGCCAAGTTTAGCTCTTGAATCGAAAGACCAGGAGCTTTTAGCTTTGTTATCCAAACATAAAAAAGGACGTATCAGGATCAATGTTGCATCCAATCCCAATACGTCATTTTCTATTTTGTGGAAAATGTTAGATGATAAAAATGCGCAAGTCTTAATTGCTTTGGCAGAGCGCTGCTCAACATTTAATATGATTGAAGCGTTGATGGATAAAAAAATTCATGATGTTATCGTAGCGTTGTCTAAAAATAAAAACTTACCATTTTATTTCCAGCTTAAATTATTAAGGAATGATGAATGGATATCATACTTTATGCACATTGGAAGGCATACGACTCATAAAGATATTATTGATTATATTCTAAATTATGATTTTAGTCATTATAGAGATCACGCAAGATTATCATACATTCGTTTAATTCATAACAAAAATTTGAACCAAATTCAGTTTGAAAAACTGTACTCTATTTTTATAAAACTACCTCATTATTATAGAGGTTTAGCGCATGAGTTTTTAATTCACCCAAAATCAACTAAAAAAATCTTACTATCATTGATGAAAATCTACCCATCTTACAAAAGATTTGTTTATGAAAAGCTTGGATTGGATAATTTTGTATGAACGCATTTCATGAAATGAGCTATAACAAAAAAGTTAAGATGGCTCGAGATAGATCAACTTATCCTGATTTTTTGGATCTTCTTGCAAATCAAAAAAATGAATACATTCAACTTCTTGTTGCGAAGAATCCTTCTACTCATCCATCAACATTATCCAAATTGATTGGAAAATCTCATGAGATTGATGTCAATCTATCTAAGCGCAGGGATCTAAGATTTGAAGATGTGCAAAAGCTTTTGATCAAAGCAAATCAGTCTGATAACAGATATTACTTTTATGAAATACTTCATAATACTGAATATATTTTAAGCAAAAAATCGTTTGCGTGCCAAGAGCATAATACTAGTATTTTGGATACTATCATTGATAGTATTTTAAAAGGAAAGTTTCCAGCCATTGGAAATCATGAAACGATTTGGGGAGAAAATATTATTTGGAGGCTTTGTAGATATAATCTTTTATCAAAATTAAATTATGATAAAATCAAAGATAAAATTGATATTCTTTATCGTGCACATTCTGATCATTTCTCAAAACAAGAGCATGATGATTGTATTATAAATGGGACGGCAAAACAATGTGCATCATTGATAATGAGATCAAGAAAATATCTAACAGAACAAGATATAGAAATTATCTATCATAGATATCCTAATGATGATCATGTTAATGGGTGGATTGCAAGAAGTGAAATTGCTTCTATAAAACTTTTAAAAAGATTAAAAAGTCATAATGAAAAATGGATTTCAGGATTAGCTAATTTAAATATTCTAAAAAGAAAAGGATTGACTAACTTTTGTTAGTATCTTGTAAATTTCAAAACGCCTTCATCAGAAACTAATGAACACAAAGAAGGTGATGCAAAAACATCTTGCAATCTCATTAGATTTCCATTTACAATAACATCATTAGAAATTAATCTAATGAGTTGGCTGTAATCTTGATATGAAAGTTCATGGCTCGATGCATTTAGACCTTGAATAACTTGCCCATTAGACATCATCCATCCGTAGATACAAACCCTTTTTTTAGGATTGTTTGGATATAACTTTTGAGATAAGATAATATCTTTTGCGTGCCCAGCAATTAGTTTGGTCGGATCTAATCCGGCAAGTTGTTTGTTTATTTTTTCATTTTGAATTGGATATCTATCGTTATTATCCATTCCAGTATAAGGCTCTCCCCATGGTTTGGCGGGCAATTTAATATCAGCATTTGAATAAATATCATTAACCATTTTTCTTGTTGGCAATGAGCAATCATATTTATCAGCAATAGTTTGCCCAACTTCTGCTGACATAGGCATTCTTAAATAATCCGCCTCATTTCCTATCGAAAGGTAATCACTCATTACCAAATACGTTATCGAATTTGAGCCAAATGTTATTGTTAATGGTTTAAAGTTTTTTAAAAAATCAGGTATATTTCCTGATAAAAATTCATGTAGAATAGCAGTATCTCTTTGCGATCCCTTGATCTTTCCTAAGGAAGATATAAATTGTGATCCCGAAACAAAAGAGCTACGGTTAGGAATTAATTCGCCAGCTAATGGAAACATTTTCATATCAATCCTTTAATTATTAATTTAATTAGATATGTAAAAATTACTTTGTTCGCTGGTATATATGGCTTGGTGTCAAACTTTGGAGATTTATAAATGGAATTAGAATTAGCTTTATCTTACGCAGATGTTTTACTTAAGCCTAGATTTTCGACTGTAAGATCTCGGTCGGATGTATCCATTGAAGTCGAACTATCAAAAGGTATTAAAGTTAAAACTCCTTTTATTCCCGCAAATATGAAAACAATTGTCAATGAAAAAGTAATTGATAAAATGTGTCAAAATAGTTCAATGACATTAATGCATCGATTTGATGATACAAATGAGCAACTTCGCATTGCTGGTTGGATTGTGGATCATGGCTATGAAAATTTAGCCGGCATGTCAGTAGGCATCAAAGATAGCGATAAACAAATGCTTATTAACTTTATTCAAATAGGGATAAAAATAATTTGCATTGACGTTGCTCATGCAGATAGTGAAGATACTCATAATTTTGTAAAATGGATTGCCGATAAATATCCAAGCATATTTTTAATTGTTGGGAATGTTTCTACTGGAGAAGCTGCGGGCGCTTTGTGGCAACTCGGAGCTGATGCTGTAAAGATTGGGCAGGGCTCGGGCAGTATTTGTCTTACTAGAATTGAGACTGGAAATGGTATGCCTCAGTTTTCAGCACTTATGGAAGTAGTAAGCGAGCGCAAAAAATTACAAAATTGCTCTTCTTTAAAAAATAAAAAAATGTTTATTATTGCTGATGGGGGATTGACAAATGCAGGATCGGTAGTTAAAGCTTTGGCTGTAGGTGCCGACCTTGTCATGGCAGGAAATTCTTTTGCAGGAGCCGACGAAAGTCCTGGAGATGTTATTGAACTCGATGGAATTAAATATAAACATTACGATGGAAGTTCTACTTATCGAGAAAAAAATATCGAGGGGGTGAGAGCTTTAACTGATTACAAAGGAAGCCTTCAATCCATTTTAGATAAGTTTTGCGATGGTCTTCGATCTGGTCTTTCTTATCAAGGAGTTTTTGATTTGCATGAATTAAAAAATGTAGCTAAGTTTGTGAGAATTACACCAGCAGCAGCTAAAGAAAGTGATCATCATGACGTGCGTGTAATTAAAGGAAATCTATGACGCCAATTCAAAAAGAAATGAAAAAGCTTTTCCAAATTTGGAATGGGGAATGGTTCTATCATGCCCTTCAATTTGCTTTCTCTCTTCAAATAACCGTAAAATATCAGCACTGATTTTAGACGAAGGCGGTATAGGTTTCATTATGAGCGCTTACGTTCTGCCCGAAGATTATAAAGAAGTTTTTGAATCAGAAAATCTTAAAAGATTAAAATCTAAATTGGATATGATTTCAAAATTTATATGAGCCCAATACAAGAAAACATTAAAAAATTATTTCCGAAAATTGAATGGAGAGAGTGGAGTGGAGCCGGAATAGGATTTTGGACGTATTCAGAAAGTGGAAATATTCTAACTCATGTTCATGAAAAAGGATATTTAAGTTTTTTAGTAAGTGATCGTGTTAGCGGTTTAGGATTAGAAAATCACAAAGAGTCTGATTTAATTAAAAAAATAAGAAAAAAATTAGAAATGGTAATAAACTTTCAATGAACAAAGAAGAACACGCATATTTAAATTTACTTCAAAAAGTCTTGAGCGAAGGTGAAGAAAAAACAGATCGCACAGGAACAGGAACAAAATCTTTATTTGGAGAAACATTAAGATTTAGTTTGAAAGACAATACAATTCCATTACTTACAACTAAAAAAGTATTTTGGAAAGGTGTTGTTGAAGAGCTATTGTTCTTTATCAATGGGAAAACTCAAACAAAAGAATTAGAAGCAAAAGGAGTTAATATTTGGAAGGGAAATACTTCTAGAGAGTTTTTAGATAACCGTGGATTAAAAGATTTTCCTGAAGGTGAAATGGGAGAAATGTATGGGGCGCAGTGGCGCCGCTTTGGCGAAAATAATGTAGAGGGAATATCTGGATTATACCAAGAGCCACAAAGCGTTTTTCTAAAAGGAATTGATCAATTACAAAATGTTTTTAATTCATTAAAAGATGATCCTCATAGTCGAAGGCATGTGGTCTCTGCTTGGAACCCACAAGAAGATAATAAAACATGTTTATTACCTTGTCATTATGCATTTCAATTTTATGTTTCAAATAAGAATGAATTAAGTTTAATGTGGCAACAACGCAGCGTTGATAGCTTTCTAGGATTACCTTTTAATATTGCTAGCTATGCTTTGTTAACACATCTTATGGCTAATGCACTTGGCTATACGGCAAAAGAATTAATATTCAATGGTGGGGACATTCATATATATAATACGCATATTGAACAATGTAATCTTCAGGTATCGAGAAGCCCATTCGAGTTTCCTAAATTAAAAATCAATAAGAATTTAAATTCTCTTCAGGATATAGAGAAGGTGGTATTCGAGGATCTTGAGCTTATTGATTACAAGCACCACGATCCCATTAAAGCAAAAATGGCGATTTAAGAAAGAAAAAATATGGAAAAAGAAAAATTAGAATTCGAAAAAGTATATATGGTATATAATTCATTATTTGAAGCATACCATAATGAAGAAGAAGTTGAGACTGCTGGTGAAGATTGGGAAGTGAGTCCAATGTTTCATTCTCTTTGGACTATTTTCCTTAACTCAGTTTCATGGGAAGAAGACGAATTTTGGGAAGCTATGGAAGTTTATCATGAAGGCGAAGACTGCTCATGTGGAGCTGAGCATGATGAAGATGATAAAAATCTAAATGATTTAGATATTTCTGCATTTAATACCGGCGTCAAAGATCCAAAGAAAGTTCTTCATTGATGATTAAAATGATAGCGTGCGTTAGTCAGAATTCCGTATTAGGATCGAATGGAAAGCTGGCGTTATCATATCCGGAAGACATGAAACATTTTCGTAAGATGACAGCGGGCGCAACCGTTATCATGGGGCGCAAAACATTTCAGGAAATAAATAAGCCTTTACCAAAGCGACAAAATATTGTTGTCTCTCGTTTTGATTTAAACATTGAGGGTGTTGAGAACTATTCTTCCTTAAAAGAAGCTATTGACAAATCAACAAATGAAAATGTTTGGCTTTGCGGAGGCGCTTCTATCTATGAAGAAGGGATGCAATTTGCAGGTCAAATTCTTTTGACCATTGCTCCCGACATTTTAAATGATAAAACCGCGAACTATGTTAAATTTCCGTGGATTAATCCAGGATTATTTGTGCTATCTAATATGGAAAAATTTGAAGGAGATAGTCCTTTATTTTTGGCTACATACGATAGAGTATAAAG
>Ga0247814_10001305_pt1 | contig 14896 bp, 19 predicted proteins | sample UWRJL179409R1_FD_179947 | JGI IMG/M metagenome (GOLD analysis project Ga0247814, IMG submission 179947) | Plant litter microbial communities from Arlington Agricultural Research Station in Wisconsin, United States - UWRJ-L179-409R-1 | ecosystem: Environmental > Terrestrial > Plant litter >...
TGCCATTGTCCAAAGTATTCAACTCGTCTACAGCAATCTGACATAGCTTGCCTGCGAGCGTGGAGTCTTGTCCACCGCTGATGCCTAGTACGAATCCTTTGCGTTTTGCAGTGAGGAGGAACTCTTTCAGGAAATCAACGCGTGTGCGGATTTCTTCTGCGGGGTTAATTGTGGGCTTGGCCCCGAGGGTTTCGATAATGTGCTGCTGTAGAGTGGTCATTTTCTTCTTCCTTATTCTTATATGTAGTATAGCACGTTTTTTATGTTCTGTCCTAATTATCGTCACATTGACAATATTTATGTTGAAGGCACATAAGGATCAAGCCAGCAAGCTCTTATTATGGGGCTTTTTCGGTTATCGTGGGATAATGGTATATATGGCTTATTCAAACTCAAATTCATACGGCAAAAAGAAACGCCCACCTATCTACGATGAAACGCTTGGCGAGCCACCCACTGAGGACCAGATCGTTCGCATGAAGAAGCAAGCAAAGAACGTTTCCTATTACTGGCTTGGCGCATCAGAGAAAACCCGTAAGCAGCTTTTTGATAAGATCAAGAATAAAGGCATCACTGATGATGTAGCTAACGAGGTCCTTGACGAGTTGGAGGCAGACAATTATCTTGATGACGAGCGTTATGCTGAGAACTTTGTTTACAGCAAGATGACTTATGACAAGCTCGGCAAACAAGCTATTGGTTTCAAGCTGCGTACTAAGGGCATAAATCAGGAAATTATTGATCGCGTGCTCAGCGAGATAGATGAAGAAGAAAGCGAGGAGAACGCTCGAATCCTTGCTCGCAAAAAGATTTATCCTACACGCAATATGGAGAAGAATAAGCGTTTACAGAATATTGCGGCGTCTCTCGCTCGCAAGGGTCATAGTGGTGCGCTTGCTTTCCGCGTGGCAAAAGAAGAGCTTGCCGCTGCTGCGTTAGAGGAAGAGGCAGAAGCGGCAAGCGATTTAGAGTATTTTGAGGATTAACGTTTAGTCAGCGTCTGGGAGAGAGTAGATGTCAAGCTTGATCTCCGCGTGACGCGCTGCAACGTTCTGGATAGACGCTAGAGCGTCAACCCATTTTAGTCCACCTACTCCTGCGCCAATGCGGGGTAGAGCTAGACCATGAATGTTCTCGCGTTCTGCGAAAACGAAGGAGGCTTCCACTGAGGCTTCAAGCCAATTAAGACGAGCATTTGCTCCTGGTCGATCTTGGCTGGCTAGGTTGAAGATCCATTTGCCATACTCGCTGTTGATGGGAAGCATTCCACCTACGGGGAGGGTCTGATCACGGCAGGCCTGCTTGTATGGCTCGTAGATGTCGGGGAAGTTACGGCGTACGAGGACGGCAATACCGCTGCCCATAACTCCGTCCAAGTTTACTCCATGTCCGATGGCTGGAAGTTCGGTGGCAAAGATGTCGCCTACGATATATTCGACGTTGCTAGTCATAGTTTAATTAGTCCTTAGTGAAAGTATGTGTTCAATGTTACCATGAGGATTGTTAAAAGTCAATCAAGTGGTCAAAGTATACATGAGAAGCATCAGCGGAGCTGCTACAAGGAGCGAGAGCACACCAATAGTTAAAGCCGTTATCCCTTGTCTGCTTCCTCTATTTTTTGACACAGCAACCATTGCTAGGCCTGTCCCAATAATTGCTGTGAATGGCGCACCGTATGCGAGGTAACCCATTGACACGGGGACTAGTTCACTGGTAATCATCTTGAACAAGGTAGCCAAGATGTATATGATGGGTACCGTATTTAGGATCGCTATTATGAGAGCTAGTATGCCGAATAACGCTGTTGTTTCTCCGAGGGGTTTACTTCCTTGTGGCTCAGGTTGTATCTCGCGTGTTGCATCCATGCTGGGGGTAGTGGAGTCAGGAGAGTACACTGGGGTGTTTGGTGGAGGCGCGGTCCAGTCGAACTTATTTTCTTCATAATTGTCGCCCCAACGTTGCTCACCCCGTATGTTGTGGTTATCCATGCTTAGATAATCGGCAAAAGCAAGTGTTTCTGTAACAATTGGTCTTAAAAAAGATGCAGCATGCGTCCAAGAAATAGTACTGCTGGAGCTGCGGCCACAATGTTTGTTAGGTTCAAGGCTAGGGCTGCAATGCCGTAGTAGCGTCCTAGCCTTTTGTTTATTGCTGTGACCCCAAGGACACAGCTGACTGCAAGGCTTATAATTGCTGCAAAAAGAAGCGTAAAGGTGACTTCTGCTAGAGAAATATTAGGGAATATAGAGGTTACAAATGCAAAGAAAGTTTCTAGCAGAGCAACTAAGGTTAGAGAAAGAACAACGCTTACAACGGCTAAAGCTAAAGCGAGTAGTCCCCTGCGTGAACGCTCTTTTTGTTTCTTTTGTTTTTGCGGAAGCACATAAACATGGGAGCGACTAGGATTGCCATATGCAAGTGGTCTTCTAGGTACTACTGGCGTTATAGGACTTGGTTCCTCGCCTAAAATTTCTGGCGGTAACTCGTAACCACTTTGATCATTTTCATCCATGGCGAGTATATCGGAGGAAAAAACTTATTTTGCTCTTATTTCTTGCGTTTTAAGCAAAACATAATGTTTAGTGTCCAGAAATTAGATCGCGCTACCTAACAGCGTGCCTGCAACTACCAGAATAATAAAACCAAAGACTAATCCAGCTCCGAGAGTAGATAAAGCGATTACGCCAAACTTGGTTCCCTTTTTCTGAGCAATAGCGATAATGGCTGTGACAAGTCCACCAATACCAACAATTGGGCCGAAGAAGAACAAGTATAGTGCTCCTAAGCTAAGTAGAGGCGAGGTGTCAGAGGTCGAAGGACTGGAAGGGTCTATTGAGAGGAATAAGGCAGTAAGAGCAATCAGGGAAGGAACTACCGTAGCAAGAGAAAGGTACATGGAAATCTTACCTAAGATACTGCTTTTAACTGCTGGCGCACTCCAACCATTTTGTAATGGGTTTCCTTGAGCGTAGGGGTCGAGCTGTTGACCATAAGGACTAGGTTGCTGTGGCGCGACCGCATATGGATTTTGTGGCGCGGCATAAGGGTTCTGGGGAGGACTGTATGGCTGAGGCTGTTGAGCAGGCTGAATGCCATAAGGTTGTTGAGGAGTGGCAGCAGGTGGGTTACCTGCGGGCGCAGTATAAGGTGAAGGCTGTTCAGGACTATTGTTATTGGGTCCCCAACGGTTCGGGTCCTCTGGATTATAATTGCTCACGTTTATGTTATCGGCTTATTCCCGAGAGTTCACACCCACAAATAAGGTAACGCAACCCAGATTGTAATTGGAGCTACCATGGTCACGATAAGAGCAAACACAGTAAGTAGACGCAATGTTTTAGCAATGAAATATATTTGAAAAGCAATAGCTGTGGCGTAAGCTAAGAAGAAGCCCCACAAGGTCAACGCTGATGTTACAACTGTAGTATTTGTTTGCGTGGTGTTTGCCAAAGTTTCGGGCATTGCTGAAAGATTAGCAATGCTACTAATGATCAAATCTTGCGTAAAGAGTGGCAATAGGATACCCACAACTACAGAGATGAGCCATGCGAGCATCTCGGAGGAAAATATCTGCCCGTTCTTTTCTTTAACCATTAGACTTCAAGTGTACCAGCATTTTCAATTATCCGATAGATTGGTTATGGTTCCAAAAAGAAAACCCGTTAAACGTGCTCCAGTTCGCAAAGCTACAGCTGTTTCGAAAGCACAAAAACCCACCGCCGCAAAGCGTCCTATTCCCGTAGTCAAGAAGGCTGAGGATAAGGATTTTGCGGAAACGCTTGTTGCTGTGCGTAAGGACCTGAAGGGCACACGTATACATGTCTTGAATATGCCTTGGGAAGCGAAATCTATTGCTACCACTATGGGAGCTAAGTGGCATCAAGAACTTCGCTGCCACCTATATGAGGGCCTTACCCTTCCTCCTCAGTTAGCTCCGTATGCTTCCGAAGATTTCTCGCTTGAAAGATGGGTAGAGGATGAGCTGAACGGTTTTATTAAGCCAATTACGCCAAGTGCAGGACGCATGACACCAAGGCCTCATCAGAAGACAGCTATAAAGAAAATTGTCGCGTGCGGTAAAGCTGGCTGGCGTGGATTCATTCTTGCTGATAACGTTGGAATCGGAAAGTCCTTAGAAGCTGCTATTGGTGCGTATGGAGTTGCGCAACTTAAAGGTTTTACTCCAGCCAAGAAAGCAAACCTACTTATAATTTGCCCAAAGGCTGTCATTCCGCATTGGCGCAATACTATTAAAGCTAGCGGTGTTGATAACATGCGCATAGTTGTAATCAACTATGATCAAGCTAAAAAGCTGTTGGATGTTCCCGCTAAAGCATCAGCAGCAGCCAAAACGCGTACTAAGAATAAGTTATCTGCTCTTCATGGTAAGCCTACTATTAAATGGGACATTATTATAGGAGACGAATCTCACAAACTTAAGAATGTTTCTCAGCGTTCTAACGCGTTTAATAGAATTGCCCGTTACAGCGAGTCACCTAACACTGCTCCTTTCGTTATCTGGGCCTCAGCAACAATTGGGCAAAATCCACTAGAAGTTGGCTACCTTGCTCCTCTAGTTTCACAAATTAATGGCGGTGGGCCGATTCCAGTTAAAGAGTGGGGCAAGTGGCTCATGGCGAATAATTTCTTAGTTAAAGAGTCTGTAGCAGGAAATTACTCTTGGATTGCTCCAAAAAAAGAACATTCGCCTAGCCAGCGTGCAGAAATTGGTAGATTGCAGCAGAAGGATGTCACACGTTTAGCAGAAATGCTGTTCGGCCCTAAGTCACCTAGCATCAGACGTAACCCTGAAGATATTGTGAACTGGCCTACACAGTCCCATTATCCCACTCCTTTAGACCTTGACAACAACGAGACCGCTCTTTACATGCAGGTATGGAATGAGTTCCGTAGCTTCATGAACTTAAATCCTAGAGGCAAGAACCCTAGCGGTGGCTTAGCTGCTACTATGCGTTTCCAGCAGAAAGCATCTTTGATTTCAGCACCGCATACAGCGGCTTTTGCTCATGACATGTTAGATAATGGTTTGCAAGTTGCATTGTCTGTTAAATTCATCGAAACTCTTGATACAATCAAGGAAGCTTTAGAGAAGAAGGGATGGACGGTTGCTGAGTTCTCTGGAAGAAACACTAGTGAACGTGAATCCGAACGTCTCAAGTTCCAGCGTGGAGATGCACAAGTTATCTTGTTTACAGTCGAGGAAGGTATTTCTTTACATGCTAAAGAGCAGCTTTCTACAGGAGAAATTGCTAGCGCAAACCCTAGAGTGCTCATAATTCATGACGTACGTTATTCTTCTATTGCGATGAGCCAAATTCTTGGTCGAGCTACAAGAGATGGAGAGCTAGCTGCCGCATATTACATGTATGCAGAAAACACTATTGAGCCTCAAATCCTTAATGTTATGCTTCAAAAGATGAAAAACTTGAGAACACTATCAGGTGATGACAGCGAAACAATTGATATCATCCATGATATTCTTGATGGAGTTAATAACGTGGTACGCGAAAAGGCGTAAAACTTTTCTAGACAAGTGGGGCAAGCTAGTATTTTTAGTTTGCCCCACTTGTCGTTAGCTCTTCCATTTGCTCTCTAGTTCTGCTATAGTAGTGTTAATATGAATACATCATTTTCCAAAGAACTCATCATTTCCGTTGATATAGAGGCTGACGGGCCTATTCCTGGCGATTACTCTATGACAAGCATCGGCGCGAGCGCTGCTGGCTACATGACTTCAGACGGCAACGTAGTTAAACTTGACGCGTCCCTGCCTGAGAACCAGTTTTACGCGGAAATAAAACCCATTTCTCCTCTTTGGGTTCCTGAGGCTTTCAAGGTGGGTCTTTTTACTGATTTTAAGGGTGATGACCTTGTAGCGAAGCGCGCCCATATTGAAGCTGTTGGCGAAACTGCGGGGGATGCAATGGATCGTTTTGCTGAGTGGCTTAATAAGGTTACAGCGGATAACGGTGCGAAAACGCCAATCTTCGCAGCGTACCCTCTCGGGTATGACTGGATGTGGACTTACTGGTACCTTATGAAGTTTGCAAAAAACGGTTCGCCTTTCGGACATTCGCGCCATGTAGATATTAAAAGCTATTTCGCAGGCAAAGCAGGTACTATGATTTCTAAAAGCGTTAAACAAAAAATGCCTTCAAGCCTTAAACCTAAAACCGCTCACACTCATATGGCCCTTGATGACGCTATCGAGCAGGGCGAACTTTTTATGAACCTACTTAACTGGAAGAAGGATGATAACTCCTAAAGTTGGAGTTATTTATTGCCATGTCTGTTAAAAAAGAAAGAATGTTTAAGCCGTATAATGGCCTTGCTGTTATCAGCGGTATTATAACAGTTGCCGCAGCAATTTGTTGGGTGTTTTCCATTGTTGATGTATTCACGAAAATTCTTCCTAAGGATAGCGTTTTCGGTGTATTCATGTCTGTATCAGCCGCATTGCCCATTTTCATTTTTATCAGCTTACTCCATAGCTGGACGTATACTGGATCTCTCAATTTGAGTAATGCTATCCTTACTAAAGACTTAAGGTACCTAGGTCTCCAAGAATCTTCTAACTGGAAGTTTTCCTTAAGCTCTAAAGGAACAGAGAAAAAGAATAATTTTCTTGTTAGATGGTTGGCGTATTCGCGAGATTGGGATGGCAAAAATAGCCAGATCCGAATTGCGGTAGAACAAGAAGGACTAGTGTTACGGCTGTCGGGGAACCTTGATGCCGCGACACATATTGCGAACATTTTCAAAAAAGAGAAAGCGCTCATCAAATCACTCAAGAAAAGCAAGTCTTATGACGAGGCAAAAGCTAAAAAGGGCCTCCCTCTAGTAACATATCTTATGCTATCTGATGGATGCACGGACGTTGAAGCTAGAGCAGTTGTTCTTAAAAAACATGAGGTTGATGCAATAACTTCCTTCATGGCTAATCAACTTGCGTCTAGCGCCGATGACCTTGAGCAGTTTATTGATCTGCCTCTCGCTTGGCTATGTGAAGCTACAGGAGTGCAAGATTATGCATCTATTTCGAAGCTGAGCATAATCTAAGTTCTAAAGTAGCTAACTTTTCTGACTAGCTCAATCGTTTGCGTGTCTACATTATCCATTTCGCCTTGCGGGAAAATAACATCTACAAATTGCGTTTCAGTTTCAATATCAAGTGCTTTAGCCTTCAGGACACGCCCTCTACGTCCAGATACAAGCGATAGTATCTCGTCACCTGTTTCGAAGATGAATAGTTCCTTGAATTTATATGCCATATATGATATATATCAGCATAAATCTTTTGTCGTGACTAAACGTCAGTTTTTCACAGTAGCGTATTGAAGTACTTGAACTTTTTCGCTACTTGGGCGCTGCATTTCTACAACTTCGCCGTCTTTATACAATTGAACCCTGTAAGTAACTGTTGTGTCAAGATAGATCAACCCCGTTTCAGCGTCACGCCACTGTTCTTCTTCAGGAATAGTATAAACTTCAACTACCTTTCCTTCGATGTAAATAACGTTACCTACTTTCAGATCGGAAACAGGTTTCATTCTGTAACCGACAGGGATCTTGATTTTCTTACTCATAACATCCTTCTACTTCAATCTGACCTTGACCATCCAAGTAATATAGTTTACCATGATAGACGTGATCAGGCGATATCTTAGTTTACTATGAGGACACGAGTTGAAATGGCAGCAATAGATAACAACACCTTCACTATAAGAGAGCTTTTAGAGATGCTAGATAAGCTTTCTTTGTTCTCAACTGGTAAACCTCAGATCTCCTTGTATAAGGTTACGCGTAGCATAAATGAAATTAATATATATCGTAGTTTGAGTGAGATTAATATCTATTTGACTCTCCAAGAAAGCACAACCCAGTTACAAATCTGGCGAGGAGGTTTAGTCACGGAAAAATCTATACTACCTATCCAAACGTCTTTGCCCTACCCTTCAGAAGACAAAAACGAAAACTCTGGTTTTATGAAGCAATATGGGGAGTTACGAGCATATAAGGGTTCCCTGACTTCTTCGTTCAGGTTGTTAGCTCAATTAATAAAAGCTAACCCTTCACTCCATGAAGAAACTCTAGCTACAGCCGCCTTTGCTGGTTCAATATTGACTGCGGATCGCCTAGTGCATCTTCAAGCTACTTCTAACGCGATGGACCCATGGGCGACTAAGCAGGTACAGAGAGTCCTTAATCGCTATACACAAAAAACAATAATGGAAGCTGGGGCAGAACGAGTAGCTTACCTAGCGCGTAATAATGAAAATACCTTAGCGGGCGAAGAAATAATTTTAAATTCTCCCATATCATGGCTTCAACACGCTTATGTCCCCATGTTGGATAAAAATTTTTTAGCTATCTCAGTACCATCTGCTGATTTTGTTCATGGCGGAGATCGTGAACTTTTTAGAATTAAATATCACCTTTAATATTTCAACCGTATTGGCTACCTGACTAGAATCTAAACCCCATTAAATACAGCAATCCAGCCCCGAAAAGTATTGGTATTACCCACAGGAGGACCAAAACGGTAGATAGCAGCAGGGCGAAACCTGCATAGCTTGCGCCTCGATGCAATGCAATAGCAACAACTGACAATATCATACTTATTATCAAAATAATAGCACCACCAAATCCTATTAGAACTGATGTACCATGCAAAATATCGGGATCTCCTAGCGGAGCAAGGACCTTTATGACGAGAAACGCCAAAATCATAAGCCCTAAAGAAACTATCCCCAGTGCTGGAGAAGTTGTGTAAACTTTTCCGTCTTGGATAGATTCCCCGTCCTTTAAGAGCGGAGGCGAATCTATCCCTTCGACATAATGGGACGCTTGCGTTACAGGAACATATATAGATTCGCCCAATTGGTTGTGACCGCTAAGTTGGAAGGGTTGTCCATATTCGTTGAACATAATAGATTCGTTCAAGCTTGGCTTTGTTTCGTTATCCTCGGGGATGCTCATGTCATTATGATCGGCTATATGACGTTTCCCTATAATCAAAAACGATTAAATAAAAAGTTTCCCATCTTTGTTCCCAGATGGCGTACTGGCAGGCAGGCCATTAATTGAAAATTCTTGATTTTTCATAAGCTTAGCGGCGCTACGTGCGGCTATTTCGATATTGGTTCTTGCATATATTTCTTGTGCCCTAAATTGTTGAATCCTCGCAAAGGACTTTTCGGCACGTTTGAGTTCCTTATGGTAGAAAGCTTTTTCATCTTCGATTTCTGCATTTTTTTCTTGGGTAACAGTTTTTCTGGAGTTATGGGGAGAATTAACAGTGTTCTCAAGGCGAGCTAATCGGCCTTGAGATTCTTGTACGTACTTCCTGTGACCCTTGAATTCTTCCATCGCTTCCTTTTGTCAAAGTTTGTTGGTGTTCATTTTTGAAGTTTCGTTATTGATGAAACTAGTTATGGCTGAAATCGAAGAATATTGTTGCGCTGTCTCGCCGCGCGGATGGGTCGCGATAGCTTTTCGGATTTTTCTTCTTCCGTCTGAATCATTGCTTTAATATTGCGCTGGTTAGCTCGGGCGCTAGATACAGGCAAGGGGGTTGTGGTAAATACTCCAGTATGAACCTGAAGGCCGTCACCTCCCTGAGTCCAGTTGCTGAATTGAACTTTGTTAGTCCAGCCTTCAACATCATTCATAGTATCTTTGAATATTACGCTCATCCCAGTGCTTCGAGCCGCTACTGCGTCGTCCAGAGAAACTTCAGCAAAATTTATTTCCAGATTTGAGTCAATAGTTACGTCGTTATAACCATTGTATTGCCCCCACTTTTCTTCGTAGGTTAGTTCGTTGACGTTTACGTTTGAAACGCCTTCAGGTGTAATAGAAAGCTTCTCTAACCTCTCATCAGTTTTTGCGTATTTAGCTGCGAAAGCTTTGTAAGCTTCCTTATCTAACTCAGCAGAAATGAATTCAGAACGACGGCGATCTTCTTGAGCGGCTTCCGAGGCGAATACTTGTTGGAGGGTATTTTGCGTGTTTATATGCGCGGTACCTTTGCCGTACTTACAATTTCCAGTACAGCGTTCTAGCTTGTGAGTTTTAGGGGACATATGTTTTAGGGCCATATAAGATATATGGCGGTTCTAAAATTTAGTGATTAATCCTTAATTCAAGCTTTTGAACCGCTTAACTAAGTTTTGTCCTGTACGCTCGCTTTTACCAAGCCATCCAGCTACCGCTTTACCTGTAGGTAAAGAGTCTCCGTTATGAGACATTTCCGAAAGACGAGCAATGGCTTGATCCTCTGTAAGAGTTTCTCCTGCTACTGCGGAGATCTGGTCGATAACCGTGGTATGTAGCTTCAGCGGGGCTACAGTGACTTCTGGGACTGGACCCATGGCTTCTGCTACCTCTTTAGTTTCGGTGATACTAGCTACCATGCTTGCAGCAGCTGAAGCTTTGATCTCCTTAGCTACCGAAATTTTCTCTAGTCGCTCTAATTCTTTTTCTTCTAACGCTCGTAAACGTTCTTGCTTCTTGCGATGACGAAGAATTTCCGCTTTTTGTTCTTCTGTTGGCGATACCATTATCACGAGAAGATGAATTGCAAGAAATAAAGCTAGCGGAGGAATCGCAGTTACTATAACAGCAACTCCCATAGGCATAATGTAGCCTTCCTTAGCGATAGCCGCATGCCATGCGTTACCAAGAATTGATATGGTGACAAAAACGCCTAACGTAGTCCATGCGTAGTATTTGCTTCTACCACCTCGATCTTTCAACGCGAACGCAGCAAAAGTTGCCACAAGGATGAAACCATCCACTACGACAGCCCAAATCCATGAAAACTCAGCCCGTATTCCGCTAGCTAACGCTAAAGCTGTGAGAGCGTCAAAACTTAGAACCGCAGCTCCTACAGCAACTAAAACAACTACGACACGAGTAGAATAATTGAGTAGTTTGGAATTGGAGTCTATGACGGAAGCTGTTGCGGTTGCTGTGCGTGCTATTTTCTCGGTCATGGGCTTTTGAGATATCGGCTGATTTGAAACTTGTTTCGATGAAACACTCTGGTGCTGAAAGGTTTTTCGTCATTCTGACGATAAAATATATAGGTATGATACAATAGTCAGTAGGAAGGTAAATAATGCAAACGCTAAAAAATATTCTTGACGCAAAGTCACCTAAGGAACTATTCGGGGAGGGTAAAAATACTCAACGTGCATACCAGCGCCTCTTGCACCTTTCTCACCCCGACATGTACGGCGACGAGGACATGAAGAAGACCGCTAACGCTGCTTTCATTCGTTTAAATGAACTTTGGGAATCCTTTAACCATGTAGCTAAGAACTCTGTTGAAGCAGAAACGATAAAAACTAGACGACATGAGTATACGCTTGGCGAAAAGTTTTATGACGCTGACGGTGTGACTTACTTTTTTGCTACCTATGACGCAGGATACGAGAAAGCTATTATTGTCATTCCAAGCGCGGCACAAGATAATGACTTAATCGAAAACTACTCTGCTATGCTCCACAAATTAAAGAACGAAGTAGACCCTAAATACTCTGCATTCTTTCCCTTTTTTCTGGAAGCTTTTAAGTTCAAAATTAATGGGCAAGTTAAACAACTGTTGGCTTATAGCCAGCCAGAAAACTTGTTTACCTTGAAGCAGGTAAAAGAAGAATACCCAGAGGGAATCCATGGGAGAGATATCGCGTGGATTTTTAAGAGGGTGCTTGTAGCAATTGGCAACGCACATGATAAAAACATAATTCACGGTGGCATTAACCTTGATTCTATTCTTATTGAGCCTGACCAACATGGTGTACTTCTGACTAGCTGGCAATATGCCGTTAACAACGGTGACGCTCTACAAGCGTTGCCTTCTAGCTACAAGGCGAACTATCCTGATTATATTTTCGAAAAAAAGCCCGCCAAAAACGAGCTAGACATTTCTCTTGCCGCTAAAACGATGATGGATCTTATGGGGCCTGACGCTCCTAAACAACTTGTTGCATTCTTTAAGGGATGCCAGATTAATACATTACCTAGCGCGGCAGAGCTACTTTACGAGTTTGACGTTCTGCTAGAACGCGTTTATGGAGAAAAGAAATTCCATCAATTCTTTATGCCTAAGAAAAACAAAGTTTAACCTAAATACCTCAATTTCGTCATAATGACGAAAAATGGGACGATACTATAATTAGTGATACAATAGAATTATTAAACAAACAACGAAAGGTACGTGGTTCGCATGGGCGGAAGCAGTTGGAGTGCAACAGATTACACGGCAAGGACGGCATCTAAAATTGCCGCTGGAACATCATTCGGGTACGACAGGGATACAAAACGTGCGGGAACATCCGCCTATGCAGCCCATAAAGACCTTGACCCTAAATACGAAAATGCGGCTAAGCTGAATCTTCGAGAAGCCCGAGACAATGACGAACACCCTAACTCAACCCCAATCGTTATTGGTTTCGACGCTACAGGCTCCATGGGAAGCGTGCCCAAGACAGTACAAAAGAAACTAGGCGGGCTGTTCGGCCTGCTACTTCGTAAAGGTTACGTTGAAGATCCTCAGATTGCGATCTCCGCTTATGGAGATGCTACCTGCGACAGAGTACCTCTTCAAATTTCGCAGTTTGAATCTGACAACAGAATTGACGACAACCTGAATAACCTCTTCCTCGAAGGTGGCGGAGGAGGAAACGGCGGAGAAACTCAGAGCCTTCTATGGTATTACCTTATCAACCACATGGCTACTGACGCATGGGATAAGCGTAATAAAAAAGGCTACCTCTTCATGATTGCTGATGAAGTGCCTGTCTCCATTAACGCTACCCACATTAAAGAATTCATTGGTGATGGCGAACCGCTGAGCACTCTAGATACTAAAGCGATGGCAAAACAGCTTCAAGAAAAATGGGAAGTAGTCGTGCTTGTTATTGATAACCTTTCCGCTAAGCTACAGCGTTCCGAGCAGACCTACAAAGATCTCTTCGGTGCTCAGAGTGTTCTGCTCGTTGAAAACCCTGAGACTATTGCTGAAGTAATTGGTCTTGCAATTGGTGTCAAAGAAGGCATGGTTGATACCCTAGATCAAGCAGAGGAAGATCTGAAAGATTCTGGTTCAAATGCCCTTGCTGTAAAAGACGCTCTAGGCTCTGTACGTGGAATGATTAACCTTGCGAACGCAGGTGGAGTTGTAGCAAAAGGCTCCATGAATGTTGACCTAAGTACTAAAGGTGGAGCTTCAAGGCTATAACCGCGAAGCAAATAAAAGGAGGGTCAGAAAACTATTCTGACCCTCCTTTCGCTAACTAATCAGCTTGACGCTCTTCATCCATGGGATAGCTAGGATAGGCATAGAGGCTAAAAGTGAAACCGTTATCTGGTAATGTTTCAGTAGCCCACCCTGCGTTGTTTGCAAGCGCAAGCACCTTGCCGCTATTTACAAACACACGTAAAGCGTAATGAACTTCTACCCCTTTAAGATCTGTATACGTATACTCGTAAAATTCTGTATAAGAATTGTAGTTGCTAGTATCGTATATTTTAACAACTACAGGTTCGCTCGTCGCAGTAGAGCTTACCAATTCTGTCATCAACGCGCGTGTAGCTTCTTCATCAGAACCGCCCAGCTCAGCGATTTTGCTCTTTGAGAGAATAGAATTACCAGCTACAAGATCAGCCGTACTACTCTTGTAGACTAGCCTATCGAATTCGCCTTTAGGGTCGTTTTCTATATTTGGCATTGGAATGGTTGTCATCCCCGTTGCGCTGCTATAGTCGATGGTCCATCCTTCGGGCATTCTGTCTTCGGGTTGCGCGTATCCAGATTCATCATCGAATTCGGCTAATGGCCATGCCCATGAAAGATGGTCATAATCATTTAACTTAGGGCTGTCAGTTATTGCGAATACGCCATCCGTACTGGTTATTTGCTTTTCATAAGCCTCAGATGCGTCCCATGCGCTAGCTTCCTCCATCCACTTCTCGTAATCTTCTTCACTAGAAACGGAGCTATCATCTGAATCACTGGAGTTACTAGCAGTTGAAGTACCACCAGTTCTAGCTATTGTTGAGCTAACAATAAGCGTACCGCTAACGCCAAGAACTAAAACTCCTGCAACAATCATTGAAACGACAGCTGTCTTCCCTGCTTTCTTCTTAGGAGTTGCAGGGAAAATTTGCGCCGTGTTGGGGGTGCCCTGCGTAAAAGCATTCTGTGGATGCCCTTCCGCAGCTTGAGGTCGAAAAGCTGGCGAAGACAGCTCCTGCGGAGGTTCTGTTGGGAAGTGTTCAAAAGAACTATCTTCAGGCGTAGTATGGCCAATCTTAGGGGCGTAGGGGTTAATAATCGCTGAGGCTGCTAGATCAGCTCTAGGTCCATAAGGGCTAGGAGCGGTTGTTGCTGGGTGATATGAGAAGAATCGTGATTGCCAGTAATCTTGTGAGCTAGAAATGCTATCGGGGACTACGATTGAATCGTCCACCATGACGGCGCTCACATCATTCAATAGGACTTCTTGTGTAGGAGAATTCTCTGTAAGAAGTTTGAAACCTAACGAAGGACGGTCATCTTTGTCTAGACCAAGGGACATAGGTATAACTTGAGTTGGCTCTAACCCTTCTCTGGTTAGAACTAATCCTTTGTTGCTGGAAAAAGCTTTGCGAAGCTCGATTATAAGTGAATTTATGTCGGAAGGCATATATAGCATATCGGCGTTAAAGAATAATCACGTTTTTTAAAGTAGCCATGGTGGGATTCGAACCCACGCTGTACCGATTTTAAGTCGGTCTTCTCTGCCGCTGGAATACAAGGCCTTGTGGTTGCGTCTTCCTTAACTCTAGCACAAGAAAAACGCAACCACAAGTTTAGATTAAGATTTTC
>Ga0247814_10001307_pt1 | contig 14885 bp, 7 predicted proteins | sample UWRJL179409R1_FD_179947 | JGI IMG/M metagenome (GOLD analysis project Ga0247814, IMG submission 179947) | Plant litter microbial communities from Arlington Agricultural Research Station in Wisconsin, United States - UWRJ-L179-409R-1 | ecosystem: Environmental > Terrestrial > Plant litter >...
CGCCGTGCCCACGAAATACAGTACAATTATTTACGATTACATTTTCGCACGGGAAAGCACGCTTCCTGCCGTCTTCATCCTTACCTGATTTTATGCAAATACCATCATCACCGGCATCAAAAGTGCTGTTTACAATAATGGCATTTTTACATGATTCAAGGTCCAGCGCATCGCCGTTTTGTGCATACGGAGGGTTGCGCGCCAGTATATTATCTATAATTATGTTTTCGCACATTAGCGGGTGAAGGTTCCATGCCGGTGAGTTTTGGAAGATAACCCCCTGAAGCAATACATTTTTACAGTTCTGGATGCTTACCATTACCGGGCGAAGGAAGTCGCGTATCGATTCCCACTCGGCATCGGTCTTTAGATCAGGAACGTTCATGTTGCTTATGGTATCGCCCTTTAAAAACTGCGCCGAAGGCACCCAGTAATCTTTACGTTTAAAAACCCCGCCCTTAGACGTTGCGTCTTTCCATTGCCTGTCGGTCACTTTATCTTTTTTAAGGGCGCGCCAGTACTGGCCGTTACCGTCTATGGCGCCCTTGCCGGTTATGGCAATATTGGTTTGCCCTTTTGCCCATATAGGCGACTGGCAACGCTTGGTATCCAACCCTTCAAAAGAAGTTTCTATAATAGGGTACAGGTTTTTATCGGGAGAAAAAAGAATGATCGCATTATCTTCAAGATGCAGGTTAATGTTGCTTTTAAGTACAATAGGGCCAGTAAACCATACCCCGGCCGGAACACGAAGCTTGCCGCCGCCTTTTGCAGTAAGCGCATCTATAGCCTTTGCAAATGCTTTGGTGTTTAGCGTTACGCCATCGCCAATACCGCCCATATCTTTAATAGAAACCTCATTATTTGGGAAGACCGGTGCCGAAATGACCGGCATTTTAAAAGGCAGGTCTTTATACAGGTATTCGTATTCGCTTTTTTGTGCCGTTGCCGTGAGGCTGCAAAAAGCCGTAACAACGGTTACTAATAAAAATATTTTTTTCATGTTGATTTCTTTATTTTCCTAATTCTAAACATCCCATAATAAACGGCCCGGTAGCTTTTGTATCGTTATCGCGTATGCGCTCGTTTACGTAGTATTCAAAACTACCGTCACGGTAAGGAGTACCGCCCAGTCCAGCCACAGCACAGCATTTTGTTAAGGTTAGTGTACCGTCGGTATTTTTAACTATCAGGTTTTTCATTAACCCGTCATAAGCTTTCTCGGCCACCTTTTTATATTTAGGATCTATGTACCCTTTATTAACCGCCTTTGCATAACTGTACATGAACATAGACGACACCGATGCCTCAAGGTAGTTGCCCTGTTGCGTGCCCTTATCTACCACCTGGTACCACAAGCCGGTCTTGTCCTGGTATTTAGGGAGTGTTTCGGCCAGTTGTTTAATTATCGCTATAAGTTCGGCACGTTTTGGGTGATCCTGCGGAATATAATCCAGCGTATCTACCAGTGCCATGAACCACCAGCCTATGCTCCTGCCCCAAAAATTAGGCGACTGCCCTGTAGTTGGGTTGGCCCATTTTTGGTTTTTACTTTCGTCCCAGGCGTGGTAATACAATCCTGTTTTAGCGTCATATGTGCGTTTGGCACAAACCAGGAACTGGTTAATTACATCGTCGGTCATTTCCGGTTTATTAAACGTAGCCGCATACTGCGCCAGGAATGGCGACCCCATATATAAGCCGTCCAGCCATATTTGGTGCTGGTAAATAAGCTTGTGCCAAAACACACCCTCATGCGTGCGGGGCTGGTTCTCCATTTGCTTTACCAGCCTGTCCATAGCCAGTTTGTACTTGTTGTTACCTGTCTCTTTGTAAACATCAAAAAGTATCTTGCCGCTATTAACGTAATCTATATTATACGTATGCAATTCATACAAATGAATCTCGCCTTTGTCGTTAATAAGGCTGTCTGTCCAATGCACTACATAATCAAGGTATTTTTTGTCTTTTGTTTGCTTCCAGACTTTAAGCATGGCAAGGCAACCCAATCCCTGCGAATAGCCAAAGTACAAACGCTTGCCGTGGTCCAGCTGCCATGCCTCGGGAAAACGTTTCATTTCAGAGTCGGCAAAAAGTATCGCAGTCTTTTGTGCTTTTACGGCAGGGGCAAGTAAAAGCAATGCAAGTAGTATTAAAAAGTGTTTTTTCATGTTGGTTGTGGTGTATAACTTAAGGCATTGGTTTCATGTCTTCCCAAATAACATTCCATGTGCCGTCTTTAGGGAAACCCGGATTTTTTTCGGTTGCCCCGTCCCATCCGGCACACATCATGGCAATAGCCGCAAGCAGACCGCCATTGCCCGGCAGGTATACGCGCAGCCTTTCGTCCTGGTAATTGTGCCCGTTCACTAAATAAGTATTGGTACGTTTATTCATAAGTAATGCGCCCACCGCTTTATCGGGCTCGCCAATGCGTGCTGCACTCATAGCTACCATTGGGTAATCCCAACCCCAGGTTTCGTCCCAGTTCCAGTTATCCCAAATCCAGTGCAGGGTGTTTTTCATGGTTTCAGGCTGTACAAGCCTTGTTTGCGGCAATATGCCAACAGCTCCTAATACTGCGGGATGGTCTGATGTAAAACGAATATCTGTATAAGTATTCAGTGCATCTTCAGAGGCAAGGTATAAACCGTCTTTAGCGGTAAGCGGTGGCAGTTTTGCAATGATCTTATCCCATTCCGGGTTGCGCTGCTGCCCCATGCGCTCCCTCCATTTTTGTGCAGTAGAGAGGGCAAAATGCCAATATGAAAGCTCGAAAGGCGGGTTAATGGTTTCTGACGCCCTTAGTGTTTCCTGGGCGGCAATAATACCCTGCAATATATAGCGGTCTTTAACCTTATCATAATCTGCAAACGATGCCATAAATTCGGCCGTTTCCTGTACAAGTTTATTGTATTTTTCTAAAACTTCCTTCGTGGGTTTATTTCTATAGACCAATTCTGCCATATAGATAAAGTGTGGCTGCTGCCAAATAAGGAACGACCCCACACCCGATGGTGCTTCTTCGGCAGATGGGTCGGTCATTTTCATCCAGCGCACACCTTTAAAGCCCTGCCTTTGGGCAATTTCTTTAGCTATTGGGTAAGCCGTATTGTACCAGTCCATACTGCGTTCTAATAAATCAGCCCTGTTCCATAATGCAAAATGGGTAGCGTGCCACCAGTGCATTTCGAGGTGAAATTTACCAAACCAGCTGTTGTAGGTTAGCCCGGTTTCCTGTGGCGGGTACATACCTGCCGACTGGATAGCCATAAGGTATTGCGAAAGCACAACGCGACGCTCTAATTCTTTAGCTTTAACATCAGTACACTTAGAGAAATCTACGGCAGCGCCTTTTTGCCAAAAATTGTTCCAGTAAGTAGAAGAACTACTGTAAGTCTCAGCTACAGTTTTTTGAGAATTAGCTGGCTCTTTTTGAGAAAACTCCGCTACAAAAGAGAATTCATTTCCTTGAGGAGCCAGTATATAGTAATGTGCTTCTTTTTTTGACAGTACCGCTTTACCATCGTATTTAACCGACAGGTAGTACACGGTAGTATCTAATGTTCTTTTTAACACGAAAGAGTGCTCATCCTGCGAAACAATTTCGGTTTTGTGCTTATCGGGCGATGTCCAGTCGGTAGCATCATCAGTATGTGCGCCTGTAGGGTAAGGAAAACGGAAATTGAGTTTTAATTGCTCTTTAGAAATTAAACCTGATTTTAGGGTTACCGCCATTTGGTCGCGTTCTGCATGTACCGCAGTTTTTACCGTAACAGGTGTACCGTCTATACTGTAGCTGCTTTCTATAAACCCGTTCCACAGTTTAAGCTGTTGGTCTATACCTGTAATGTCTTCCGGTTTTACAGTACTGCCATTGCTTTTAGACAGCTCCAGCCCTATGTACCCCAGGTGCAGCCTGTGTGCATTTGCCCTAAGGTAATTAGCTGCATCCTGCTGCCTGCCCGGCTCTTTAAATTGTACCGAATAGGGCTCTTCTTTCCCCCTGAAATTGTAATTTTTTAAAGCATCCTCCGGCTTAAAATTTTCGGGGTTAGGAAAGCTATGCCAGCCCCATTGCGACTGTGTACCCAGCGGCACACCCTTGCTGTAAAGTTCAGGAAAGGTTTGCAGGCCGGTAGCATCTACCGTTACGGCAAAATTACCGTTACCTACAGATAATGATGACAGCCCCTCGAATTTATTGATGTGCGGGTTGTTACGTTCCATAAGGGCATGGCGGTCTATTTTGCCTGCTTTTTTAGAACTGCACGATGTTACCAGCGTAAGCGCCAGCACACCCACAAAAAGTTTATGCGTAATTTTATTGTATATCATTATTGTCGTTTTATTGCATTCAATCTTTAAGCAGCTATGTTATGGTTTAATATCTACCTTTTTTACCACAACATTTTTAATGCTTTTGGCAGCATCCAGATCTCCCTGAGACGTTTTTAAAGTAATATTTTCAAATATAAAATCCTTAAGCTGGTACTTATCCGACTGGTCTATATCAAAACCCTGCTTAACTTCCAGTTTAATATTTTTCATGGTTATGTTCTGGGCGTATGACATTAATGGCTCGGTACGGCCTTTAAGATCGAAAAACTGTGTCCATGGTTTAATACTTATAAGGCTGCCGGCAGTACCGGTAAGGTCCTCTACAGTTATGTACTCATACAATTGTGGGGTATCGGGGCGCATTTTTAGGTGAAGCGTTTTTTGTGCGCCGTTTAATTTGCATCGCCTAAAGATGATGTTGTAATTGTGTATTGATTCGCTACCGCACGTAAGGGCACTGTGGGTAAAACCATACTCGTTATCTTCTATAATAATATTTCGGTTCTCGCCATTGTTTTCATCTTTATCAGAAAATGGGCCTTTACCGCCTTTAAGAGCAATGGCATCATCATTTACAGACATGTAACAGTTTTTTACCAATACATTTTTGCACACATCAAGGTCTATAGCATCGGTACTTGGCGCTTTTACAGGGTCTTTAGGCGATGTAATGCGCAGGTTAAGCAGCTTTACATTCTCGCATTTGTAATAATGGGTTGTCCAGAACGGCGAATCTTTAAGGTGAAGGCCGGACACCTGGATATTTTTACTGTTAGAAACATAAATAAGCCTTGGCCTCATTTCGTCTTTATTGGTACATTTAGGGTTCCAGCTCCTTCGTAGCCAAAAGGCTTTCCAGTACCTTAGGCCATTACCGTTTATTGTACCGCTGCCGCTAATGGTAAAACCGTCTACCCCGTCGGCATTAACAAGTGCCGGGAAATATTTACCTGTTTCGCCCTCAATGCGGGTAGTTACCACAGGAAAATCGCTAATATCATCGCTGCCTTTTAGTACCCCGCCCTTTTCTACATACAGGTGCGTGCCCTGTTTAAAAAAGAGCGCACCACTAAGGTAAGTACCTTTAGGAACAACAATAACCCCGCCACCGGCCTGTGCCGCTTTATCTATAACTGCCTGTATTTTTTGTGTTTGTACAAGTGTACTGTCGCTGCTAACGGCATAATCGGTTAGCTTATACTGTTTGCCCAGCTTAGCTATGTTTGTAGGCTCATTTTTCCTGAACCATTCGGGAATGGCAGTACCATCAGGAAATTTATCCTGGGCAGTAACAGCCAATGGAAAAACGGCGAGCAACAATAAAATTTTGAAATAATGACGACATAAAAGACTTTTCATAATATAATTGTAAAATATATAGCGATAAATTTACGTTTTGAACAAATAAATAGTGTCCTGCTGTATCCTGAGTATGCAGTACGGCATATTGTTAAATAGCGTACCGGACTCATTTTTTTTTAGATTAACTACCGGTTATTTAAGCTGCGTTTTTATCCAGTTAAGAATTGCTATCTTAGTAGTATCTGACGACCAGTGCTCGTTTACAGGGGTAATAAGTGCTTCTTTTTTTGTTTTTAATACGTTATAAACAACATAACTTGTAGTGGGCGGACAGGTATTATCATTAAAACCCCAGGTCATAAATACCGGGACTTTTATTTGCTTGGCAAAATTTACCACATCGTAGTATTGCAGCGTTTTTATAATCTCCGGCTTGTCCATACCCTTAAGCTCCACGAACATGTGGGGATAGCCCCCTGCCCTGTTATTAAGGTAACCCACCATATCACTAAGTGCAGGATAGCTGGCAGCACAAATGGTAACCCTGGGGTCTAATCCGGCAGTTACCAAGGCAAGTGCACCACCCTGGCTGCCACCCTGGGCAATAACATTTTTGCCGTCCCATTCGGGCAAAGATGTAATGTAATCGATTGCCCTTACGCATGAAAGATAAACTTTTTTAAGGTAATATTTATCCCTGTCCTCTATCCCGTTTACAAGGTAACCATTATCTCCCCCGCCAAAAGACCTCGCTATTTCTTTATAGGTTTTAGCATCAAGGTTTGGCCGTATGCCGTGAATCTCGGTTTCAAAGCGAATTAGCCCGTTTTCGGCGTAGGCCATACTGGTACTGTTTGTTGGGTCTACCACATGTATACCGGCACCGGGAGGTGTAAACACTACCGGATATTTACCTTCTTTTTTTGGCATGGTTAAATAACCATATATGCCCAGGTCTTCTTTATACGCCTGTACTTTTACTAAATAACAATTTACTTTATCGTTAGAAAATTCGGGTACAAAAGTTCTTTCTACCTTCATGGGGCATAGTGCCGCTTCGGCTTTTCCTTTTTCCCAAAATTCTTTAAAGTCATTAGGGTATTTTGTGAACGGCTCTAATTTTTCTGGGTCAAAACCCACTTTAATGTGGTGCTTATACACCTGCCCTGCAATATCTGCCGTAAGCCTGCAATCTACAAAACCGGGTTTATCAAGCGTTCCCAGTGATAGCTCTGCCCTGCCCTTTACCAGTTTTACTTTTCCTTCTTTAGTAGCCTTAAGAAGCTCCGGGCCTATACTGTATTTAATTTCAATATCCTGCAGTATACCGTAGCGGTACAGTTGTATGGTTATTTTAGCTTCTTCATTTACCTTGTATATCCAGTTGGTATGGTCCGGCGTTGTTACCCAAAGCACATCGCTGTTAGTTTGCGATGCAGCAATGTTTACCGCAAATAAAAAAGCTATAATAAATAGTAATTTGTTCATGCCTGTAATGTTTTATAAGAGCAGATGGTTATTTAAATAGTGTGGCTATTGGTGCTTTTACTTTTTTGCAATCGTCGGCAAAAAGTTTAGCAACCTTATCTGCCCCCTGAACATTCAAGTGAGTAGAATCCTGTTTTTTATTGGTAAATAAAAAAAGTGATTTTGAGCTTTCCGGTCCCATACCTGCCACCAGGTCACGGGTAAGCTTTTCCATATCTACATACATGGTTTTTGTTTCTGCAGCTACCTGCTGTGCAGCCTTAATATAATCGCCATGCGTATCTTTTAAATTACCTTTTCCATCAAAATGGCGCCTTACAATAGACGAACATATAACGGGTGTAGCCTTATGCTCACGGGTTTCGGTAATAAATTTTTTAAGGTTGTCTTTATACGTTGTAAAAGGCTCTGTATGGCGGTCGGGGTTAGGCTTTTCGTCGTTATGGCCAAATTGTATAATTACATAATCGCCGGGCTGTATGCTGTCGCAAACGGCTTTCCAGCGGTTCTCGTTTATAAAGCTAAGGGTGCTGCGCCCGTTTACGGCATGGTTATGAACTGTGGCTTTATCATTTGTAAAGTTGCGCAAGCCTTCTCCCCACCCCAGTTCCGGGTAAGCCCCTTTGCTTTTAGGTGCCATTGTAGAGTCGCCTATCATCCAGATGTTAACTTTATCGGGCCTTGCAGGAAAAAGCGCCATTGTACAAATTAAGAGCGCTATTGTTTTTACTAAATTCATGATGGTATTCTTTATAGTAATAAATATAAAAAAGTAAATCAACACACAATAAAAAACTTATCGTGTATTGATTTACAAGGGTAATTATATACTGCTCTCTATTTTATAATAGTTAAGCATATAGTATGTATTAGTAACCAGGGTTTTGCATAGCCTGTTTTTGTTCTGCCGAAAGCGGCACACCACCTGCTGTAATAAGGTCAAGGAATGTTTGCGGTATTGGCCTTAAGTTATGGTGCTCCCTAATGTTAGGTGCAGCTGTTGGGTTATAAGCCTGTACACGTTTTACAAGTGTTTTAGTCCTTGCAAGGTCTTCCCAACGGTGAAATTCACCACAAAGTTCTCTTGTACGTTCGTTTAGCAAAAAGCACATCATACGATCGTAATCGCTTGAATAGCCAAGCCTTGCAATAACACGTTCGTCTTCTACCGGTAATGTGCTAATATTTGTTATAGCCAGGCTGGATGCAGCTGTGGTAGCAGGAATACGTGTAGACTCATAGTATGCATTTTCTGGCATGTATGAATTAGAAGCCGGTAACGATGCTGTTGAAGAAGCAAATGCGGCACCACCATCTACATAAGCGCTACGAACTTCGCCAGTTTTAAAGGCAGCACGCTCACGTACAGTATTAATGTAGGTTAACGCATCATTGTAAGTACCCGACCCTAATGCGGCCAGCCTTATTTTTGCCTCGGCAGCAATTAAATAAGTATCGGCAGAACGGGCAAGTATTTCATCACGGAAACCATTGGTTTCGTTAATACCCAGCCTTGAAGCATCAAAGTGTTTAGACAACGACGGGAAACGAGGTTCGCTTAAGAGCGACCTTCCGTCTGAAGCATGTGCCACATAAACCGACGGTATAGTCTTGCCCGTTGTTGGGTACACAATAGTATTTAAATACTTGGTTTGTGTATAGGTGTTATCATTTTTATCATTAATGATGTACATAAGCCCCACATCGCCATTTACATAGAGGCTGCCCGATGCATTGTTAAGGCGGTGTTTGGTACGGAAACTTTTCCAAAGGCGCGAATCGTTAACAAGGTCATACACTTCATACGTAAAGTACGAAGGGGCAAGCCTTGAGTAAGGACGCATACCTGTAAGGTCCCTTTTCATGAACGGAAGGTCGTCATATTTAGAAGCGAACACCGTGTGCATAAAGTTTTTTGCAGTAGCACCGGGATCGTTAGTAAACTGGGCCGATAAAATTAGTTCCGGCAGCGACTCGTTAGCACTGTTAGGAGCAGTAAAGTTCCAAAGGTCTTTATAGTTAGCCGCTAATGGGTGGCGTGCAATTACCTCGTTACACAAAGTTACCGCCTGGTTAAGGTCGGCTTGTTTTGTAGCACTGTTCCAGCTATCATTTATTTCGCTGGCGCGAGATAATAACGCCTTAGCAAGGTAATGTGCCGCAGCATCTTTAGTAACCTTTGCCGGAGCACCTGTATTAGGCAATAAATTATAAGCCTCTGTAAAGTCGGCTATAATTTGTGTGTATATTTCTGCCGGTGTATTTCTGCTAAACTCGGTCTCTACAGTGGTGGTAACACTTAATTTTAAAGGTACACCGCCAAACTGCCTAACCAGGCGCAGGTAACTAAATGCCCTGAAAAAGTGGCCTTCACCCAAAGCAGTCTGCTTTATGGCTACATTTGTAGACTGAATATCTGTAGCATACTGAACGATCTGGTTAGCAATATGGATACCTAAATAAGTATCGTCCCACTGCTGTTGTGTACTTACAGTATTACTGTTAATAGCGTTTATCCTGGGCTGGAACGTAGCCGCATAGTTATTCCAAACGCCGTTAGAGTCATCCCCTCCTATAACAAACTCATCGGTACCATAGTTCATAGAAGTAAATTGTACTTCTCCTGCAAAAGGAATGGCAAACATACGGTAATAACCGCCCATTACTAAAGATTGTATACCTTCTTCTGTTTTATAATAATCGGTACTCCTCTGTGTAGTAAGTTCTTCGTCCAGGAACTCGTCATGGCACGATTGTGTAAGGCCCATAGCAGCTATAAGCAATGCTATGTTTATGCCCTTTATTAATATATTACGTGTTTTCATACTGTTTTTTTTAAAATCTTAGAATTCAAAATTAAGCCCTGATACAAAAGCCCTGTTAAAGGTTTCGCTGTTTACATCCATGTCCCTAAAGTCGATTTTAGAATATAACATACCCAGGTTATTTGCCTGCACATACAGCCTTAAGTTACTTATACCCAACCTGTCTGTTATTTGCTTAGGAAAATTATACCCTAAAGATATGTTTCTTATTTTAATAAACGAAGCATCTTTATAACCTAAACTTGTAGCATATCCATCTGCAGTACCAGACGTGTAGATAGGTTTCTGATATTCAGAGTTTGTATTTGTCTCTGTATAGTAATCAAGTTTTCTTTGGTTATAACGCCCGGATAAACCTTCACCACCTGTGTTATACATATACTTAAGCCTGCCGTAAAGGAATATAGAAAGTTCTACACCACCATACCTAAAAGTATTTGTCATACCTAAAACATATTTAGGCATTGTATTACCTATAATAGTACGGTCGTTATTATTGTCTATTTTGTAATCGCCATTTAAATCGGCCGGCCTTGCATTACCAGCAGAGAAATTATGACCGTTAGCATTAAATAAAGCCATCTCTGCAGCATCTTCCGCTTTCCAGATACCGTTAGATTTAAAGCCGTATATTACTCCTAATTGTTCGCCTATAAACCAGTTGTTCTGTATATCGTCATTCTTACCTGTAGACAGAGTTACAATTTCGTTGCTTTGTGTAGATGCACTTAATGTAGTACCCCACGTAAATTTGCCGGCTTCTACGTTAACTGTATTAAGGGTAAGCTCCCAACCGTTACTTTTTGTTTCACCAATATTAGCATACGTATCTGTATAACCTGTTATAGGAGGAAGATCTTTTAATAAAAGAAGGTCTTTTGTGCGGGCAGTAAAGTAATCTAACTGGCCGGTTATCCTGTTGTTAAAGAAACCAAAGTCAACACCTATATTATATGCAGTAGTCTTTTCCCATGAAAGGTCCTGGTTAGCAAGGTTGGTAGATGTCCTTGTACCCGGAATAAGGTTTGGCCCTACAGGATAAAATAATGGAGAAACCGGACCTTTTGTAGAATAAGGGTCTATAGCAGAGTTACCCGTAGTACCCATCTCTAAGCGCAGCCTTAAGTTATCCATCCATGCAACATCCTGAAGGAAGCTTTCTTTTTTAATGGTCCAGCCTAAGGCCGCACTTGGGAAGAAATCCCATTTGTTACCTTCTGCAAGCTGAGACACACCGTCATAACGACCCGAAGCGGTAAAGCTGTAGCGGTCGTTATACGTATAATTAAGACGGCCCATGTAAGACAATATCTGCCTTTCTGTTAAGCCGGAACCCCATGATAAAAGAGCAACGTTCGCATTAGTTAAAGCATCCCATTTTTGGTCTGAGAAAGGCACATTGTTTGCCGCGGCACTGTTGTACTCATACTTAAACTTCGTTTCACTCTGCAGCAATGTTACATCTAAATTATGTTTACCTATTTGCTTGTTATAAAAGATAAGGTGATCTAATGTATACGACAGGCTATTATTAGCATTAAGCGATGCATAGCTTGTACCAGAACGTACTACAGATAATTTATCAAGGTAAAGCCCGTTACGGTTAAACGACATATCGGGACCAAAATTTACCCTGTATTTTAACCCTTCTAACGGAGCCCACATTGCCCCAAAATCTAATTGGGAATAAAAACTTGCAAATATCCTGGTATTTACGCGCTCATCAAAAGAGTAATTAACCTCATCAATTACAGTTCTTACACCGTCATCTCCACCCGGAAAAATAATACGGTTACCGGCGTCATCATAAGGAACAGCATAGCTAAAAACAGCACGTGCTGTGTTAAATAAACTACCTGCAGTACTTACACTACGGCCTGCTTCCGACTGTCCGTAATTCTGAACTCCGTAACTTCCGTTCATTGTACCTCCAAATGAGAACCATTTAGTTGGGTTAATATCTACACTTACCTTACCGGTATAGCGTTTATAGTCCTGCCCAATAACAGTACCTTTATTATCAAGGTATCCAAAAGAGCCAAAAGCTTTTACCTTATCGCTGCCACCACTCACATTTAAAGAGTACTGATTGGTTATCCCTGTGCGTGTAACAAAATCAGTCCAGTCAGTTGACTGTACTTTAGATCCATCCCATGTTCCTGACTCCCAACCCCTGTTAACATTTGCAAATGCAGATGGGTCTGCTGTTGCATTAAATATAACCTGGTCAGCCGCCTGCGTAGGCTGGTCTCCCCTTGGAAAGGTGGCAGGGTTTTCGTAATACCTGGCCCAACGCCTAAAAGTTATGTACTCTGATGCATTCATCATTTCCATCCTGTTTTGAAGCGACTCTATTGTTGTTGAATAGTTAAGGTTAATAGTAAACTTTCCGTTCTTACCTTTCTTAGTTGTTACAATAACAACCCCATTAGCACCACGCGAACCGTAAATAGCAGTTGCCGACGGACCTTTAAGAATGTCTACAGCCTCTATATCAAGTGGATTAATGTTTTCTAACCCTCCAGAAATTAGAGGTATACCATCTACCACATACAAAGGGCTGTTAGAAGCCGTTAGTGAACGTACACCACGAATATTAATAGATCCAAGTGTACCCGGGCGCTCGCTCGATGTAATATCTACACCCGCAGCTTTACCCTGTATAGCTTCAAGGGCGTTATTAACCGGCCTCGATGCAATTTCTTTAGCACTTACACTTGTTATAGCACCCGTTACATCTGATTTTTTTCTCTGTCCGTAACCTACTACCACAACCTCTTCCAGCTCTGAAGCACCATCTTTCAGGCTAACCGTGTAATCTGACTGGTTGCCCACTGTAATTTCCTGGGTTTGCATACCCACAAACGAAATTACCAAAACGCCCCCCTGGGCTACTTCAATTGCAAATTTACCATCAACATCCGTCTGGACGCCTGTGTTAGTACCTTTAACAAGTACGTTTGCGCCCGGTATTGGCCCATTGTTAGAATCTAATACTGTTCCGCTAACTGTTTTTCCCTGTGCAAACGAAATTGCAGGAAGTAAAGCCATGAACAGCACCAGTAATCTGAAAAAAAAGCATCTTGTAGTTTTTTTCATAAGTTCATAATTTATTAGTCTATAAAATAAATATCTCGTAGTAAAATTAACTTTATATTAAGTTTTCACTATCCTGTGCTGTCCTGTCATTTTGGCTAAAATCAAAAATTACAACGATATAGTTTCTAATTTTCAGCCGCCATATCTCAAAACCCCTGCAAACACTGGGGTTTTCATATACAACGTTTTCGTAATGATTCAATCTGAATCTTTAAATTATTTCCAATTTTTGTGTATACAACAGGTGCAAACAGTGTAATTTTATATGTTTTAGAGTTAGGAAAAACACATTTTAAAGCCAATTAAAATACATAAAACACAAAAAAGCCTCTGCCTATAGTGGCCGGATGTGATTTTTGTAATTTAATATTTCGCAAAATAAGCTTATTTAATCACTAAATCTGTAATCTGCAAGACAGTTCATTTTGCCATTTCCCTGTCGATTTTTAGTTAGGGAAGCAGTGCGCAGGGCAGTACAAGCAACTTTTGTTTTAGCCAATTTCGTAATACTATTATTATATGCCTTCGTTTCTCCATAATATGCTACCACTATTAATGGCATAGCATTAAACTAAAACCCCGTAAAGCTTAAATGCTTTACGGGGTTTTAGTTTAATAATTTCTGTTTTATATAATAGTCTATAACAGCCCAGCCCTTTTTAGCAAGGCTTCCGGCTTAGGCTCCTGCCCGCGAAAACGTTTATACAACACCATAGGATGCTCTGTACCGCCTTTAGAGAGTACGTTTTCTTTAAATTTGGTCGCAGTCTCCCTGTTAAAAATACCATTTTCTTTAAAATGTTCAAAAGCGTCGGCATCCAGTACCTCAGCCCATTTATAGCTGTAGTAACCTGATGCATACCCACCCTGAAATATATGTGAGAAGGCCGTACTCATAGCATTGCCTGCTACATCCGGGTATAATTGCGTAGCTGCAAACTGCTCGGTCTCGAATGATTTTACATCGGCAATCTTATTAGGGTCTTCGCTGTGCCAGCCCATATCGAGCAGGCCAAAGCTAAGCTGGCGCATAGTAGCAATACCTTCCTGAAAGCTTGCGCTTTCTTTTATTTTAATAATGTATTCTATAGGTATAACCTCTCCTGTTTGGTAATGATGCGCAAAAAGTTCTAATGCTTCCGGCTCATAGCACCAGTTTTCCATAACCTGGCTTGGCAGCTCTACAAAGTCCCAATACACGCTGGTGCCGGATAAGCTTGGATAGACAGTATCTGCAAGCATACCGTGCAGAGCATGCCCAAACTCATGGAACAGTGTTGTAACCTCATTAAAGGTAAGCAGCGACGGCTTAGTCTCAGTAGGTTTTGTAAAGTTGCACACTATAGATACATGCGGACGCTCATTAATGGCATCTTTTACATACTGCGATTTATATGATGTCATCCAGGCGCCGTTGCGTTTGCCTTTCCTCGGGAAGAAATCAGCGTAGAAAACAGATACAAGGTTACCATTTTCATCGGTTACCTCATAAGTTGAAACATCTTTATGGTATTTATCTATGTCATCAACTTCTTTAAACGTAAGTCCGTACAATTTCCCGGCTATAGTAAATGCACCGTTAAGAACATTTTCCAGTTTAAAATATGGCTTTAATTTCTCGTCGTCAAGGTTGAATAATTTTTGTTTCAGTTTTTCAGAATAGTAGGCACCATCCCATTTTTCAAGTTGTTCAATACCGTCAAGCTCTTTAGCAAAAGCAGCCAGCTGCGCAAACTCTTTTTGGGCTGCAGGTTTAGCCTTTGCCAAAAGATCATTAAGGAATGCTTTTACTTTTACAGGGCTTTCGGCCATACGCTCTTCCAGTACAAA